>Ga0187892_10001272_pt1 | contig 58674 bp, 47 predicted proteins | sample MA1701073metaG_FD_139345 | JGI IMG/M metagenome (GOLD analysis project Ga0187892, IMG submission 139345) | Bio-ooze microbial communities from a basaltic lava cave in the Kipuka Kanohina Cave System on the Island of Hawaii, USA - MA170107-3 metaG ...
ACGTGCCCCAGGTTCGCACAATACCGTGCCTTCGGGCCGTTCGGCGGGTCCACCGAGCTCTGCGAGCGCACAGCACCCCTGACCTCTCCGTTATGGAGCCGACAATCTTTTACCGATTGCGCGCTCGAGCCCGGCTCTATTCTGCAAGTGTTCCGGAGCCACGAGTACGCTACTCCCTTCATGTGAGAGTTCCAGGATGTCCCGAACATACGTTAGAGGTAACCTAACCGGTGCCCATGACTTAACAGTAAATGGCCCTGCCAAATCGAGTGTACCGACTTCGGCTCCATCGCGCAAAGCAATGAGCCTGGTGCCATTTAGCTCATAACTCTGTACATATATATTGATAGTATTCCACGTCAGAAACGCGACTCTCCCCACAATTATAGCTGTGAATAAGAGTACCGAACCTGCTAAGATGCCGCCGACGACCAAGCCGAACCGTGATCCGCCCCCCGCGTTCCATTCGTGAACAAAAGCAGTAGCACCCAACCAAATTGCCAGTCCGTTAAAGAGGAATAGCAGCACTTCCAAGACCAGCATCCGCTGAAGATAACGACGAACAATTGAACTGTCCGAATATACAAGCATCAAGTCCCTGCCTAGTAAAAGGAATCAAATCCATTGTCGACGATGCTCTGAACGCCTATGGCGATGCCGTTATCGTAGTCATCCAGATCCTTAAGTGCAGCGAGGACTTCTATGTTTCTCGCGCCTACGGAACAAACAACGCCTATTACGGCTGCTGACACGCCTCCGATCCCAGCAGCCACAAATGCCCGATTCCAATTTATTGTCCGTCCGTGCAGCATGTCGGCCATTAACGAGCTGACGAAGGAACCCGCGCCAGCACCAAACGCGGGATTCAGTCCATCGATAGCTCCGGCTACAGCGCCGCCGATGCCTCCCGCGAGGCCCGCGAGCAACATCTCGCTGAACGAATAACCTCCGAAACCGGCACTTATGAATGAACTGAGAAATCCTATGATGAAACCGGCAAATGCAAAGACCCCGCTTAAGGCAACGGTACCGGTATCGTCCACAAATGAGATCGGATTGGACTTCGCATACACGTACCAGTTGGCTCCAGAGCGCGCCGGATCCTCACTCACAAACCTCCCCGTCCAAGGCTCGTAGTACCTCGCCCTCATGTACAAGAGCCCCGACTCGTCGTCCTGAACATGCCCCAGGTTCGCGCAATATCTGGCCTTCGGGCCGTTCGGGGGGTCCACCGAGCTCTGCGAGCGCACCGAGCCCCACGCGTCGTAAGACCGCTGGTCCGCCACCGAGAAGCCCGAGCCGCTCCGCGAGGCCGTCAGGCACATGTTGCCGTGGCCGTCGTAGAGGGGAAAGCCCTCCAGTTGCAGCACGCCGTTGAAGTGCTTCGACATGTACTCGATCCCGCGCGCGCCGATGCCGTAGCGCACCACGGTCACGTCCGTGCCGATCCCGTTCGAGGCGCTGTAGTCGTCCTCCACCGCCATCTGCCCGTCGTAATAATAGCGCGTCGTGGGCTTGTTCACCGCCCAAACCTCGTCGTAGTACCCGGAGCCGGTGATCTGGTCGCCGTTCCAACTGAGCGTGAGCCCCTCCACTTTCAATACCCGCATTCCGTCGGCGCGGTACTGGTAGCGGGCGCCGGACGCCGTGCCGCAGATCGAGGTTGCGCGGTTCAGCTCGTCCCAGGGGTACCTCATGCCGCCGGTGCGAAAGGCGTCCGCTGGCGCTAAGCGCGAAGCGTGCTGAGCACACTTCGCAGCGCACTCCAGATCGGGCAAACGTCGTATCCTTACAGCGGAGCGTAAACGCCCATGAGCTTGCTCGCCGTCTTTGTCGTCGTCGCGGCCGTGCTGCTGATCGCCTACCGCCTCTACGGGCGCGTACTCTCCCGGCTGGCCAGGCTCGACCCGGATAGGGCCACGCCCGCGACCGAGCTGCGCGACGATTCCGACTACATCCCCACCGAGACCAAGTTCCTGATCGGGCAGCACTTCTCCGCGATCGCCGCCGCCGGCCCGATCGTCGGGCCGATCCTTGCCGGCATGTACTTCGGATGGGGGCCGGCGATCCTCTGGATCGTCCTAGGCGCGATCCTGATCGGCGGCGTGCACGACTTCATGGCGCTGGTCGCCTCCATTCGCCACAAGGCGCGCTCGATCGCGGAAGTCGTGCGCGACCACATGGGCCGCCCCTCGTACCTGCTGTTCCTCAGCTTCATCTGGTTCGCGCTCGTGTACATCATCGTGGCGTTCACGGACATCACCGCGGCGGCGTTCGTCGGAACGCAGACCCTCGAGAACGGCCAGTCCGTGAAGGGCCCGGGCATCGCCACGAGCTCCATGCTGTATCTGGCGATCCCGATCCTCATGGGGCTGCTCCTGCGATTCACGAAGCTGGGCCTCGGCTGGGCGACCGTGATCTTCCTGCCGCTCGTGGGGCTCGCGGTCGTCGGCGGGCAGCACATCCCGATGGACTTGGCCGCTTGGTTCGGCGTTTCGGACCAGGCCGCGCACCGCATGTGGGACGTCGTGATCCTCGCGTACTGCGTGGCGGCCGCGATGATCCCGATGTGGCTTCTGCTGCAGCCGCGCGGCCACCTGGGCGGCTACTTCCTGTACGCCTCGCTGGCGGCCGCCGGGATCGGCGTGATCTTCGCGGGCAGGACTGTCGAATTTCCCGCGTTCTTGGGCTGGGAGCACGCCAAGGGCGGGCCGCTGTTCCCGATCCTTTTCATTACGATCGCCTGCGGCGCGTGCTCGGGCTTCCACGCGCTGATCGCCTCGGGCACGACCTCCAAGCAGCTCAAGCGCGAGACCGACGCGCGGCTGGTCGGCTACGGCACGATGCTCATGGAGGCGATGGTCGCGGTGATCGCGCTCTCCTGCGTGATGATGTTCGCGCAGGGGTCGTCGACGCTCGCGCAGGGCAAGCCGAACTTCATCTACGCCGCGGGCATGGGCGCGTACCTTCAGCCGCTCGGCATCGCTCCTGCGATCGCGGTCGCATTCGCTCTGATGGCGTTCACGACGTTCGTTTACGACACCCTGGACGTATGCACCCGGCTCGGGCGCTATATCATCCAGGAGCTGACGGGCTGGAAGGGGCGCTTCGGGGCGTTCGTGGCGACCACGGCGACCGCGGGTGTTCCCCTCGCGTTCCTCATCGGGACTCCGCTCGATCCGACGGGCACCGCGCCGCCCGCGTGGCAGAAGTTTTGGGCGCTCTTCGGCGCGAGCAACCAGTTGTTGGCCGCTTTGACGCTGCTGGGGATCACCGTCTGGCTGTGGAGGACCCGGCGCGCGATCTGGGTGTGGCTTGTTACGGGGCTTCCTACGGTCTGGATGTACGGCATGAGCGTTTGGGCGCTGGGTCTCACGCTGCAAAGGGAGGCAGCCGATCCGACGAAGCCGGCATGGACGCTCAATCCGGTCGTCTGGATCGGCGGCGTCCTGTTGGTGCTCGCGGGACTGATGGCGATCGCGGCGATCGCGGCCTTCTTCAAGGCGCCCGGCGCTCCCACCCCCGAGCCCGCACCCGCAGCGGGATCGTAACGGAAACGTAGCCGCAGGTCTTTAGCCTGCGAAGTGTAATTGGTAAACGGAAACGTAGCCGCAGGTCTTTAGCCTGCGAAGTGTAATTGGTAAAGGGAACGTAGCCGCAGGGCTTTAGCCTGCAAATGTCCAATCGAGCATTTTGAAGACGCAGGCGGAAGACCTGCGGCTACGGAATTGAGAATGCTTATCGGACGCAGGCTGAAGACCTGCGGCTACGAATGTCCAATCGAGCATTTAGAAGACGCAGGCGGAAGACCTGCGGCTACGGAATTGAGAATGCTTATCGGACGCAGGCTGAAGACCTGCGGCTACGAATGTCCAATCGAGCATTTAGAAGACGCAGGCTGAAGACCTGCGGCTACGGGTATGCGGCGGTTGTCCGACGGACTAAAGAAAGCTGCCCCCGCACGATCGGCCGGCGGGGGCTTGTCCTGGGGGTCCCGTCAGAGGCGGGCAGAGGAAATCGTCAGCGGCTGAGGCGGATCGAATCGGCCACGATCGCCAACTCCTCGAACGAGCGCGGCCCCACGAGCGAAAGCGAAACTCCCTGGTCGAGCCAGTTCACGCAGCTCATGCTGTCCATCGTGCCCGCGAAGTAGCCGCTCCTGCCGGCCAGCGGAGCGACCCCATCGATGGAGTCCACTCCTCGCACGACCAACAGGGCGAGAGCCCCGGCGCGGTCCACGAGGCGAAACCTCGCGATGTGCCTGCCCTGCCAGACGCCCTGGTCGAGCATCTGGACTTGAAAACCGTTCATCTCGAGCCGCAGCGGAGCGTTTCGGATCCATGCCTTCATGTCCTCGGGCATGGCCTCGCGGGTGGGCGCGATCTGGGCAACGCCGGAAACGAGCTTTGCAACGTCGCCTGTTCTCAGCTCGCGCGGGCCGGCGCTCTGATTGAAGAGCGCGGCGCCCAAGATCGCAACGAGGAACAGGGAGGTCAAACCCCAGGCGTACTTTCCGACGAAGGATTCCACGCGGCGCGCGCGGTCCATCTCTGCGAGGCGATCTCGGCAGCGCGACCAGGTCTTCGCGCAGGTTTGCGGCTCCGCCTTGTATCGCAGTGTGTCCTTCAGAGTTTGAACCGACCGCAGCTCCGCCGCGCTCGACGCGTCGCTCGCGCAGCGTTCCTCGGCCCGGCGGCGCTCCTCGCCGTCGAGCTGTCCGTCCGCCAGCGCGTGAATGTCCAGCCAGTCGCTCATTCGGTCGTCCCTTCTTTCAAATAACCCTCTTCTTTAGCATAAGATTCCAATTGCCTTCTCAAGATCGCTCTGCCTCGGGCCAATCGGGACCTTACGGTGCCGATCGGAACGCTCGTGGCGTCCGCGATCTCCTGATAGCTCAAGCCCTCGATGTCGCTCAGGATCACCGCCAGTCGAAAGTCCTCCGGCACCTGGCGGAGGGCGTCCTCCACTTCGGCGCCTACGAGGCCGTCGAACAGTACTCGATCCGGTTCCGTTCCGTCCGCCGCGACCGGCTCCAGCACTCCCTCTTCCTCGAGCGAGCCGATTTGCGGCCCGCGCTGCTTTTGCCGGTAGCGGTTTATGTACAGGTTCGTCAGGATGCGAAGCACCCACGCCTTGAAGTTCGTCCCGTCGAACCGGTCGTAAGCGTCGTACGCCCGGACGACGGCTTCCTGCGTCAGGTCCTCCGCGTCTTCGCGCGAGCGTGTCAGACGCAGCGCGGTCCCGAAAACCGAAGGAAACACCCGCTCCGCCTCGCGTTCGAAAGCCTCTCGCGCGTTGCGACGGCCAAAGAGCATGGACGGCGGCGAGTGTACCAGTCGCTTCTCTGCAACGCCCGCCTTGCAGTCCTGGTTCCCGGGGGTCCCGGCACAATTGCCAGTTCTGCTTCGCTCGGTGGGCTCTGGGGCAGGTTTTGGCCGGCGCAGGGGGACTTTTTGTGTCCAGGCCCTTGACAAGTGACGCCGATTGTGTTACTATTAAGTCACGTGAATAATAAGTCACGTAAAGGCAACCTATGGACGATCTCTTCAGAGCGCTGTCCAATCCGACGCGGAGGCGGATCCTCGACCTTTTGCGGGAGAAGCCGAACACGACCGGCGAGCTTTGCCTGCGATTTCCGCAGGTGACCCGGTTCGCGGTCATGAAGCACCTCGCCGAGCTACAGAAGGCGGGGCTCGTCGTAGCCCGGAAGACCGGCCGGGAGGTGTGGAACCACCTCAACGCCGTGCCGATACGGGAGATGGTCGAGCGGTGGGTGCTTCCCTTCGAGTCGGAGTGGGCGGGGCGCATGAGGCGCGTCCGCAGGCTTGCCGAAAGCATCGGAGGAACCAGTATGACGACGATACAAGATTCTCTGGCGGGCGCGGCCCGCTCGATCCACGTGGTACAGGAAGTCCCCATCCAGGCGTCGCCGGAGGCCGTCTTTCAGGCGCTCACCGACGGCATGGGCGATTGGTGGGGCGCGCCGTACCTTTACGACCAGAACTCCACGGACATCCTGCTCGAAGCTAAGCTGGGCGGACACGTTCGGGAGGTCACCTCGGACGGGGGCGGCGCCATTTGGGCGACCGTCATCGAGCTGAGGCCGAACCGCATTCTGGAGCTCTCGGGGCTCGTGGGAATGGCCGGCGCGGTCGCGGGGCTGATTCGCTTCGAGATCGAGCCGAAGGACGGCGGCTCGCTGCTCAAGCTCGACCACCGCGCCGTGGGCGAGGTCTCCGACGAGACCGCGTCCAACTACACCGGCGGCTGGAACGACCTTCTGGCCACGCGCTTGAAGGCGTACGTCGAGCGCGGGGAACGGATGGGGGTAAGGGCGCCAAAGTAGCGTGCGAGCCCCCGTCGCACGCGTCGGGGCCGCCGATCCGTTCTCGCGGGCCGGCGGCTCTTGCTTGGTCGCCCAGTCGGTCACGCCGCGGGGAACGCGCCGGGAGACATGCCCGCGGCAGCGCGCGCGTCGCGCATGCCGAGAACGTTGCGGTAGGTGGCCTCGTCGAAGCCGATCACGAAGGTCGTCCCGCACCTCATCGAGGGGGCGCGCAGCCGGCCCGTCCTGCCAAGGACGAGCCGCGCGAGCGCATCCGCGTCCGGCTTGTGCGACCGCAGGTGAATGTAAACCGTGAACCGTCCTCGCGTGACGTAGATCTCGACAGCCTGTTTCAGGAGGCGAAACGCCTCCATTCGGCCGAGGCGGGCGCGCCGGGCGTCCAGCGTCCGGACTGGCCGAAAGCCGTGTTTTGCCAAAAACTCCTTAGCACTTGCACTGGCGCCGCATCCTGCCCGCCCGTAGAACCAGTCGACGCGGGCTTGCATGGTTCCTTAAGGAATTGATTCCGCAACGCGCCCCCCAAGGAACCCACGGGACCTTACGGGTTCGAGGCTATCGAGCGAAATGCCTCTTGAAGAACTCGGCAATGAGCTTGCCCCCGTCGGCGGGAAACTCGTGTCCGCCCGGGTGGACGTACGCGGCAAGCTCCGTGCCGCCGACTCCCTTCTCGCGGGTCAAGTATCCATTTTTCTCGGGCTTCCCGAACTCCGAGCATCGCAGCAGCCGCCTGATGGACTCGATCCCCGCCTTCATCCCCGCGAAGGACACCAGACGGTCCTGTTCTCCGGCAACCACGAACGCGGACTTCGGCTTGAAGGAGGCTGCGAGGCCGACAGCGGGGCTGCCGCTGGGACCGAACGCGGCGAACACGTCGCCTCGCGCCGCCCACAGCAGGAACGTGAACCTTCCGCCGTTCGAGTGGCCCATCGCGTAGATTCGCTTCGTGTCGATCGGGCGTTCCTTCTTGAGCCTGGCTAGAAGCGCGTCGAAGAATGCCAGGTCGCGGCCGGACTGGTCGCCCTCGTTCCGCTGCCAACCGGCTCTCTTGCCCTCCGGATCGTAGCGTCCGGGCGTCGGAAGCCCCTGCGGATACGCGACCGCAGCCTCCGGCCAATGCTCGTGGATTCGAAAGCTCCGCGCGGCCTGGGCCGAGCTTCCGCCGTGCCCGTGCCAGCAGAAGACGAGCGGAGCAGGCCGCGACGGCTCGCCAGACTTCGGAAAGTACACGAGGGCGGTGCGTGCAACTCCGCCCACGTCCAGCGTGATCGTTCGCGGCGCGGGAGCAGTGGAGAGCAGGAGCAGCGCGATCAGAGGGCTCATGGCCCTGTATGGACGTCTCCTCGGCGAGAATGTTTGCCGCAATGGGCCGATATCGTCCGGCTCCTCACTTTCGCCAGTTCAGACCGAGGGCCAGGTGCGTCGTTCGAAAGCGCGCGGAAGCCTCGCCGCTGTCCAGATCGAAATCGTAACTCCGGTCCGTGAGCTTGCCCTCCAAAAACACGCTCGTGGCGGGGTTCATCCGGTACTCGATGCCCGCGAACGCCTGCCAGTTGAATCCGCCATAACGGTAGCCTCGGGCTCCGCCGCCCCCCACGGAGATGATCGGGTGCACGATGACCGGCCCGGCGCCGATTCCCGCATAGCCCCCGAAGCGGATGCGAGGCGAGGAGCCGACATGCCCGGTCGTGCGCACCACCACGTTGAGGGTGAGATGCGATACGCCGTTCGTGCATTCGAATCTTCCGAACGTGTCGCCGAGGCGCTCGTCGCGGTTCACGGGCTGGCCCTCTCGCACGCCCGTGACGCGAACCGTGCCGTCGAGGTTGGCGATGGCCTTGAAGTGGTTCCACTCGATTGCGAAGCCTAGCCAGGGCTTGCGCTTCGGAAACTCCATGTAGCGAATGCCGTAATAGGGGGCGAGCTCGTGAGGGGCGCTGTGCCAGCGCACTCCGTGAAAGCGAAGGTTCGTCTTGGAGCCGGGCTGGCTCAAGCGAATCGCGGAACGGTCCGTGAAGGAGTCGCCCGTGTACAGGCTCCAGATTCGGTCCGTCGTCTGGGCGAACGATGCCGAAGTGAGAATGCCGAGCCCAGAAATGCAGAGGGATCGAATGCAGCGGGCGGGGCTGTGCCCGTAGAAACCGGTTCCTCGATGCCTTCGAGCCGCACGGCGCATGAGCGCCTATTCTACATGCGCTCTGGCAGGGGCGCGCCCTACTCGAGGCGGGCGGGGTCGAGCCGCGGCATGAGCAGTTGGATCACCAGAAGCGCCGCGAGGTAAGCCGACGCCGCGATCGCAAATGGGACGACATAGCTTCCGCCGGACGCCTGCACGATCCGCCCGGCGGAGGCCTGGAAGAGCGTGCCGCCGATCGCGCCGGCCATCCCGCCGAGCCCCACTACCGAGCCGACCGCGCGCTTCGGGAACGTGTCCGACGCGAGGGTGAACAGGTTGCAGCTCCATCCCTGGTGCGCCGCCGCGGCCAGACCGACCAGAGCGATCGCCGTCCACGCGTTCGGCGCCTGCGCGGCGAGCGCCACAGGCACGACCAGCAGCGCGCAGGTGAACATCGCCGACTTGCGAGCGAAATTCAAGGACCTTCCCAGACGGATCAGCCGCGAGGAGAGCCAGCCGCCGCCCACGCTGCCCACGTCCGCGAACAGATACACCGCCACCAGGGGAGGCCCGAACTGCTTCAGGTCCATCCCGAAGCGCTCGTTCAGAAACGTCCCCAGCCAGAACAGATAGAACCACCAGATCGGGTCGGTCAGGAACTTGCCGAGCATGAACGCCCAGGTCTGACGGTGCGGAAGCAGCCGTATCCACGGCGTGCGCTCCTCGCTCTCGGGCGGGTCGCTACGGATGTACGCAAGCTCGTCGGGATCGACCTTCGGATGCTCCTCGGGACGCCGGAATCCCCACAGCCAAAGTCCCAGGAACAGGAACCCCGAAGCGCCCGTAAGCACGAAGGCGCCCTGCCAGCCCGAAACCGCCACCAAAAAGGGCACGATGAGCGGCGCCAAGGTGGCGCCGACGTTCGTGCCCGCGTTGAAGATGCCCGTCGCGAGCGCGCGCTCCGCCTTTGGGAACCACTCCGCGACCGCTTTGATCGATCCCGGAAAGTTCCCCGCCTCGCCCAGCCCGAGCGCGAACCGCGCAATTCCGAACCCGAACGCGGACCGCGCCAGAGCGTGCGCCATGGCGGCCAGGCTCCAGAAGCTGAGCACGAGAGCGATCCCCCGCCGCGTGCCCAAACGGTCCATCATGTAGCCAGAGAGCAACATGCCGATTGCGTATGCGACGGTAAACGCCGCGTTGATGTCGCCGTAGGTCGCGTCGTCCCAGCCGATCTCCTTCTTGAGAGTGGGATTGAGCAGGCCGAGAACCGCCCGGTCTACGTAGTTCACCGTCGTGACGCAAAAGAGCAGGGCGACGATCGTCCAGCGATAGCCGAAGCGACGTCGGGATCGGGTTGAATCGGCCACTGGCGAGCCCCGTTGGCGCGGCGAATTCCGCGCTCGCGTACATTTCGCGCGGGCCGGGCCGCAATCCTGCATGCGGCCGCGGATCTCGGTGTTTGGGCGCCCGGCTACTGGCCCGAACGGCGCATGACCTCGTCGCGCACCGAGGCGACTTCGTCGACCTCCTCGCGCAGCGGCGTCATGCGGCCGTTCGCGTCCTCCGCGACGCCCTTCGCCCGGTCGATGTTGCGCAAGTAGGGGTCCGACTGCCGCGCAGCCTGAATCTCCTCGGGAGAGGGCGCGGAATCCGGCGCGCAGCCAACGCTAGCCGCGAGACAAGCCAGGGCAAGCAAGAATCTCTTCACTAATACGTCTTATCGGCTCAGACGGAACGCGAACTTTCAGTTCGCTTGGGGCGCGAGCTTTCAGCTCGCGGCATGCGAGCCCCCGGACACCGATAGCCTGCTAGGTCGCGGGCGAGGACCCCCGCGACACAAGCGGGCTAAAAGCCCGCGCTCCTTCCGGACGGAACGCGAGCTTTCAGCTCGCGGCATGCGAGCCCCCGGACACCGATAGCCTGCTAGGTCGCGAGGGAGGACCCCCGCGACACAAGCTGGCTAAAAGCCCGCGCTCCTTCCGGACGGAACGCGAACTTTTAGTTCGCTTGGGGCGCGAGCTTTCAGCTCGCGGCTTGAGGCTCGGAATGAACGCCAGGCTCAATAGTCGCGGGCGAGGACCCCCGCGACACGAGCGGGCTAAAAGTCCGCGCTCCATCCATGATCCCGAGCTCCCGGTACAACACCCGAATGACCCACACCCACACGGTCCGCCTCACGACGAAGGGCGAAGGCGACATTCGGGATCTCACGCCGGAGGTGGCACGCGCCGCGGAGGCGAGCGGCATCCAAAACGGGATCGCCGCCGTCTTCGTGGTCGGCTCCACCGCGGCGGTCACCACCATCGAGTTCGAGCCAGGGCTCGTCGAGGACCTCGGCCGAACCCTGGAGCAGCTCGCCCCGCGAGACGCGCACCACGCCCACGAAGCCCGCTGGCACGACGACAACGGCCACTCGCACATCCGCGCTTCGATTATCGGTCCGACGGTTTGCGTGCCAGTCGCGAACGGAAGCCTCGCGCTCGGAACTTGGCAGCAGGTGGTCCTCTGCGAGTTCGACACCCGGCCTAGGGAACGGACCGTGATCGTGCAGGTGGTCGGCGATTGACCGCTAATGAATAACCGGCACGGCCGTTAGCTGCCGCGAAGCTTGCTTAGGCGGGGCCTTGCCGTCGGCGGGTTCTCGCACGATCTCCCGGTACAGCGAATCCCGCTCCACCGGCACACGGCCGACCTCCGAGATCATGCGCTTCATGCCCTCGACCGTGAGCATCTGCTGCTTGTTCCCGAATTCGCCGTCCTTGTACGTGATCTCGTACTCGTGTACGGTGCCATCCGCGTCGTCCGCGCCATACCAGAGCGCCATTTGGGTCACCGGCACCGTGTTCATGATCCAAAAGCTTTTGATGTGGTCGAAATTGTCCAGCATGAGCCGCGAGACCGCGATGACCCGAAGGTCCGTATCCGCGGTCGCGTGCGGGATGTCCTCCAGATCCGTGCCCTCCGGATGAAAGGCCAGCGGAGTGAACGTTAGGAAGTGCCCCGTCTCGTCCTGAAGCTCGCGGAGCTGGACGAGGTGGTTCACGCGCTCCTCGTCCGTTTCGATATGTCCATAAAGCATCGTCGCGTATTGCTTTAATCCAAGCTTCGCGGCGACGCGGGCGACCTCCTTCCACCCCTCGCCGTCCAGCTTCTTTCCGAAGAGCTCCCGGTGCACGCGGTCGCTCAAGACCTCGATGCCTCCGCCGGGAAGCGAGTCGAGCCCCGCTTCGATCAAGTCCCGCAGCGATTGCTCTATGGAACACGTGCCGACCCGCGCGATCTCGACGATCTCCACGGCGGTGAACGCCTTGACGTGGACTTCGGGCAGGGCCTCCTTCACGGCCCGCACGAGGTCCATATAGTATTCATAGGGCAAACGTGGATTTACCCCGCCAACCATGTGGATCTCCGTGAGCGCTGCGTCGCGATGCCATTCCAGCCGCCGCCGCACCTCGTCGATGGACATCTGGTAGGGGTCCGGCCCGCCTTTCTTCGCGTAAAAAGAGCAGAATTTGCAGAATTTATTACAAATATTCGTGTAGTTGATGTGCTGGTTGCGCACCCAGTACGTCTTCGCGCCGTGCCTTCTCTCGCGCGCGAGGTTCGCCAGGTAGCCAACGCCGGTCAGGTTAGGCGTGGACATCAGCAGCATGCCGTCCTCGAACGAAAGCCGCTCCCCGGACTCGACTTTCCGGAACACGGGCATCAGATCATCGCCAAGAATCCGCTCGGGCGACATGGTTCGTAGCATTCTACTCGCGGCGGCGGCCCCGCGTCGGCATTCGGATGGGCCGCTCGGATTTGCGAAGGAATCCGCGTCCCAGGCTGCGAAAAGGGAGGCGAACGCAACGAACGTACGGCCCCTCGTGTCCTCAGACCGCACGAGGAACGCGCACCATGAAGCTGTCGAAACCGAGCGCGCTTCGCCTGGCGATTCCGGTCGCCGCGATCGCGGCGTGCGCCGCGCTCGAAGGAACGCTGAGCACCACTCCGGGCGGGTCCTTTTCCGGCATCGTCGTCGAGGGCGACGCTCCCGCAGAGGGGCGAGTCCGGCAAGCGGGCCACGCCTCGGGCGGACCCTTCGGGCACGCGAGCCATGGCCACCGGGCTCCGGGCGCGCAGGCGCCCGCTTATCGCTTCGTGGCACCGGACCTCGTCGCGCAAGGCGAGTCCTTCACCGGGACCGTCGTCGAAGTGACGCCTCAAGGCGAAAAGCCGATCGGGCCGGGCGCTACGGTCGTCATGAACGGCGAGGTCGTCGCGCAGTCCGAAGGCAGAGTGACCGTCCCGCGCTTTAACGGAGAAGTCGGCAACTACTTCCTGTTCCTCCTGGTAACCACGCAGTTCGACCGTCCGGGTGGACAAAGGGAGACTTCGACGCAGCGCGTCGAGCCTGCTCACGTCGAGATCGTTCCTCCTAGAACCGAATGGCAGAGCTTGCCCAAGGACCCTCGGATCGAAGACGCATCCGACGTTGCCACAGGTGGGAATCGGTACTCGGTGTATGGAGACAACCTGACCTCGCTGAAGAACGCGGCGCTTCGCTCGGCGGACGGCGCTAAGACCGCCCTCGGCGAGCCGCTCGCGGCGTCGCGCTATCAGGCGATTTATTCGACGCCGGGGTCCCTTCCCAAAGGAACCCACACGTTCGAGGCAGAAGACGCAGCGGGCAAGGTGTACAAGTCGCCCGAGCCCTGCTACAACCCCGCAATCGCTTTGTCAGGACCGCAGATCGTTCGCGTCGGCCAGCGCGGCGACTTCACCGTGTCCATAGACCCATCGTCCGTTCCGACCGAAGCCGCCGGAAAGGTCTTCGCGATTAGCGTCACCGGCGGAGGCGCTCAGTTGAGCCTCGGCGCGAACGAGACCGAGGCAAGCGTCCGCAAACCGGGGTCGATACCTTTCGAGGCGACGCAGCTGGGGCAATACACCCTGAATGCCGTAGTGCGCAACCCGGAGGAGCTGCCGCCGCGCCCGAACGCTCCGGAGGTCGACGCCAAGCCCGGAACTCCAACCGTCAAGTACGACGCGAGAGCGAACCAAACGGAGGTCAGTTGCCCGGCTGCCATAACGGACGCCAAGGGGAAGCCCGTGGCGGACGTTCCGGTTCGCGGCGCGATCGTCACGCCTTCGGGGCTGACGCACGCCAGGGCCACCTCCGATCGAAACGGGAAAGCCACGTTCCTTGCGAAGCTCGCCGGCCGAATTACCGCGGCCGCCGTTTCCGTGCACGTCTCGCGAGTTACCCGCTGCCCTTGGAAGCCTCCGCACGAGATGTGCGAGCTGAAATACGACGTCAAGCCCGGAACGGGGATCGCGGCGAAGGCCATCGCCCCGCCCGACGGAGAAACGGACCTCAAAGAGCCGGAGAAGCTGCCCCTCATTGTGGACGGCAAGGACGACGACCAGGTCGAGCAAAAGTGCATCTGCCACGACGAGGCGAAGAGCACCGACGTGAAGATGATCGACTGCGTGGACTCGGTGAACTACACGTGGAAGGTACTGAGCGGCAAGGGCAAGGTCTCCCCCGCTGCCGGCCCGGCGACGCTGTTCGAGCCGCCGGAGCTAAAGAAGGGAGACACGGACACCAGCGTCGTCGAGGCCACGATCAAGGACGTCCGAGGCAACGACGCGGAAGCCAAGGTGACGTTCACCATCATGCACACGAAGGTCGAGGATTGCAAGTACAAGCGAAAGGTCTCCAAGTCGGTGGAATCCACGGCCGGCGGCAAGCTCACCCCGACCGGCCAGAGCGCCAAATGCAAGGTCTTGCCCCACAAGTGGCGCGCCGTTCCGACCGCCCTGAACGGGGACGTGCCCGGAGAGCTGAAGCTGTGCGTCGGCGAGCGGGTCGTGATCTCCGGTTCGGGGACTGACGACGACACCCTGGAGATGTATTGCGGCGGCGTCTGCGGCTACGACGACGAGAAGGCGCTGATGATCGACGACACCGTCTACGAGTGGTCGGCCGACATCGGGGGATTCCCTGACCACGGCGGAAACCCCACGAACAGCCGCGCGACGACCGCCATCTACAAGGCGCCGGACACTCCCGGCGAGGGCAAGATCACGGTCACCATCAAGGACAGCGGCCGCCAGGTCAACGACGCGCCCGTCAAAAAGGAGATCAAGGTCAAGGTTTTCAAGCTGGACCTGGAGGTCAAGGGCGTCGCGGAGGACGACGAGGAGTGCAAAGGCGGGTTCCTGTGCCTGAATATCGACGACGACGACCGGAACTCCAAGATCGACCGAACCCACGAGGACGTCCAGGACGAGGACGACCTCATCGAGATCAAGATCACCAAGGAGAAGAAAGAGGGCAACGTAACCCTCTCCGTTAAGCAGCACGGCAAAGGGAACGTAGCGGTTTGGGAGGACAAGAACAAGAAAAAGGCCTCCCCGATGAAGTACCCGGCCTCCGAGCTTCCCAAGACCCTTTGGGTGGAAGGCATCGCTTCCAGCGAAGAGCTGAAGGATGTCGAGCTGATCCTCGAGACGGACGACGTGGATTGCAAGGACAAGGCGCGGCTGACCGTCCTTCGCGTGGACCTCGACGTGGACGCGGATCGCGACAAGACCGTGGATCGCGACAAGGACGACACGAACGAGGACAAGTGGGAAAAAGGCAAGGGCAAGCGCGGCGCGGTGATCCTTGCGAACGCCGACGACGACAAGGAGGGGGGCTCGAAGGACAACAAGCCCGACAATTGGCCGGGCGGCGACCTGGACGGCAACGGTGCGGCGGACCCGCCGGACAGCAAGGTGAACGGCGCGGAAGACCTGAAGGACATCGGCCCTCTCTGGCTCAGCAAGCTGGACCTCAAGACCCTCCCCGACGACCTGAAAGTGGACGTCTGGATCGAAAAGGTCCCAGGCGAGGATGCCTATTTCGCGCCGAAAGCCCCGAACGAGCGCGTTCGCATCTTCTATCCGACGAAGGTCGTCGGCGACAATGTGGAGCTGCAGGACGGCGACAAGGAGATCATCGGCCCCGGCAATTCCGGCGACGGCGCGGTTGGCGCGGCCCGAGCAAAGATGAGCTTCGTAAAGAATCCCGCGGGCGGCGATCCAGGCCAGCGCAGCTTTTCCGTGCTTGCGGGAGAGGGAATCTTCAAGTTCGGCATCGAAGGCATCGAATACGGAGCTCCCGTGATCGCGCATGTCGAGGTCTTCGTGGACGGCAAGTCGATTTGCAAGGACACGGTTCAGCTTCGCGTGGCGCCCTGGATCGCGTTTACGCACAAGCAGGACGTCGACACGGGTACTCCCGGAGGCGACCACACGGCGTTCGTGGAAAGGCTAGGAGGGGCGGGGGCCGCCGGCAACATCGAGCTTCGGGCGAACCTAAACGCGAAGTACCCCGGCCATCTCGATGAGGCGACGGTGGGTGACGATTGGCACCAGGACCCTTACGAGATCGGCTACTCCCAAGCGCCATACGCCGAGATGCACGTGATCCTCGGAATGGCGCGCGGCGCGCTCGACGGCGGCAAATTCAATCGGTACGCGAGGCGGACTTTGATGCGCGATGGGGTCGCGCTCATCGCCGAGTTCTATCTCGATGTCGCTTCTTGGAACAACCAGACCGACGGCGGCAACATGGAGGTCCAGCCGAAAGGCAAGTTCGGCACCATCGTCTGCGGCGAGAACGCCGGCTCGGGCCTGGGGAAGATGAACCCGAATATCGTTAAGTTTGTGAAGGCGCAGGACGTTCAGCCGATCGTGGACGACGTGAACTTGAAATGGATGTACTTGGGCCACTTCGACGAGGTCGTAAGCTTCCCGAGCGGAGTCGGCGACCGCTCGCGCGTAGCCTCTCCCGAGGCCGCCTGGGCGTTGCTGTTGATCGCGAAGAAATTCCATGCGGGCGGGGCCGTGGAGTTTCACGACGGCATGGCTGGAGGCAAGAAGAAGGTGGACGACGTGCTCGGCAACGCGGGCTTGAGGTCCGCGAACTTCGGTGTCGGCGGCTACTCGGACAAGATGCAAGCCATCATCGCCAAGCTTGGCCTGACGCCTTGCGCGGGCAAGCCGGCGACCTCGCGCGTCGGCGGCCCGAACCTGAAGCGTGTCGGGTACCTGGAGGGCTACGCGGCTGCGGGAACCTCCGAGTCCTGGCGGATCACGTTCGAGAACGCCACCGACTTCAAGGTCGAAATAGCCCAGACCCGCGGCGTCTCCCATGTATGGGTCGCGGATGGCAAGGGCAAGAAGACCGAAGACTTCGTCTCGGATTCGAAGATGCTTTACTTCGTGAAGGACTGGTGGACGGGTGGCGCGGCGGCGAAGGACGACCGGATCACCGTCATCGCCGGCCCAAGCAAGGACATGGCGGAGTTCCCGGTGCTCTTCGAGAACAAAGCCGCGGGCCGGGCGCTCGCATACACCAACAACGTAGTGAACTCGGTCGTGGACGGCGCCACCATCTTCGTCTCGCGCACGTTCGGACCGAGAGTGCTCGGCGGCGCCACGCCGGACATCTTCGAGTGGTACGTGGACACGATGTGCAAGCGAGTCGGCTTCACGACCGTCAGATTCTGTGAGGAGCGCATCTACCACAACGGCCAAGGTTCCGTTCACTGCGGCTCGAACGTCAGACGTAAGATGCCGAGCAAGACCGAGGACATCTGGTGGAACAACCCATAAGCTTCCCGGGCCTAACAGCCCGGCGTCCGCGCTATCTCCGCTTCGCAGCGCGATGGGTAGTTTTCGCGGCGGTACTCGCCGTCGCGCCGGCCACGATCTCCGGATCGTCTTCCCCGCAGGGAGGTTCGCAATCGGTCCAAGCCCTGCTGCGGTCGGCCCAGGACGAACCTGATTTCGAGAAGTTGCAAGAGCTTGCGCGCCGGATAGCCCGGGCGCACGGCCGGCCGGCAGTACCGATACTTGTCGACACGGTTTTTACGGGCGATGCGCATCGGGGCACCCATATCGTATGCGCCCTGGCGCTTTCCGAGATTGCCGACCCCGAGGGCAAGAGAAGAATGCGAGAGGCCGCGCTCAGCACGCGATTTCCCGCGTCCAGCCCGCACTTTATGACAGCGGGACTGGCAGCGCTCGGGGACGAGAGCGCGCTCGCGATGCTGCGAGAAGTGGCCGGCGGAAGGCGTTGGGACAGCCCCGAGGCGCTCGTTGGAGCAACGTACGCTGCGGGGTTTCTTCGGGACTTGGGAGACTCGTCCACGCTGGAATGGGCGAAGTCCGAGATAGGCAAAGCGGGCGATCTGCACGTGCAAGTCCGGACCGCGCTCGAGGCTCTCGCGGCATCCCTCGAATATCGGCTCGACGATTCCAAGTCCGAAGCCGATCGCCAGGCGTATCGCTCGTTCGAGCGCAGCTTGTGGTGGGCCTTAGCGATGGCATTTCGCGGCGGGAGACGCATCGGAACGGAATACCCCGAAGCCACGGAGGCGATGAAGCGAGAGCTTAAGACGATAGACGCCCGGTTCGTTCGCAGAATAAGAGAGACACAGGCGGTTACGCGAGAGGAAAGGCTCTTAGCCGAGCATCTCTAGGCTCGTCGCTCCCAGGCCGGAGCCCTGCTCAGGGAGAAGTCCCCTGCAACCTAGGACCGATTCGGCGCCTCCCACGGCGCGAGCTCGCAGCCATTCCAGAACCAAGAGTCGCAGCGTAATCGGGCCGCGCGCGCCGGAAGGGAAGCATCCCGGAGAGTCGAATCCTATCCGCATGATCTCCGCGCCGACTCTCGCATTCCTCGGAGCCAACCTGATGCCGCAGATCGACATGAATCCAACCGGGCCGTCTTGCATCCCCGAACCGCAAGAGATTCGCCATGCGAGAGGGCCCGGCTTCGAGTTTTCGCGCTCCACGACGATCTACGACGCCACCGAGCGCAAGGCGGGGAAGAGGCTCTCCGAGCTCTTCGAACGCGCTTGCGGCTACCAATTGACTTTCACGTCCGACCGGTCCCAGGTCGGGAAATCGGGCGTCGTCGGGTTCGTGCCCGCGATGCCCGGAGACGGCCTGCCCGCCGAGGGCTATGCGCTTTTCATCAAGTCCAACTCCATTATCGTCAAGTTCGCGGACGAGGCGGGGGCGTTCTACGCCGTGCAGACGCTTCGCCAGTTGCTACCCAAGGAAATCGAAAGCGAGAAGCCTGTCCGGGGCGTCGGCTGGACGGTGCCCGCCCTGGCGATCAGGGACTGGCCGAGGTTTTCCTGGCGCGGGATGCACCTGGACGTCTCCAGGCACTTCTTCCCGCCCGAGTTCATAAAGCGGTACATCGACTTCCTCGCGATGCACAAGATGAACCGCTTCCATTGGCACCTGACCGACGACGGCGGCTGGCGCATGGAGGTCGAGAAGTACCCGAAACTCACATCGGTCGGCGCGTGGCGTGTGGACACCGGGGGCGAATGGCCCGGCGGCAATTGGAACTACTCCGAGCTGCGGTTTCCCGGGCCGACGGTTGGAAGAAAGCTCTACGGGGGCTTTTACTCCAAGGAACAGATCCGGGACATCGTCCGCTACGCGGCGGACCGGTTCGTAACGGTCGTGCCGGAAATCGAGATGCCGGGGCACTCGCTTCCCGCGCTGGTCGCTTATCCCGAATGGGGCTGCGAAGGCGTGGAGCCGTTTCCCGAGCCGGGATTCAACCGGACGAACAACTTCTGTCCGGGCAAGGACGCCACGCTCCGCGCGCTCGAGGCGATTCTGGACGAATCTATGGAGCTGTTTCCGTCTCCATGGATTCACATCGGCGCGGACGAGGTTTGGAAAGGCTTCTGGCAGAAGTGCGGTCGTTGCCAAGAGCGAATTCGGTCGGAGGGACTAGCCGGGAGCGGGCCTGCCTCGTCGGAGCAAACCCAAGGCGGGACGCGGACGCGCCACACCCCAGAAGAGAACCTTCAGTCGTGGTTCGTGCGGCACATGGAAAGCTACATCTGGCGAAAAGGACGGCGGTTGATCGGCTGGGACGAGATCCTCGAGGGCGGGCTCGCGCCTGGAGCGGCGGTCATGTCCTGGCGGGGGATTCAGGGAGGGATCGCGGCCGCCAAGGCGGGCCACGAAGCCGTGATGTCGCCCACCTCACACTGCTACTTCGATTACAGCTACCAGACGACCTCGACGAAGCACGTCTACGGCTGGGAACCCGTCCCGGCAGAGCTGAGCGCCGCTGAAGCGAAGTTCATTCTCGGCGGGCAGGCGAACGTCTGGACCGAGTGGATTCCGACGGAGGCCCGCGTCGAGTACATGATCTTCCCCAGGATGCTCGCGACCGCGGAGGTGCTTTGGCTGGAGCGGGAAAGACGGAATTGGGAGTCCTTCTCAGCCCGGCTGCTTCCGTATTACGGACGATTGGACGCCCTGCGCGCTGACTACCACATGCCTCTTCCGGAATTGGAACAGGGCGCGATCCTCTTCGAGGAGTCCGCCGAAGTATCCGCGAAATCGCCGCCCGGTTCGCCGTTTCGATTGCGTTACACGCTCGACGGCTCGGTTCCGGGCGCGAACTCGCCCGAGTACCAGAAGCCGATTCGAGTATTGGACTCGTGCGTGGTCTCGATCGCCTACGTAAACGCACAGGGAAAGGCCGGAGACGTCGCGCGCGTTCAGTGCCGGAAGTTCGTTCCTATTTCGAACGTCGATGGAGCCGTTCCTGGCCTGAAGGCCGAGGTATTCGAAGGTCGCTGGGATCGGATGCCGGACTTTGAGAAGCTGAAGGCGGTGAGCTCGGGGATCGTCTCGTCGGTGGGCTCGGCGCTGGCGGGCAGGCAAGAAAACTTTGGCGTGCGGATCACTGGCTTTTTGAAGATTTCGGAAGAGGGCGTTTACACGATCAAGCTCGGCAGCGACGACGGATCGATGCTCAAGCTCGCCGGGGCGACGGTCATCGACAACGACGGCCTGCACCCGACGGTCGAAAGATCGGCTTCCATCAGGCTCAAGCCGGGGTTTTATCCGCTGGAGATCGGCTTCTTTCAGGCGGGCGGGGCGCAATCTCTAACCTTAAGCGTCGATCTGGGAGGAAAGACGCTGGATTCGGGCAGCTTCCTCTGTGTGCCCTGACCGTCCATGAACCACGCTAGAGACAGGATTCTGAACGAGAAGCTGGAATCCAGTAGGCGACACCACTCGAGAAGCGGGAGGCGAATTCAATGACCAGAGCGAGCAGCGCGTTGCGAATCCTCGCGTTTGGGAGCCTGTTGTTCGCGCGGGCCAGTTGGGCGCCGTCGCCGGCGCATTGGGCATCGGCGCGTGTTCAGAACCCGGCTACCGTCGGAGACATGGAGAACAGCCCTCATCTGTTCCTCGGCCGTCCCGGAGTCGGACAAAACGGGCGCACGCTGATCGCCAGGAGAGGCTACGCATGCCTTCACGACAGCTTTCGCAAGGTGCCGCTCTGGGTTTCGTATCGGCTGACGCGGGAGGACCTCAAGAACCTTCTCAAGCGGCCGAAGCCGGAACCGTTCAAGGCGGATCCGGATTTGAAGAAGAAGTTCCGCGCCGAGCTGACGGACTATCGACGCTCCGGCTGGGACCGCGGCCACATGGCGCCCAGCGAGCACATGAGCCGGGACGTGGACACGCAGGCGGAATCCTACTTCCTGTCGAACATTGCGCCCCAGAACGGCATCACGAACAACCAGGGCTTCTGGCGCGTGCTGGAAGGCACCCACAAGAGCTACGCGGAGAGGTTTCGAGAGATTTACGTGATCGTCGGGCCCATCTTCGACAGGCTGCCCGAGCCGGGAGAGGGCCCCTTGCCCGCGGCAATTGGAAACAACCTGGTCAGCGTTCCGACTCACTTCTATCGGATCGTAGTGCGCCGTACCGGGAGCGGAAAGTACACGGCCCTCGCGTTCATCGTGCCAAACCGCGAAATCTATCCTCCCGGGTATCCGACCCCCTCCGGCAAAGTGAAAGCGAAAGACCACGAGTACGAGGCTTACCAAAGGAACTTTCTTCGGACGATCGACGAGATCGAGGCGCACACAGGGCTCGACTTCTGCAATGCGCTGCCGGTCGGCCAGCAGTCAAAGTTCGAGTCGAAGAAGCCCTCGAAGCCGTGGTAGCGGGCGATTGCGCAACCCCTCGTGCGGCGCGGCGGGCAGGATTGGAAGGCCGGCCGTCGAATTGGACCTCCCGTGCGCGTCGGGTTCGTTGGCTTGGGCGTGATGGGCGGTCCCATGGCGGACCACGTGTTTCTTGCCGGATTCGACCTGGTCGTCTTCAACAGAACGCCCGAGAAGTCCGAAAAGTATCGCGAGAAGGGCCTGGCGGTCGCTCAGTCGCTGGAAGCCATCGGCGAGGAGTGCGACCAAGTTTTCCTGTGCGTTCGGGCCACTGAAGACGTCGAAGAGTGCGTGCGGGCGCTAGCAAGGACCGCAAGATCCGGCACGCTGATCGTCGATCACTCCACGATCCTGCCCGAGGCAGCGGAGAAGCTGCACGGCGAGCTGAAGAAGAGAAGCCTGCGGTTCGTGGACGCGCCGATCACCGGCGGAAGCATGGGCGCGGTCAAGGGCGCCTTGACGGTCTTCTGCGGGGGCGAGCCGGAGGCGATCGAGGACGCCAAGCCGGTAATGAGCGCCTACGCCAAGCGGGTGGAGCGCGTCGGAGGCCCTGGGGCGGGCCAGCTCATGAAAGCTGCGAACCAGATCGCGGTGGCCGGGTCGCTTCTTGCTCTGTGCGAAGCGCTTGCGTTCGCAGAGAAAGCGGGTCTTGAGCTAGCTCAGACTCGCGACCTGCTTTCCGGAGGAGCGGCGGGAAGCTGGGCGTTCGAAAACTACGGGCCGAAGATCGTCGCGGGAGATTGGTCGCCTGGATTCACCGTGGACAACCAAATCAAGGACCTCGAGTATTGCGAGCAAGCGGCGCGGGCCGCGAAGGCGTGGGTTCCGGGAACCGAGCTGGTCCATAAGCTCCTAAGGGAGATGCGGTCGGAAGGCGAGGGCGCGAGGACCACCGCGGCGCTATTCGAAAAGCTGAAGAGGGCGGGAGGCTGATTCTGGCATGCCCGGCGGGAGTGCGAACGGGTCCGCGTGGGAGACCGGCCCTCAGGGAGCGCGCTCGTTTCGGTCGGTAACGCTTCGGTCCGTCACGAAGAGCTTCGGCGCGCTTCGGGCGCTTGACGGCGTGGATTTCCAGGTCGAGGCCGGATCCATTCACGCGCTCGTCGGCGAGAACGGGGCGGGCAAGACTACGCTCATGCGAGTCCTGTACGGCTCGCTTCAAGCGGACTCGGGAGCTGTGCTGCTGGACGGAAAAGAGGCGCGCTTTCGATCGGCTGCGGACGGCATTCGAGCCGGAATCGGAATGGTCAGCCAGCACAACAGCATCATCGGCGAGCTCAGCTGCCTGGAGAACCTTCTTCTTGGAGCGGAGGGCGGAGTGACGGTTCGCCTTCGCGATTCGGAGAGGCGTGCGGAGGCGCTCGCCTCGAAGATGGGCTTTTCATTCGACTGGCGACGCGATGCGTCCGGGCTCAGCCCCGCGGGCGCGCAAAAGCTCGAGATCTTGAAGCTCTTATGGCGCAACGCCCGGATCATGATCCTCGACGAGCCAACCGCCATGCTCTCTCCGGCGGACTCCGGCCTGCTTTTCGCCAGCCTGAAGTCGCTCGTGCAAGAGGGAGCGATCGTGATCCTCGTCACGCACAGGCTTCCCGAAGTCATGGAGCATTGCGGCGCCGTGACCGTGCTCCGCGGCGGGAAGCTCGTCGGCGAGAAGCTCGTTCGCGACACCGGCGCGCGCGAGCTCGCCGAGATGATCGTCGGGCACGCGTTGGAGGCCGCCGCGATCGCGGACGCTCCTGCCGCCGCCGCTCCGCTGCTGTCCGTTCGCGATCTCACCGTCGCGGGCGATCGCGGTAACGACGCGGTTCGCAATGTGAGCCTGGAGGTGCGCTCCGGCGAGATCGTCGGAATCGCCGGTGTGGACGGCAGCGGGCAGCGCGAGCTCTTTCGCGCGCTGATGGGAGTCGTCCGCCCGCGAGAGGGGGAGATCGACCTAAAAGGCGATCGCATCACGAAGGCATCCCCTGCCGCGAGGATTCGCGCGGGCGTTCGGCTGATCCCTGAAGACCGGCACGCCGACGGCGTGGTGGACGACTGGAGCCTGGTCGAGAACGCGGCGATCGGGCTGCAGCGGCTGCCCCCGCTCGCAAGCGGATCGTGGGTCGACGCCGCAGGAAAAGCCAGATTCGCTTCCGCCGCGGCGGACCGCTTCAAGACCCGCTACACGAGCCTTCGTGCGCGACTGTCGGGGTTGTCCGGCGGAAACCAACAGAGGTTTGTGGCGGGCCGAGCGCTTGCGCTCGATCCGAAGCTGATTCTCGCGTACCAGCCCGCGCGCGGGCTGGACATCGATGCCACCAGGGACGTGTACGACGGCCTCCGAAAGGCCTGCGCGGAGGGCGCCGGCGCTCTTGTTGTGAGCTACGACCTGGACGAGCTGCTCGAGAACTGCCATCGAGTCGTGGCGATGAATCTGGGACGGCTGTGGGAGCCCGCGCCAGGAAAAGAACGGGATCGTGCCGAGATCGGCAGGCTGATGGTGGGCGCGGAATGACGCTCCGCGTCGGGATTCTTGCGATCGCGGGAATCGGGGTCGTGCTTCTTGCGGTTGTCGCGGCGGGAGTCAGCCCGATCGCGGCGGCGCGCGAGCTGATTGCGGGCAGCATGGGCTCGCCCGGCGCCTGGAACGGAACTCTCAAGGACACGACTCCGCTTCTGATCGCGGGCTTGGCGGTGTACGTCGCTCTGCGCGCGGGGCTCTTCAACATCGGCGTGGAGGGCCAGCTCATCGTGGGCGCGATGGCCTGCGCGGTGGTGGCGCTCGCGGTACCCGGCGTGCTCGGCATCGCCCTTGGCGTGGCGGCCGGCACGGTATGCGGCGGGCTTTGGGCGCTTCCCGCCGGGCTCATCAAGGCGTACCGCGGCGGCCACGAAGTCATCACGACCATCATGCTGAACAGCGTCGCTCTGTTCTTCACGCACTACATGGTCGCCGGGCCGATTCAAGCCCCCGGCCAGCAGAACACGACCACCGCCAGGCTCGCGGAAGCAACCATGCTGCCGGTTTTGTATTCCGCGCCGCCCCTGCGCGTCAGCAGCGCCATCCTCGCGGGCCTGCTTTTGCTCGGCCTATTCACCATCTGGCTGCGCCGAACGGTCTCCGGATACGAGTTGGGGCTGGTTGGCGCGAACCCCCGCGCAGCCGAGCTCGCAGGCGTCGCGACGAAGCGCGTAATCGTCCGTTCGATGCTCGCGTCGGGAGCGATCTCGGGACTTGCGGGCGCGCTCCAAGTGCTCGCTTACGAGGGCAGGTTCTACGCGGACTTCTCGCCGGGCTACGGGTTCGACGCGTTGGGCGTGGCGCTGCTGGCGGGCGCCTCGCCGCTCGGCCTCATTCCGGCGGCGTTCCTCTTCGGCGTCCTCAGCAAAGGCTCGTCCGCCGTGCAGCTGATCGGAGTGCCGAAGGGCATCAGCCTGGTCGTGATCGGGCTGCTCATTGTGGTGTTCGCCGCGGTCCGGTTCCGGAGGCAGGCGGCCCATGAGTGAAGCCTGGATTCTGACCCTTCTTGCGAGCACGCTCACGCTCTCGTCGCCGCTGATTCTGGCTTCGATCGGGGGGTACTGCAGCGAGCGCGGTGGCGTCATCAACATCGCGCTGGAAGGCAAGATGCTCATCTCCGCGTGCGTTACGGCGCTCGTCGCGATCGGAACGGGCAACGCGGTCCTGGGGCTTCTGGCCGGGCTCGGGGCCAGCGTTCTTCTTGCGTGGCTTCATTGGCTGCTCACCCAGGCGTACCAGATCGACCACATCGTCAGCGGCATGGCGTTGAACGCGCTCGCGTTCGGCGCGGCGAACTTCCTCGACAAGCGCTTCACCGATCCGGAGCGCACCGAGCCGATGCCCCATCTCCCGCTCGGGTTCTTTTACGCGCTCGCAGTCGTTCTGCCCGTAGCCCTGGCGCTCTACTCCAAGCACGGGCGCGGCGGGCTCCGCTTGCGCGCGGTGGGAGGAGACCCCGAAAAGGCGCGGCTGATGGGAGTCTCCCCGCAAGCCGTCCGGTTTTGGGGCCTCACCGCCGCGGGGGTGCTGTGCGGCCTCTCGGGCGCGCTGATCGTGACGAACGCCCGGTGGTTCACGGACGGCATGACCGCGGGGCGGGGCTTCGTGGCGTTGGCGGCGCTCATTCTCGGCGGATGGAGGCCGATCCCGGCGGCTCTGGCCTGCGCCGGCATTGGCCTTTTCTTCGCAGTCGAGGTGCAGCTCCAGGGCACGCCGATTCTCGGGATGCGCGTTCCTCCAGACTTCTGGTCCGCCCTGCCTTACGCGATGACCGTGATCGTGCTCGCGGGATTCCTCGGACGGAGCCGCCCCCCGGCGGGCCTGGGCAAGCCGTAGGCTCGGACAACGCCGGCCCCCCGCTCTGCGTGGCGGGTACCTTCGGGAAGCAAACATGCTTACCGCGATACTCCTGTGCGCATCCGCGTCGCAGGCGACGCCGGGCGCCGCCTTCGACGAAGCGATCCGTGCGCACGCCCGGCTGAGCTCGGGCCGCGTGCGCCTAACGACGGTGGGCGATCTCGGCCGACGCTTGGAGACCCGCTACGACCTCTCGTTCATCCAGCCCGACAGACTGAAGATCCGCATCGAAGAGCGACACGCGGGAAAAGAGCCGACAGACCGGACCTACGCGCTTCTCGGAGGCAGGGCCGTCGGATACGACGCGATCGCGCACGAGCGGCTGTCGCGTCCCGCCGGGACCGGCGGATCCCTTCTGGACCGGGTTGAGACGGCGATCGGAACGCTGGACGAGCCAGTTCGAGCGCTCCTCGACGCAGCGGCGTGCTCCCAGCTCTTGGAGCGATTCAAAACCTTGCAAGGTTGGAGCAGGGCGACGAACGGCCAAAGGATCGTCGTGAAGCGCTTCGCGAAGCAGGGAAGCGAATGGTCGAGAAGCGTGTGGGAGTTCGACTCCACGAGCCGGCTGATCCGCCGTGTCGAAATGGATCAGCCGCGCGGGTCCCTGGTGTGGCGCTTCGACTACGACAAGAAGCCGGCCGCGATCTCGTTCCAACCTCCGCGGGACGCCTTCGGGGTCAAGGCGTTCTCGGATAAGCCCCCGCTGCCTGCGCGCATGGACGCGGCTTCACGCGAGGCGCTTCGTAAAGCGCGGCGGGCGTTCTCCCGGCTCAGGCATGCCAGAGCGATCATACGGGACGGTGCGGCGTCTGCGGAGGTCCGCCTAAGCGGCAACCGAGTCGCCCAGATCGGGCCGAGCGGGTCGTGGGCATACGACGGCGCGAACCTTGCGATCGACGCCGGCCCCGGCAAGCCCTTTTACCGGGGAGTCTGCGGGCTCGCCGCCGTTCCGAAGCTGCTGGAGTCCGCGAAAGTCGACATGGACGCGCTCGCATGGCAGTACGCCGCGCGGCGCGATCCGATTGCGCAGATGCTGTCCAGCGACGTGAGCGTTCGATCCGCGGGCACCGTCCGACTCGAAGGGGCCACGTGCTCGATCATCGAGATTCGAAGCGCGGACTTCCACGCGTCGGTCTTTGTTCGATCTGGCGACGGTCTTCTCGCGGGAGTGCACATGCGCAGGTTCGATGCGATGGGTGCAGAGGCGTTTCGCACCGAGAGAGCGATCCGCTATGCGAGCGTCGGGAAGCCGCTCCCAGCGTCCACTTTCACGCTGTCGCCCGGCCCAGGGCGACAGGCGCGGCCGCTCCCGCGGAAGAAGCCGTGATTTGGATGCCCCCAAGGAGCGCGATCCCGCGTTCGGCTAAACGGCGACGAGGGGAGGCGGAGTCGTAGGCGGCTTGGGCTTTTCCCTCACGCTTCGCAGCTCCGCGCGCTTCAGCAGAGCGATCGCCTTGTCGATCGCCACGTCCGGCTCCTTGGGCCTCGGAGTAGGCGCCTCGACGTCCGGCGCGACTCCCGTGCCCTCGAGGCGCGTTCCCTGCGAGGTGATGTAATCCATGAGCGGAAACTGCAAGAGCCATCCGTCCGCGAGCGGCTTCATCGTCGAGACCAGCACCGCGCCGGCCGACTTCGTGCCCACAATCGGCGCCTCCCGAAACTCCTTTAGCGCAGCAGCGGTGATCTCGGAGGCGCTGCCGGTCCCGCCGTTCACGAGGACCGCGACGTTGCCCTTGTAGTGCTCCGTTTTGGGCTTCAGGGGGCGCAGCCCGCGCCCTTCCGCCCATTGCGCAATCGCGCGCAAATCGGTCGGCTTGCCGCTGGTTTCCTTGACGAACTCGTTCACCATCGAGCGGCTCACGAACGTGCCGATCTCGGTGTCGTGTGGCAGAAAGTGTCCCAGAAGGTGCAGCATGTTCAGAACTACTCCGCCGCCGTTCGACCGCAGGTCGAGGATCAGGTTCGGCGCCTTCGATGCCTCCGCCATCAAGTCGTCCACTCTCTTGCGGTCGTAGGCTAAGTCGAAGGTGTGAATCGTGACGAGCGCCGTATCCGGCGCGGGCCAGGCGACCTTATCCGGGCGCACGTTGCTGTACTTCTTGCGCACGAGCTTGAACGACTTGACCTCGCCCTCGCCCTCGCCTCGCCGTAGTTTGATCTCGACGGCCGAGCCCTCTTCGCCGATCATGCCGGTCACGCTCGTGAGCTTCTTTCCGTCGGCCTCGAAGATGAGGTCGCCGGATTCGATCCCTGCCTGATGGGCGGGTGTGTCCGGGAACACGGTGAACACTCGCAGGCCGCCCTCTTCCAGCTGCACCGAAACGCCGATCCCGACCGCCTTGCGCTCCATGCGGGCCTTGGCCGCGCGCGGAGTGATCAGCACTATGTGGCTGACGCCGAAGAACTTGGAGAGGTCGCGGTTGATCGCCTCCGCGAAGTCGGACTCGGTAGACGCCAGGTCGATGCCCTCTCGGTTTTTCTTGAGGAAGTCGTCCCAACGCGACAAGTCCACTCCTGGAACGAACGCGTCCTTTTGCACGATGGCGCCCATCCTCTCGATGAGCGTCTCGCGCGTCTCCTTGGTGATGGGGGTTGGCGGCTCGACCTGGGCGACGGCAAAAGCAGCCGATACGGAAATGCATGCCATAAGGCCGGCACGGGCCATGCCGGACAAAAGCGCTCTCATATTAGTAAGCATCGGTTTCTGGAATCCCGCGGTTTTGTCGTGACGAAGCACGGTACTTCACTCAATACGTGAAACGACAGGCGCTTAGTTCACGGGACTTCAAAGAATGAGACGCCCGAGTCACTCCTTCGACACTTCGACCCGAATCCCGATCGTGGCGATGATTTCCGCTGCTTCGCGGCACTCCGGCTCAGAGGCGTGGTGCACGACGCAGCAGCCCAAGTGGTCTATCTCCCAAGTCTCGATGTACGCCTCGTCCGCCGTGCAACCCGTTGCGACCATCAGAACCGTCATGACCTCGTCGTAGGTGTTGTAATCGTTGTCGTAAACCGTGACGATCCACTCGTGCCCGCCCAGCTCGGACGGAAGCTCCTCGATGGTGGGCCTTTCGATGACGGCGGGAGCGGCGCTCTGCGCGAGAATGCCGCGCGCGGACTCCCATCGGGGAGCCGAGCCCAGTATCGAAGCAAACTGCTCTAACCTATCCCTTTCCATCGCCCACCGGCGTTTCCGACCACTCCCGGCTGACCTGGGTTCGGACGCCGATCGTGGCGATCATCGAGGCCACGATCTCGCACTCCGTCCTAGTAGCAAAGTGGACCGGCGCCTTCCCGTAATGGTGCGCCTCCCAGGTCTCCATATAAGCCTCGTCCAGGCCGCAGCCCGTCGCCCGCATGAGGATCTCGATCACTTCGTCGAAGGTGTTGGTCTCGTTGTTGAAGATAACGACCATCCACCGTCCCGTCGAAGCGGGGCTTTCGAGTATCTCCGGCAGTACGAAAGTCTTGCTCATGGACAGGCTGGGACGTCGCCTCCTCGAAGCGCTCCCAAGTCATTGTACAACCGGTTTTTCCGGAATGGGAGGGTTTTTTTCCGCTTTTTTGCGAGGCTGAAGATCACGTTTCGTGCATGTTTAGTCCGTTTTTCGCACGAATCGTCGCGCGGCGCGACAGAAGCGCAAGCGCGAGGACGCCGGTCAGGCCCGCGACAGGCGGCCAAAACGACAGACCGGGCGGCGTGTACCGGAACTCCACCACGTGCTTGCCGGGAGGAAGCTCGACTTCCCTCCACAGCGTCCCCAGGAGCGGTGCGGGCTTGCCGTCCACGCTCGCGCTCCATCCGGGCATGGTCCGGTCGCGAACCACTAGCCTGCCGGGCCCAACCGCCTCGATCGTCTGGCGGTCGAACCCGTCCAAAACGATCGAGGCCTTTCCCGCGGGAGTCGAAGCGCGCGCAGCTCCGGGTATTCGGTATCGAAGCAAGCCGCCCAAGCCGACGACGGGCTCTCCGAGCTGGGGCAGAGGCTCCCTGCTCCAAACCTCCGAGACTCCCGCATCGCGCAGCTTCTCCGGGTCGAAGCGCGGCTTCAGGAACTGGATGTTGCCGTTCGCTTCGGGCGCGGCGTCCTCGCCGGAAACGTCGTGCATCAGGGCGACGCTGTCGCGATGCATCAGGGAGTCGTAGCCGCCCAAGTCGTGCAGGCGCAAGATGCTCGCCGTGTTCGGCGGGAGCACGGCGGCCGCGGCAGCGAGAAGGTGCCATCTGTCGTTCACGGCCGCGACGCGTTCCGCTTTGGGAAGCCCGTCCCTAACGGAGAGGCTGGGATCGCCCGTAGGGACAAAAGCCGGGCCCAGGAGAAGCGGCGGCGCGAGCGCGGAGAGCGCGAGCGCGGCAGCCGGCGTCGCGCTCCTCCATCGTTCGGGCAGCAAGCAGACCGCGGAAAGAGAAACCAATAGAAGCGCCGCGATCGGCATCGCGTCCGCCAGCGCGGACGCCGCAATCCTCCGGACCGCCTCCGGCTGGACACCCGGCATCCAGGCTTCCGAAGAGCCGCCGGCAAGGCTCGCGAGCGCAAGGGCCGCAGCGGCGAAAATGGCGAAGGCCGCCGCCACCGCCCGCCGTGGCCGCTCCGCGCCCTCCTCGGATAGGCGCGACCATCCCACTCCGGCTAGCACGGCTCCTGCGAGCACGAACAGCACTACGGCGCGCCCGGGCGAGCCGGTCGACGACCAGCCGGGAACCGCGAAGTACAGAAGCCGGTTCAGCGGCGACCCGAACGCAAGCAGTAAGGAGAGAGCCCCCAGCGCGAGCCAGATGCCGGTCCGTTTCCAGGCTCCAAACGTGAACGCTGCGAGAAGGCCGAGAAACGCCACCGGGCCGAGTCCGATAGCGGACTCCGCGAAGTTGTCCCCCCGCTTGGAAAGCGCGGGCCAGTAGGTCGAGAGCCTCGGCTCCCCGGGCGCGGGAATGGCGGGGTTCCCGAACACGGACGGAAAGGGGACGCCGAGCGCCGACATCGGATGCAGCGATCCCGAGTGGAACGCGCGGTACCCATCTTCGGTGGGAACGTTTCGGCGGTGCGCGAACTCGCCAAACGCAAGCGCCGGCATCACTTGCGGCGCGGCGAGCAGCCCGCCAAGGATGCAGGCGAGAGCGAGCAAAGCGAGCCTGCCCCACGACTTCGGCGCCCTCCATTCCGAGCCGACTCGCCAAAGGGCCCCTAAACCGACAGCCAGGCACCCGAACGCTGCGAACTGCAGGTGTCCGCCCAGAAGCATCATCGCGAAGGAGAGCGCGAACCCCGCCGCGGACATCGCGGCAGCGCGGATTTCGGATGCGTCGAAGAGCCGGAGACAGGCGTATAGCGCCCAGGGGATCCACGCGACGGTGGTCGGCACGCTGGCGAGCGGCGTCCAGGCGAGCAGGAAGGCGCTGGTTCCAAAAGCCGCGCCGGCGATCGCGCCTCCCGTCTTACTCGCGCCCGTTTGGCGGGCAAGCGCGTACGCGCCGAAAGAAGCCCAGAACAAGTGGAGCCAAGCGAGCAGGGTGATCGCCGCCGCGGTGGGCACGTGCAGCAATCCCATCAGGACGTGCGGGGGATAGAAGCCTGCGGACTGCGAGTTTGCCAGGAGCGGCGTGCCCGCAAGCTGATACGGGTTCCAAAACGGAAGCTGCCCCTCACGCCATGCCTCGAAAACGAGGTCCCGCCAGGGATAGAACTGCAGCACGGCATCCGCTTGCAGGACGTCCCACGGACGTCCGGGATCCGGGCCGTTCCAGGGCGCCATCTGCCGGATCTGGTCGAACGGACCGATGGCCTCGCCCAAGAAGACCGCGCGCCACAACGGAATCAGCGGGAGAAGAGCGAGAAACAGGACCGGCCAGAAGCGTCGCAGGGCGGACATCGCTCAAGAATAGCCGGACGAGGTTGAGGCGCCTGTTCGTTTCAGCTTCCGAAATAAGTCAACTGCCGCCTGGCGTTTTCGTGCTCCGGGTTCAGCTTGAGGAGCGTCCGAAAGTTCGAGGACGCCTCGTCTATCATTCCGAGCATCATCTGCGTCATTGCCAGGTCGTAAAGCGCTCCCTGATGCTCCGGATGCTCTTCCACGACTTGCTTAAGAACCTCGCACGACCCGTCGAAATCGCCCTCGAAGCCCTGGATGAGCCCGATCTGCCAGCGGGAGTCGGCGTGGCCGGGTTGCTCGGCCAGCACCTTTTCGAATTCGGCGCGAGCCTCCGCGTAGCGCCCTTCGCACCGTAGTTCGAAGCCGCGCTGGTAGGTCGCTTCTACGTCCATGACTTGGGCCATCGAACTGAGCCGCGATTATACTACAGCCTCTATTGAGCCGACAGACTGGGATTCATTATAGCGGACCTGGCAATTTCGCTTGCTCCTAAGTGGTCCGGCGAACCCGAATCAAGCTGCGAAGAACTTACGCCGGGTCCGGCTCGAGCCTGGGCTGCGTTACCGGCTGCGAGCCCTTTTCGGTATCTTTTGCGCCCTCGGGCAACAGCTCCGGCTGGGCGGGCTTGGTGCGCTTGGGCAGCTTCTCGCCCTTCAGCACGGCCAGGAACTCTTCGCGGTCGAGCGTTTCCCGCTCTAACAGCGCTTCGACCGTCGAATCCAGCTTCGCCCGGTTCTCCGTGAGGATCTTGAGCGCCCGGCCATGGCAGGAGTCCACGATGTCGCGGACCTCCTCGTCGATCATGCGCGCCACGTCTTCCGAGTAGTTGCGTTCGTCGAGCGCGTAGTCTCGGCCGAGAAACGGGTTGTGGTTTCTTCGGCCGATGGCGAGGGTGCCAAGCCTCTCGCTCATTCCGTACTCGCACACCATCGCCCGGGCGATCTGCGTGACCCTTTGCAGGTCGTTGCTCGCGCCGGTGGTCACCTCGCCGAACACGATCTCCTCCGCGACGCGCCCCGCGAGCAGCGCGGTCACGTCGTCCAGCAGCTCCTGCTTGGACACCAGGTATTTGTCCGCGAGCGGAAGCTGCCAGGTCGAGCCGAGGGACATTCCACGCGGAAGGATCGTGACCTTATGGACCGGGTTACAGTGCTCCAGCAATTCTCCGACCAGCGCGTGCCCCGCCTCGTGGTAGGCGATCACCTTCCGCTCCTCCGCCTCCATGACCTTGCTGTGCTTCTCGGGTCCTGCGATCACCCGGTCGAGGGCGTCTTCCAGGTCCATCTGCTTGATCTTGGAGTGGTTTCGTCGGGCGGCGAGCAGGGCGGCTTCGTTCAGCATGTTCGCCATGTCCGCGCCGGTGAAACCGGGCGTGCGGCGTGCGAGCGATTCGAGGTCCCCATCGGCTTCGAGCGGCTTGCCCTTCGCGTGGATCTTGAGGATGGCTTCCCGGCCTCGGGCGTCCGGCACGTCCACCACGATGTGCCGGTCGAACCTGCCAGGGCGTAGGATCGCGGGGTCGAGAACGTCCGGGCGGTTCGTGGCGGCGATCAAGATGACTCCGCTGTTGGGGTCGAAGCCGTCCATCTCCACGAGAAGCTGGTTCAAGGTTTGCTCGCGCTCGTCGTGGCCGCCGCCCAAGCCCGCTCCGCGCTGCCTTCCGACGGCGTCGATCTCGTCGATGAAGATAAGGCTCGGGCGGTGCGCCTTCGCTGTCTCGAAAAGGTCGCGGACGCGAGCGGCGCCCACGCCGACGAACATCTCCACGAAGTCGGAGCCGCTTATGTGGAAGAAGGGCACTCCCGCCTCGCCGGCGATCGCTCGTGCCAGGTGGGTCTTCCCAACCCCTGGGGGACCCGTAAGAAGAATCCCCTTCGGGATCTTCGCGCCGAGCGCGGTGTACTTCTTGGTGTTCTTCAGAAAGTCGACGATCTCGTAAAGCTCGTGCTTTGCCTCGTCGATTCCGGCCACGTCTTCGAACGTGATCTTGGGCGTGGTCTCGCTGACCCTGCGCGCCCGGCTGCGCCCGAAATTGAGCGCCTGGTTGCCGCCCATCTGCATCGGGCGAAACACCAGGAAATAGATCAGCACCGCGATCATCAGAGGAAAGGCGATCACGGAGAGGATGCTCACTAGCGCCGCGGATGCGGGCGGCCCCGGCGTTTCCAAGCCTCCCTTCTCGGCGAGAACGCGGAAGAGCTCGGTGTCCGCGGCGGTATCTACGTTTGGCGCCTTCGTAACGAACTGCTCGCCTGATTTGAGCTTTCCGCGAATCTCGGTGCCCTGCCAAGTGCTGGAGGCGACTTCGCCGTTTGCCGCCCTCTGCTGGAGCTCGCCGACCTTGAGCTGGGTCGGAGGCTGGCCCGCACCCAGTAGGCCGCCGCCGCCGCTAAAGGAGTTCCAAACCGCCATCACGAGCAGCAGCGTGACGACGAGCACGAACAGGTTTCGAGCGGCTCTACTCAATCAGCCTCCAAGCGCGTTACTCTCTCTCTGTTTGGGTACGTCTCGAATACGGCCGTCGTTCCGGCAGGTTGCGAGTTCCCCAATCCAATAGGCTCGAATCGAATCCTTAGCGCCGGCGCCTTCGGGTCCCGCGCCGCCGCCCTTTCGTCCAGGCAGACGCCCGGCGCCCAAACGGGGCCGATCTTATCACATACGATCGGCAGCTTTCGCCTGGCTGCCCGCGTCAAGCCTGCCTCTCTAAGAAGATCGGCAAGTTTTCTCCTGCCGTGGAATCCGAGCGGGCGCATCCGGTCCCCGTCGGCCGCAGGGCGCGCGAGCAAGGGCAGGCTCAGCGCCGCCGGATCCATTGCGGCGTCGAGGGCGGCGCGGCGCGGCGGAGTTTCGAATCCCTTCTCTCGGCAGACGACGATCCGCCAGCCGTTCTCGGGACTCTCGGTGGCGCCGGGAACGGCAAGGTCTTGCGGAAAGGGCTCCGCCTGCTCTTTTCGATACACGTGGAGCCGATCGGCGTCCCAGTCGAACACGACCTCTCCTCCCGTCGCCGTCAGGGAGCCGCTTTCCTTCGAGACAAGCCCCTCTTCCAGTTGGGCTACGAGCTCCGAATCGAGCCGAGCGCCGAGCGCCTCCGCAGCCAGCCGCATCGCCCGGCGCAGCAGCACCTTGGGCGAATGCGCCAAGAGGGAGCGATCGAATGCGACCTCGCTGTCCTGGGTGAGGAACCGAAGGTCGCCGTTCAGGGGGACCTCGCAACGCTCCAGGACCGCTGCGGCCGCAGCATCCAAAAAACCGTCCTCTTCGCGCGCGGCTGCGGCGAGCCTTGCGATCGCTTGAATCGCGCCGGGATGGATCGCGCGCAGCTCGTCCAAGACGCGCGCTCGAATCCGCGCCCTGGAGAGCGAGAGGTCCTCGTTGGCCGGGTCGTCGTGCGTCCAGAGCCCAAAAGCGCGGCAATACTCGCGCGTCTCCTCGCGCTCGAATGCTAGAAGCGGTCGGACGACAATGCCGCGGCGCACGGGGATGCCGGAGAGCCCCCGAAGGCCCGATCCGCGAGCCATGTTCAGAAGAACGGTTTCCGCTTGGTCGGTCGCCGTGTGGGCTGTGGCGATCAGTCGGCAGCCGGTCTGGGCAGCCGCACCGTCAAAGAAGGCATAGCGAGCCTCGCGCCCTGCTTCCTCCAAGGAGAGCTTCCGGTCGCGAGCCAGGCGCGGGACGTCCGCCCTGCCCGAGACGAACGGCACGCCGAGCTCCTCGCAGAACGCCGCGCACCGCTCGAGCTCTTCGTCGGCCTCCGGTCTCTGCCCGTGGTGAAGGTGCGCGGCGACTACGTCGGCGTTCGCACGCCAAAGCAGGTGCAAAAGACAGGTGGAATCCGGCCCGCCGCTGTATCCGACGAGAACGCGCAAGCCAGGCGCGAACAGCCCCGCTTCTTCGACGAGAGCGAGGAAGCGAGGCAATAGGTCCGCCGGTCGCGGCTTTTGGGCCATGTTCCGCTTAGAGAGTACCAATGCACTCTGGATTCCGGTTTCGGGTTGACACCATTCCGCCGTCGGCGGCTACAATCGGACGTTCCCTCGCCTCGCGCCGCACGATCGCGCTGCGACTTGCGAGGGCGATCCCGGCAGCGTGTCCGCACGGCTGCGGGCGGGAGTGCCTGCGATCCGTCGGATTCACTTGGGAAGCCAGCCTATGGAAAACGACAGTACCTGAGGCCGCCACGCAGGGCGGCCCGTTCTGATCGGCGCTGCAGCGCCGCGCAACCGAATAGGAGACAGCCGCCATGCGAGCCAATGACAAGGACTTCGTTGACAAGCTGAGGTCGCTCGCCAAGGTCGAGGACCCTGCCGTCGTTCAAAAAGAGCTCGAAGGCATCCAGGAAGAGGACCTGGCAGAGGCATTTCAGCGCCTGGAGACGGAGGAATGCCTGGGCCTGCTGACTAAGCTCTCGGACGAGGTCTCCGCGGAAGTGCTGGTCGAGCTTCCCACAGAGACGGCGCGCAGCCTCGCGCACGAGCTTCCTGATTCCGTGGTGGCGCACTACCTCGACATCCTTCCGATGGACGACGCGGTGGACCTTCGGGAGGACCTGGGCGAGGAGCGCTTCGAGGCTCTTCTACAGGTGATCCCCCGCGAGGACGCGGCCGAGATTCGTCGGCTCATGGGCTATCCGGACGAGTCGGTCGGCCGGATCATGACCGAGCGTTTCTTCGAGGTTGCCCCTGAGATGACGATGGCGGACATTCTCGGCGACATCCGAAGGGCGAAGGAAGAGAAGTACGAGACTGTCAACGACTTGTACGTCGTGGACTCTGAGCGTCGGTTGTTGGGCGTTTTCAGTCTTCGGAAGGCGATACGGGCGGCTGGGACGAGCACGGCGAAGGAGCTGATGCGCACGGACGTGGTGACGAGCCGCGCGACGGATTCAGCGGAGGACGCCGCGCGGACGATGGCACGGTACGGGTTCTACGCTCTGCCGGTATTGGACGACGCGGACCGCGTTGTGGGGGTTTTCACGGGGGACGACGCTCAGGAGATTCTGCGGGAGTCGGAGACGGAGGACGTGCTGGCTCTCGGCGGCGTGTCGGGGAGCGTCGAGTCGTACCTGTCGCTGAACGTGTGGCAGCTTGTGAAGCGGCGCTTGCCGTGGCTATTCTTTCTGTTCGTCGCGGAGACGTTCACGGGCGCGGTGATGCGTTGGTACGTTCGCCCGGAGGCGGGTGGAGGCGAGAGCGGACAGCTCGCGACAATTGCCCGTCTGACGCTGTTTTTGCCGCTGCTGATCGGCGCGGGCGGGAACGCGGGTTCCCAGGTGACGACGACGATCACGCGCGCATTGGCAGTGGGGGAGATTCGCGCCGGGGACGCGCTAATGGTGTGGCGTCGGGAGCTTGCCACAGCGGTTTTGATCGGTGCGGCGCTGGGGCTTATGGGCTTTCTCCGAGCGTACTTCGGCTGGCTCTCCGGGGTAGGCGTGTCGCTCGTGGTCGGTTTGGCGTTGCCTGCGATCGTGATTTGGGCTGCGGTGGTTGGGAGCGTCCTGCCGCTGGGGGCTAAGCGCGTGGGAGTGGACCCTGCGGTGATGAGCGCCCCGTTCATTACGACGTTCGTGGACGCGACGGGTTTGATCATCTACTTCGAGATCGCGCGAAGGGTGCTGGGGTTGCACTTCTGAATTGCGGTGCGCTCGCGCCTGCGCAATACGGGCCGAGCGCGAAAGCGCTAAAGTAGTGCGGAATGCCTCGAAAGGCCGCAGCGCCCCCGCCGTACGAGTTGGAAGCCGCGCGCTGGTCGGACGGGGCTGCGGACGCGGCGCCCATCGCGGAAGACGAGTGCGTTCGGGAAGTCTCCCGCACACAAGAGCTAACCTGGGTGAACATCGTCGCGCACGATGGGGAAGCGGCCGCGCGCCTGCTTGCCGAGCGCTTCGGTTTCCACAAGCTCGAAATCGAGGACGCCCTCAGCAGCGCAGAGCGGCCGCATCTGCACGAGAGCGAGGACCATCTGTTCCTCTCCGCGCCCGCGGTGCGCCTGGAGGGCTCGAAGGTCTTCTATGCCGAGGTCGGGTTTTTCATTGCGCCGTCGCTGCTGGTAACGGTTTGCAGACAGCGCACCGCCGTGATCGAAACGTGGTTCGGGCGCTGGAAGCAGCACGCTCCAAGCTTCGGACAGCACGTCGCGTTTCTCCTGCACGCCCTGCTCGACGCGATCGTGGACGAGTATCTGCCCGCAATGGATGCTCTCGAAGAGCAGGCGGAGAGGCTCGAGTCCAGCATCTTCAAGGGCCGCCCGGTGGAGGTGAAGGAGCTTCTGCGGCTGAAGCGCAGGCTCCTCGAAATGCGCCGGCAGCTCTCGCCGTTCCGAGACATCGTGAACGGGCTTCTTCGCAGGGACCTTACTCTCATTCCGGACCAGGCAAAACCCTATTACCAAGACGTGTACGACCACACTCTTCGGGTTCTCGAATCCCTGGACCTGAACCGAGAGATCGTCGCGTCTTTGCTCGACGCGCACTTGGCGAACGTAAACAACCGCCTGAACGAAGTCATGCGGCTCCTCACGGTTATCGCCACGATCTTGATGACCCTGGCGCTCTTTACAGGCTGGTACGGCATGAACTTTAAGCACATGCCGGAGCTTGACTGGCCCTGGGCTTATCCGGGACTGCTCGCCCTGATGGCGGGGGTCGTGGTATTGGAGTTGTGGCTGTTCAGGCGGAAGGGTTGGCTGTAGGCTTATCCAGGCATTCTGGGGTTTGGAGATTGGGGTCCGGAGTGTGGGGTGTGGGGCGGGAAGCGCACGGAGTCGCCCTTCCCCCTGTCCCGGCCTGCCGGGACAGGGGGAAGGGTCGGGGATGGGGGTTTCCGGGCCGGACGGTGGGTGAGTGCTTGGAATACAGGGTCGGCCGCGCGCCGCGGAACCCCCACCCCTTTCCCCTCCCCCTGTTCTCGCTGCGCTCGCACATTGGGAGGGGGATGTTCCCCCACGCCGCACACCCCATCGGCCTCACGCGGGAGGCTTCCCTTAAGCTTTCGGAAAGGCGATACGCAACGCCTGGTCCACGTTCGCCACGAAATGCACGGACAAGTCCTTGCGTATCTCCTCCGGCACGTCCTCGTCGAAGTCCTTTCGGTTGTCCTCGGGGAGAGTGACTGCTGTTACCCCGGCGCGGTGCGCGGCGAGAATCTTCTCCTTTATCCCTCCGACGGGCAGGACCTCTCCGGTCAGGGTGATCTCTCCAGTAAGCGCCAGGCGAGCTGCGGGCTTTTGCCCGGTGAGCAGCGAAACGAGGGCAACGAGCATCGTGAGCCCCGCGCTCGGCCCGTCCTTTGGCACAGCGCCCGAGGGAACGTGCACGTGGACCTCGCAGTCCGCGTAAAACTTGGGGTCGATTCCGAGTCGCTTTGCGTTGCTTCGGATGAAGCTCAACGCCGCCGTCACGCTCTCCTTCATGACATCCCCCAGCTGCCCGGTGACGATCAGCCCCTTCTCCCCGGGCATCTTTGCCGTCTCGACGAAGAGCACGTCTCCTCCGGTAGGCGTCCATGCCAGGCCGATCGCCATTCCCGGCTTCATTTGCCGGTCCTCGACCTCGTCGTGCTGGTAGCGCGGCGCGCCGAGGGTGGCTTCCACGAACTTCGCTCCCACGGTTATCTTGCGCTTCCGACCCTCGGCGAAGAGGCGGGTCGCGCGCCTGGCGATGCTCGCGATCTCCCTCTCGACGTTCCGTACGCCGGCCTCTCGGGTGTAGCTGCGGATAAGCCGCCGAACGGCATCGTCCCGGAAAGCGAGCTGGGACTTTCGGAGCCCGTGCTCTTCGAGCTGCTTCGGGATGAGATGGCGCTTGGCGATTTCGAGCTTCTCCTCCTCCGTGTATCCGCCCAGCTCGATCACCTCCATTCGGTCGCGCAGAGGCGGCGGGACGGTATCGAGCCGATTCGCCGTCGTGATGAAGAACACCCGGCTCAAATCGAACGGCGCGTCGATGTAGTGGTCCCGGAAGGACACGTTCTGCTCAGGATCGAGAACCTCCAGCAGCGCGCTCGCAGGGTCTCCCCGAAAGTCCATCCCGAGCTTGTCGATCTCGTCCAGCATGAATACCGGGTTGTTGGTCTCGGCGCGCCTGAGGCCCTGCACGATCTGCCCCGGCAGCGCCCCGATGTACGTCCTCCTGTGGCCCCGAATCTCAGCCTCGTCCCGCATGCCCCCCAAAGAAATCCGAACGAATTTGCGGTTCATCGCGTGCGATATCGACCTCCCGAGAGAAGTCTTTCCAACGCCGGGCGGACCGACGAAACAAAGAATCGGCTGGCGCACCTTCCCGTCTTTCTTCACCTTGCGAACCGCGAGAAACTCCACGATCCGCTCCTTGATCTTCTCCAAACCATAATGGTCGCTGTCCAAGACCCCGCGCACGGACGCAAGCTCCACGTTGTCCTCCGTCGAAACGCTCCAGGGTAAAGCCACCATCCAGTCGATGTAAGTCCGCGCGACCGTGTACTCCGGCGCGCCCGGAGACATCCTTCGCAAACGGTCGAACTCCCGATGAACCTCCTTTTCCGCTTCGGGAGGCATCCCGGCCTGCTCGATCTTCTCCCGAAGCTCCTCCAGCTCCTCGCCCCGCTCGTCCAATTCCCCAAGCTCCCGCTGGATCGCCTTCAGCTGCTCCCGAAGGTAGTACTCCCGCTGGGACTTGCTCAGCTCGACGTTCACTTCGCTCTGAACCTTCGAGGTCAGCTCCAAAACCCGGACCTCTTTGCTCAATAGCTCCAAAAGAAGCCGCAGGCGAGACTGGATGTCCAGCGTCTCCAGCACCTTCTGCTTGTCCTCCAGGCTCAGCGTCATGTGCGCCGCAACCAGGTCGCACATCACGTTCGTCTCCGTCACCGCCTGCGTCAGGCTCCGAAGCTCGTCCGGAAGCTGAGGATGCAAGCGGATCGCTTGGTCGAACAACGCCGATACCGAGCGCCGCAAGGCCTCCGCCTCCTCCAGCTCCTCACCCTCCGGTCCCTGCTCCTCGATCACCTCCACGCGCGCCCGCAGGTAAGGCTGGTCCTGAATACGCTCCACGATCCGGTATCGCGATACGCCCTGAACGATCAGCCGGACCGCGTCCGGCATCTTCACCAAAGTCCGGATGATCACCGCGCAGCCGTACTCGAACACGTCGTCGAAACCCGGATGCTCGATGTGAGGCTTACGCTGCGCCACCACCCCGATCACCCGGTTGTTCCCCACGATGCTCTCGTCGATTAGCTGAACGCTCGACTCCCGCGCCACGCTCAAAGGCGCGATCAACATCGGGTAGATCACCGAGTCCCGAAGCGGCAGAAGGTTCAGCTCCGAAGGAACCGAAGGCCGGTAGCCCTCCTCCGGGGAATCCCCCAGGTCCAGGCCGGGAGCGATGCCCTCCACGACATCCTCCTCGCTCGTCGGTATCGGAGTGTCGGACATCACACCCTTCGTATCGTTACGCGCGACTGGCGCATCGCCTCCCGAGCTTTCGGAATCCACACGTGCAGAAAGCCGTCGCGGGACTCGAACCGTATCCCCAATGCGTCCACCGGCACCTCCGGAAGCCGAACCTCGCGCTCGAACTCCCCGTAGAAAATCTCCAGCTGGTGAACGCGAGTGCGGCCCTCACCGGCGGCGGGACGAGAGTCCTCGCGGAAACCACGGATCAATACGCTGTGGCGGTCCGGCAGGTAAACCGCCTCGCAATCCCGAGAGCGAGCGCCCGATAGCTCCGCCGTCAGCCGAAAGCCCAGAGCGTCCTCCGTTAAATCCACCCTCGGCTGCCAGCACTTCCGGCTCGCCAAGGCGGGCGGCGACACGAGCACAGCCTCCGTTAAGCGCCGAAGGCTCTCGTCCAACTGCCAGAACCATTCCTCCAAGTCGCGCCGAGACACCAAACCATTATACGGAACCCAAAACCCGAACCACGCAGCGCCGGCCATATCAAACGCGGCGCCGGGATCCTCTTTCGCCGTACGGCGAACTGCCGGCTGCTATCTGTCAACTGCCGAGTGAAACCCCTTGCTTTGCGGGAGACAGAGTTTCAATACGAGTGTGTTTCGCCAAAATACAGGAACATTACGATCATGAGGAAAGTACTCGCTTGGTTGCTTCTCGTCGTTGGCCTCTGCCTTGCCGGATGCGGAGGAGGAGGCGGAAGCGGCGGCGGAGGGAGCGTGGCCCTATTTGCCACCGACGACCTGAACGCGGGCTATAGCGGCGTGTGGGTTTCCGTCCATAGAATCGAGCTGCTGACACCCACGGGAGCGGTCCTGTCCTACGACGACACCGAGGGCCGTGTGCTCAACGTGCGGGCGCTGAGCAACGGCGGCACCCAGCATTTCGCCTTCTTCGGCGAGGACTCCGTGCCCGCCGGTACCTTCACCGGAATACGCGTCACCCTCGACGACGACGTGACCCTCTTCCCGGTCGGGCAGGCCTCCGGACTGGCCCGAAAGTTCGACGGTCTCGATCCGAGCGGGAAGAAAGTGCTCGCTCTCGCTTTTGCCGCGCCCAAGAACCTCGGGGGAGGGCGCGACAGCCTGGTCGTCGACTTCAAATTGGAGAACTGGACCGAAGACGGAACCTTCGTCCGAAACGCCGAGATCGCTGAGGGCTCGGCTTCCGGCATTGACGACCCGAATCGCCACGAAGAGGACAACTTTAGGGGAACGGTCGGAGCGCTTTCCGGAACCGCCCCGAACCAGACTCTCAAGCTTCACTCCGAGCACGGAGTCTCTCTCACCGTTCGAACCAGCGCGGATACCGCGGTCTTCAACGGAAACGGTGCCCCGAATCCGGTTCTTGCCAACGGCAAGCGCGTGAAGGTCCGGGGCAAGTTCTCCCCTTCCGACAATGCGCTCCTGGCGACGTCCATCAAGATACGGTCCAACGACCCGGACGACCCTCACGAAGTTAAGGGACCCTCCAGCGAGCCCAACCTCGGCGCAAGAACGTTCCGGGTGCTCGTTCGCGAGGCCGAGGGCTTCCAGCCCACGACCGACTTCGTCACCGTGAGCGTGAACCCGGAGACCACGAGGTTCGTGTCGCGCGGCGGCCTTCGCATCACCATGTCGCAGTTCTTCGCGATCCTCATGGAGCACCCGGGAATCGAGGTCGAAGCCGAAGGCGTGCTTCAAGGCGAGGCAGATCCGGTGCTCGTCGCGCGAAAGGTGAAAATCGAGGACGAGGACGAGTTCGGTGAAGCCGAGGCAAAGGGAACGGTCCTCTCCATGAACCCCGTCGCGGGCTCCCTAGTGATGTCCCTCCTCCAGTGGGAGGGCTTCGTCGGCCGCGTCGGCCGGCAAGTGAGCGTGACCACCAGCGGCGAAACCGAGTTCATCGGCGACGACGGGGAGGCGCTTACAAAGGAGCAGTTCTTTGCGCTGCTGCAAGTTGGCGGCCGCGTGGAAGCGAAAGGTCGGTTTTCCGAGGGGACCCTGGCCGCGATCCGAATGAAGCTCGAGGACCTCGACGAGGCGGAGGCACGCGGGTCCGTACTCAACGTGGACTCGCAGAACTTCCGATTCGACCTCGTGTTAGTGGAGTGGGAAGGCTTCAGAGGCGCTCCGGGCCAGGTGATCCATGTGACCACGACTCCGTCCACCACCTTCCGAAACTTTGAAGGCGAGCCGATAAACCGCACATCGTTCTTCGGTTTACTGCAGAACGGATGGTCCGTTCAGGCCGAAGGGAGCTTCGATCCTGGCTCTTCGACGCTCGCCGCGGTGAAGGCGAAGCTCGAAGACGACTGAGTTCCGGGGTTAGGGGCCGTGGCGGTCGCGGCCCCTAACCGGCCGACTCCCCTGCCGCCGCTTCGGCATCCTGGCCAAACAAAACCCCGAACTCCCGCCGACGAGACCAACCCCACAACGCAAATGAAAACACCAGCAAACCACCGAAAACCAAAACCCAACCCACACCCGTCCACCGAGACAGCCACCCCAACAAAAGCACGCCCAACGGGTTCAACCCCGCCAACGCCCATATGTGCATCGACAAAACACGGCCCCGTAAACGAGCCGGAGACAACAACTGGAAAAACGTGTTCGTGCTGTTGAACTGTGCCACTCCGCACATCCCGATCAACGCGAACAATACGAAAGCCGCGTCCGGATGGCCCGTGAAGCCCAAACCCGTCAACGACAAACCGAACAGCGTCATCGCAGCCATCGCAATGCGAGGCCGACGGGAAACCTTCGAAAGGTTCGCCACCAAAAGCAATCCGCACACCGCCCCCACCCCGATTGCCGACATCGCCAGACCCAAGCCCGTCTTGCCCATCGCCTCCGAGCCGCCGGAGCCGGATAGCGACTGGATCGCCCACGACACGACCCCCGGCTGAGCCGTCCCGAGACGCAGCACGTCCTCCGCTATCGCGGGCATCAGAGCCAGGTACGGCAGCCCGAACAGCGCCACCGCGCACTCCAAAAAGAACAGAGTCCGCAGCCGAGCCTCCCGCAGCGTGTACAGCATCCCCTCCATCACCAGGTCACGGATCGGCTGAGGCTCACGGCGCTCCGGCGAAAGGTCCGCGCGGATCGCCAATACCGCCAGGATCAAAGCCAAGTAGCTCAAACCGTTGAACAGATAGCAAGCCCCCGCGCCGAATGCCGCCAGCAACACGCCCCCGATGGCTGGACCTACAAGCCTCGCCAAATTGAACGTCAACGCCTGCAACGGAACCGCGTTCGGAAGCTCCTCCGCAGGAACCACCCGGCTTAAAGTGGACTGACGCGTCGGACCCTCGATGCTCTGAGCCAATCCGAAAACCACCGCCACGCCGAGGATGTGCTCGTAACGTACGAAGCCGTAATGAGTCGCCGCAGCCAAAAACAATGCGCCCGACGCGAACGCCATCTGGCACACGACCAACACCACGCGCTTGTTGAACACGTCCGCCAGCGCCCCACCCGCAAGCCCGAAAGCGAAGATTGGAGCGAACTGGCAGAACGTCGCGAGCGCCAGCATCGCCGCGTCCCGGGTCAAATCGTAGATCAGCCAGCCCTGAGCGACGTTTTGAATCCAAGTCCCGAGAAAGGAAAGAAAAGCGCCGGACCACAGCAAGCGGAAATCGCGATGCCGGAACGCGCGCACGCGAACGGTTTACCTCAGGCTAAGGATCGCTGTTCACGGATCGCGGAGCGTGGATTCAAGCAATCGAAGCGCGATCCCTCATCGGGCCTGCGGGCGGGCCGTTCGCCAATGCCTCAACACCTAAAGCCCCGGCGCGGCGGACTTGCGCCCTTGCGCGGAATTGCGCCGCCACAGCACCTCGGCGTTCGCCGGAGCGTCCAGCAGCTCGCTGAGCGCTTGCACCACCCGGTCCACCGCCCCACGCTGCGAACGAAGCAGCTCCTTTCCCTTTCGGCCCATATCCGAGCGGGCCTCCGGGTCCTCGAGCATCCCCTTCCAGAACTCGAGCAGCTCCCCGGAATCCGCCACGCGAACGCTCGCTCCGGCGGCCTCGCACGCCAGCTGCATCGACCGGAACACCCCCCGCTGCATTCCGTACGAAATCGGAACTCCCCACTCCAGCGGCTCGGAGACGTTGTGCCCCTTGCCGCGATAGGAGCCGCCCACATACGCCGCCACCGCGAACCGGTACGCGTATGCGAGCTCCCCAAAAGTGTCCAGCAGATAAACGTCCGCGTCCTCGCCGCTCTTCGTGCGGGAGGACACGCTGAGCCCGAGCTCCGCTGCGATCTCCAGGGCATTGGGAATGAACTGCATGCGTCGCGGCGCGAGCAAAAGCCGGCAATCGTGGGCTTCGCGCAGCTTCTTGAAAGCTTCGAGCACCATCCGGTCCTCGAGCATGTCGTCCGTGTTGCCGGCAGCGACGAGCGGAGCTTCGCCCCTTTGGGAAAGCCAATTCTCGAGCGACTCGCCCTTCTCGGGAGCGATGCTCGTGCGCCGAAGGTCGAACTTGAGGTCCCCGATAACGCGCATGTCGGTCGACTCGCCCAGAAACGCCTTCATGTAATCCGCCACTTCCTGGTTCGCCGGGTAAATCGCGCGGTAGTAACGAAACACCTGCCTGTAGTACCAGCGCTTCCATCGCGCCTTGGACTGCATGGGCACGGTCGGCCTGCCGTTCAAAACAGCGACCTTCACGCCCTGGAGCGCCGCTCCCACGACGAGGGCCTTGCTCGTGTACGCGTCCGAGAACACGAGAAGATCGGGCTTCTGCTGGTCGAGGAAGCGCCCGACCGGAATGAAGAAGTCGTAGGGCCACTCCGCCATCGGCGTGTCCGGATGCTGGTCCCGAAAGGCCTTCGACGCGCGGGCGTCGCGAATGCAATAGGTCAGCTTGACGTCGGGACGCGCCTCCTGCAACGCTTGCGCGGCCCTCTCGATCAAGGCGGCTTCGCCCACGCTGATCGCCGCGAAAACCACGTGCGGCCCCGGCCTTTCGAGCAGAGTCTTGGTGAGCTCGGGCGTGATCGGGGCGCACTTCCATCGGCGAAGGCTTAGATCGGGGCTGGCCTTCTTCTGATGCCGCTTGATTTTCTTGTAGATGGAAAGCAGCGGAAGGAGCAGAAGCCGCGAACCGTGATTTACGTTGATGAGAAGGTAAAAGGGGTCCGCGAGCCGCCTCCAATGTGCGCCGCCCGACTGAGTCTTCTGCGAAGCGGCTTCGGAGGGCATAGCGGGCTCGAGCGTCCTAAGAGGCTCCAAGTGGGCATTATACTTGGCGTCGGAGCGTTCGGGCGTATGGGCGCATGGGCGAGCGGGCGAAGGAGCGTATGGGCGCTCTGTCGCCGCGCGCGGGAAACCGTCAACCGCCAACTGCCAACCGCGATCTGCCAACTGCAAGTCCCTTGAGGCCCCAAAAGCCGAAGGCGCTTTCCGCTTGAATCCGATGGGATAAACTGGGCGTCACGGCGCCGTACCCAAGTGGTTAAGGGAAGGGTCTGCAAAACCCTCACTCAGCGGTTCGAATCCGCTCGGCGCCTCCAAGCCTTTTCTTTCCCCTCGATAGCCTTTTCGGCGCCTGTGTACGGAAAGGGACCGCCGCGATTGCCCAAGCGCTCGACGTCCGAGGGTCAATTAGTTTAATAGCATCAAATTATTTGGTATCATCAAATAAAATGACCATAGCCGAAGCTGCCAGATTGCTCGCCGACCTCTTGCCGCCCGTGTTTTCGGCCTGTCGCCGCATGGCAGGCGGCCCGAGCGGCAGTTCACCACGTCTCACGGCGAGGCAGGAGGACCTTCTCTTTCACTTGCGCCGAGACGCGCCGCGTACGCTGAAGCAGCTTGCCGAGCTCATGGGGGTCACTTCGTCCACCATGTGCCTAACGCTGGACCGATTGGAGCGCGAGGGCCTCGTTCGTCGCGGGCGAAGCGACGCGGACCGGCGCTGCGTGGAGGTGCGGCTAACATCCGAGGGCGCGCGGCTCAGCGAAGATCGGGCGGCGCTCGACCCGAGACTGGCCGCGGAGCTCTTGGAAAGGCTCGAGGACGAGGAACGAGAGCAGGCACTGTACGGTCTTTGGCTGCTGGCTCAAGCCGCGGCGCGCTCCGCGGCCGAGAAGGATCGTACCTAGCTTCACCGGGCGCCGATCGACCTACTGCTGCTTCGGCAAGATACGGAAGCGCAGTGCGCTCGGCCGATGTGCGTCGTGGTAGATCGTTTGGCTTTGTGCGACCATGCGCGTCCCAGAACCGATAGGATCGGCGGTGCCGAGGTTTCGGGCGTACGCCGGAAAGCCGCTGCTTGAAATCACCAAGCCCAGCCTGTGGCCCTTTGCGATTCGGTGCGCCGTGTCCCAAAGCGGAAGGACGGCCTTGTACACCCTTCCGGGGATCAGGGGCTTCGGGTTGTCCCAGCCGCTCAGATACCTGCCGCGGATCTTTCCCGACATTCCGATTTGGCGCAGAACGCCCTTTTCGTCGATGTCGACCAAGCTGGCGAAGAGATCCGTGTCCTTGGCGGACGTCGAAAAGTACAGCTCCGCCTCTAACGGGCCGGCGATTTCGAGCGGCTCGGACATCGGCTCGGTCTTGAATAGGAGCACCTGGTCCTCATTCGCCTCGAGCTTGAGCACGGTCGTCGCCTTCGTTACGTCGGTATCCTCCTTGCGCACCGATGCGTTCGCTGGGTTGTACGTGTACCGGTCCGGTTCTTGATCCTTTGGAGGAACATTCTTGGTCAAAACGCCGAGGCTCGTCGGACCGTTCGCCGGCCCGGACCCAGAGAGGTAAAGCACGCCCTGCGTGGACCCCGGATGGGGCCAGTCCTCCATCTCTCGCCACTCGTTCGCGCCCGTAACGAACACCTTTACGCGCGGAATCTTGCTCAGTCCGACATCCTTGTCCTTAAGCCACGTGTCGAACCACCGGAGATAAAGCGAGTCGAGCTCGAGAATGGCGTCGGGACCGTAGTCCACGTCTCCGAGCTTCGTCGTGGAGTTGAAGAAGTGCGTCCAAGGGCCGTAAATGAGCCATTGGTTCCGGCGACCTAGCTCGCGCATGCGCGCCCAGTTCATCTTGGTGCCGATTCCGTCGCCGTCGAACCAACCGCTTATATGCAGTGCCGGGACCCGGACTTTGGACAGATCCTTATAATAGTTTGCGGAGCCGAACGAGGACCAAGTCGTTTGGTCCAGCCATTTGTCATAGAAAGGGATGCTCTTGCCGAACACAGCGTCGTCGACTTTGGTGAGCGGAAGCGTCGTGAGCTTTTCCGCCCCGTCGAATCCCGCAAGCTGAACGTCCACGGAGCCACGCTCCTTCACGACCGCGCTCCACCAGATCGCTCCGTAGAGCATGAACACGCCGTGCTCGTACGGGATGTTGAAAAACATATCGGGCGGCGCGACCTGCGGAACGATGCACTTCAGCGCCGGGTGGCCTTCCGCCGCAGCGCACCACTGTACGTAGCCGAGGTAGCTTCCCCCGATCATTCCGACCTTTCCGTCCGACCAGGGCTGCTTCACGACCCAGTCGATCGTGTCCACGCCGTCCTTGCGCTCGTTCACGAACGGGTCGAACTCTCCTTCGCTGTCGAACCGCCCGCGAACGTCTTGCACCACGAAGACGTAGCCGCGCTTGGCGTACCAGTCGCCTTGAAGCATCGAGCCGCTTCGCCCGTAGGGCGTGCGCACGAGAACGGTCGGAAACTTGCCTTCGGTATCCGGGCGCGCCACGTCCGCGACGAGGTTCACGCCGTCGCGCATCGGGATCTTTACCGCCTTCTCCGTTCGAGAGTTAAGCGTCGGCTGGCTTAGCTCTGGGTACCTGGTCGTCGGGTCCGCGGCGAGCTCTTCGTAGCCCAAGGCGACCACCTTGAAGAGCTGCGAAGGCACGTCCCACAGAACCGCGGGGCCGCCTTCGGCGACCATCACGTCCATTTCGAGCATGGACGGGAACCGCAGACTGAATACGTGAACCGCCTTCTTCTGGCCGCCCACGGTTACGGGCTGCGTCCTCTTCAGCGTGACGCCGCAGTCCACGATGCGCGCGGCCTCCAAAACGAAGATCGGGATCGTCTGCGAGCCGCCCTGAGCGATGCCGTAGGCGTCCGCGAGGCTCCTGCTGAGCATCGGGTGCATGTTCGCGAAGAAGGTCTTTGGAGGCTTGAAGTCCACCTCGTTGCTACGGCCCGACGCCTCGACCTTGAGCTTGCCGCCGGCCGCCGACATCTTGAAGCCTTGGTCGCCGCGCTTCTCCTCGATCGAGAACTCCGTCAACAGCCCTCCCTCGATCTTGCCGGACATCTTGCTCTCGATGTTCGTGCCCGCGACCGACAGCTTGGATTCGGAGACGAACGTACCGTCGGGATTGGTGACGGTTACGTTCGTTCCGGCGTCGCTGCCGGCGACGAGGTACTTCATCTCGACGCGCTGGGCGAGCGACGCGACGGCCGCCACGAGGAGGAAAAGGGCTACGGGAATTCGGAAGGTGATGCGAATCATTGGGCTACTCCAAAGGGGGGAACGATTGGAATTGTATCCGCTGGACGGGTCTCAATACCGGCGTCCCGGGACCCGCCCTCCCGGCGAGCGTTTACTGGACTTGAACCGTGCTCTCGTACTTGGACGGATCGCCCGTCACGCCGTACGCGACCCCTTCGACCTTCATCTTGTCAATCTGAGTAGGAACTGTGCCGGAGAGATAAACCTTGCCGCCCCTAGCCTCGACCTTCACGTCTTTGGCGTTGAGGTCCGCGAGCAGGCTAAAGCCGGCGAGAACCTTCGCACGCAGGGCGGCGTCGCTCAGCTTCTCGCCCGCGCCCTTCATCGCCTCGCGGCCCTTCTGGGCGGCGTCGTCGTAGGCGCCCTTGAGCGAATCGCTCGCGGTCTGGGCCGCGCGCTTGACGGAAACCGCCGCGTCGCCGGTCTTCTGACGAAGCTGGTCGTCGCTCATCCCGCATCCCATGCAGAACAGCGCGAAGCAAACGATGGCGATTGGTTTAGTTGTCACGAATCTGATTACGTACTCGCGGGCCATCCCGATGCGCCACTCTTCGGCGATCGCGCGACACCAACCACTTCTAGACTCCAGAATCCGCGCCAACTATGGCTCACAGCGCAAGCGCAGTTCGCCGCCTCCTGGGCGGGCCGTCCGTGTCGGAGGGTCGGCGCGTCGAGGTTTCCCCGGGTACGTCGGCTTCAATCGAGCCGGCCGTGCAGGTATCGCTCCCGAAACACCTTCGCCGCTTCTGCGGGAAGAGGCTTCGGCGTTGCGAGCAGCCTGCTCACGAACAGAATGTGGGCGATCCGCTCGAGGGTCTCCATTCGGTTGTACGCGTCCCAAAGGTCCGCTCCCATCGCGACCGCGCCGTGGTTGGCCAGGAGGAACGTTTTGTGTAGGTTGAGCAGCGGTTCCATGGCGTCCGGAACGTCGTCCGTTCCCGGCATGGCAAAGGGCACGAGCGCCACCGGGCCGAGCACCACCGACGCCTCCGGAAGGAAGCCGTCCGGTATCGGCTCGCCGGCAAGCGCGAACCCGGTCGCGATCGGCGGATGCGCGTGCACGACGGCGCCGCAGTCGGGCCTCCGCGCGTAGAGGCGCAGGTGCATGCGGATTTCCGTGCTCGGCTCGCGCCCCTCGATAGGATTCCCGCTCGGGTCGAGCATGACCAAGTCGCCACTCCCCAGGTGTCCCTTGCTGATCCCGCTGGGGGTGCACAGGAACCTTCCCTTGGTCAGGCGCGCGCTTAAGTTGCCTTCCGTAGCGCCGACCAGCCCGCGCGACCAAAGGCGCTCTCCGACCTCCACCATCGCCTCGCGCAGTGCGGCTTCGTCCACTGGAAGAGTATGGCGGGTGGCTGGTTGCGGGTGATGGGTGGTTGGCGATTGGCGACGGGTGAGTGGCGATTAGCGATTGGCGATTAGCGATTAGCGATTAGCGATGGGCGATTCGTGCTTGCGACTCGGTCACCAATGCTAGGAAAAATGGGATCTGATGCTTGAGTTGAGAGAGGGGAGTTCTGAGATCTGAAACTTGAGATTTGAGATTTCAAATCTGAGATTTGCAATCTGGTATCGGCGATCGGCCGTAGCTGCCCCAGCGGGCTAGGAGGCTGGCAGGCGGTCCGCTTCTCGGCTTATGCCTCCGCGTTCGGAGATAATCGTGTTTCGCGGCGATGGTGGTGTGGTATCCGAATCCAAAGGACGAAGAGGCATTGCGGGCTCTCTCCGCGCGTCTTCCAACCGGAATCCGCCTGGCCCGAGTTCGCGACGACTCCTGCGAGGTTCTCATCGAAGGCAGGCCGACTGCGGAGATGCTGGATGCTTGTCCGAACCTGCGCGCCGTCATCGTTCCCTTCGCGGGTGTCCCGCAGGCGACGCTCGAGCTTGTGCGCAGGCGCAATGGGATCACTATTCACAACCTGCATCACAACGCGCCAGAGACCGCGGAGCTTGCCGTCGCCCTGCTGCTAGCTGCCGCGAAACGAGTGGTCCCTATGGACGCGGCTCTTCGAAAGGGCGATTGGCGCCCTCGATACCAACCGGACGGCACGGTGTCGCTCGAAGGGAAGACCGCGCTGGTTCTGGGCTACGGGGAGATCGGAAAACGCGCTGCGCGCTCCCTGCACTGCCTCGGCATGTCCGTGATCGGGGTCCGGAAAAGCCCCACGGGACCGAACCGAGACGAGGTCGCGGAGATCCGATCCGCAAGCGAGCTGCGGAAGCTGCTGCCGCAGGCGGACGTGCTCGTCCTCTGCCTTCCTCAAACTCCCGAAACCGACCGGCTGCTCGGCCGCGAAGAGCTCTCGCTCTTGCCCCGCGGCGCGATTCTCGTGAACGTCGCGCGCGCCACGATCGTGGAGGAAGCCGCGCTGTTCGAGGCGCTATCGAATGGCACGCTTCATTCGGCCGGACTGGACGTCTGGTACCGGTACCCTGCGCCCGACGAAAGAGCGATCGGGATCGTTCCCGGCTACTTCGAGGCGCCCGAAAGCGCGGCAAACACGATGCCGTCGAGCTTCCCTTTCCACGAGCTGGAGAACGTAGTGCTAAGCCCGCACCGCGCGGGCGCGGCGCTGGGCACGGAAACTCGTCGTGCCGAGCACTTGGCGAAGCTGCTCGAAGCCGCCGCGGCCGGGCGGCCCATTCCGAACAGAGTAGATCTAGAAGCCGGATACTAGGCCGCTAGTGGCCCTCGCCCGGGCCGTGCGAGTGCCCTGCGTGCGGATCCTACATGACGGATGGCATCGCCTTCCCATCCGAGTACTTGGCCGGGTTCGCCTCGAACTTCGACGGGCAGTCCCCACAGCAGAAGTAGTATCGCTTTCCCTCGTAATCCTGGTGTCCGACCGCCTTGGACTTGTCGTCCATTGCGGTGCCCATGACGGGGCAAACGACCTTGCCCTGGTCGTTCGTGAAATCTACGGGGATGACCTCCCCTTTCACGTCCGGCTGTCCGCCGTTGCCCGAAGCCGGCGTCGGCTCGGTCGTGGTCGCTTTGGTGTCGGAAGGGGCCTCGCCGCAGCCGCCGGCAGCGATTGCAAGAACCGCGGCGAGCAGGGCAGGCAAGCAAATCTGGTGTAGTCGCATGGGTGGTCCTCTGGGGCGCGCATGCGCGCCGCTCCAGTTACTTTATACTCCAACGAGTCTTTGTCGCATCCCGGCTCCTTCTGCGCGACCGGCGTAACCCGCCCGGAGCCTCCCGCGTCCGAATTCATGAAGCGCGCATCCGCGCATCGATCTATGGTTACCAGCCTCGCTCCGGTATTCATCCTCGCCGCGCAGTTTCCCGGCGGCTCTTCCGCGGACCTTGCTCGGTCCATCGAAACGGCTACGGGAAAGCCCGTCGTCGTGCTCGCGATCGACTACGAAAGATACAAGCCGTTCGAGTACGACCCTGCGAACCTGAACGAGCTCGTGAGGGCGGTTCGCGGCGCCACGGGGCTTTGGCAGGCGCCCGGCGAACAGCACGCGTTCCACCCGGGAACGATCCCGCGAAAGTTCATCCAAGTTCATCCGGTGGGGCCGGGAGGTTTCGCCTCCGGGTTCTTGGCCGCCGCGCGGGGTTTCGAAGTTAAGGACGGAAGGCTTACTTGGCGGGCGAAGTCCAGCGAGGCCGTGAAGCTCGACAGCGTCGGCTTAATCCCGCTGCCAAAGCGAATGTCTTGCCACTGGACGCACGCGGAGTACTGGCTCTCCGCCAGCGTCGCGAACATGCCCGAAAGGGAGTTCGCGGAGTACGTCGCGAAGGCCGCTGGGGCTCGCCTCATCGCGGGGAAAGACTCTTATAAGCTCGAATTCGACCCGAACGAGTTCCGCAATCGCGCGCGAAGGACGTTTACCGAATACGGAAAGCCCGACGAGCTTCGCAAGCTCCACCCGACGGACCGCTCGAGCTACGACCTCGCTCTGGCGGGGCTGAACTTGATGACCGCGGCACAGCTGACGGAAGCCTTCGAGACGCCGCAGTCGAGCGTTCGGATTCCCTTGGCAACCGCGCATCGCGGCGTCGTCGAAGCAAGGCTGAGGGCGTTCCTCGAGTCCGCCCAGGAGATGCAGCGCGCGGCCGCGGACGACAATCCGAGGCTGCAGCCGGTCCCGAACGTGGACACCATCCGAAGCGTGGACCTGCGCGAGCCGGTTTTCCTGATCTTCCAGGCTTCGTTCCGGGCGCAGCTGGAGGTCGGCACCAGGGGCGAGTTCGGAAGGCCGGGGCCGAGGATTCGGATTTAGGCGAGAGAAGAGCGGGCCACGGAACGCGAACAGTCCTGTTCGCATGCAAGGCAGACAGTCCTGTCTGCCCTTGGATCGCGTTTATGGCAGAGAAGACACTTTGCCCCGCAGCCATGACTGCCAGCGTTCCCAAGCCGCCGGGGGTCCGAACGCCGCACCGAAGACCTACACCGCCTGCTCGCAGCCACCGGCCGGCAACCCTTAATCCGGCTCCCCGCTTAGGAACGGCGAGGAGTAGTTCGGCGGCTCCTTCGTGATCCACACGTCGTGCGGGTGGCTCTCCCGAAGGCCCGCGTTCGTGATCTTCAGGAATTCCGCTTTCTCGCGAAGCTCCTTCAGGCTCGCGGCGCCCACGTAGCCCATTCCGGAGCGGATTCCGCCGAGGACCTGCGCGACCGTCTCCGCGAGCGGGCCCTTGAACGGAACCCTGCCCTCCACGCCCTCCGGCACGAGCGTCGCCGCGCCGTCCTTGACCTGGAAATACCGGTCCGACGACCCCTGCCGCATCGCTCCGATCGAGCCCATGCCCCGATAGACTTTGTACGCCCGGTTCCGGTAGATCTCGATCTCGCCCGGGCTCTCCTCGCAACCCGCGAACATGTTGCCCATCATCACGCTGCTCGCGCCCGCAGCCAGGCACTTCACGACGTCGCCCGAGCTGCGGACGCCGCCGTCGGCGATCGTGGGCACGCCCAGCTGGTTCGCCTCCCGGCAGCACTCGTGGACCGCCGTGAACTGCGGAACGCCGATGCCCGCGACGATCCGGGTCGTGCAGATGGAGCCGGCCCCGATCCCGACGCGCAAGCCGTCCGCGCCGAGCTCGACGAGGTCCCGGACGGCTTCCCGCGTCGCAACGTTGCCCGCGATCACCCTGAGGTCCGGCAGCTTCGCTTTGAGCGTCTTGAGGCAGCCCATGACGCCCTTGCTGTGGCCGTGCGCCGCATCGATCACGACGAAGTCCGCGCCCGCTTCGTGAAGCGCCCTCGCGCGCTCGTAAGGCGCGCGCAGCGCGCCGATCGCCGCGCCCACCACGAGCCGACCCTTGGGGTCCTTCGTGGAGTTCGGGTGCTGCTTGACCTTCAGGATGTCCTTGATCGTGATCAGCCCCTTGAGGCGCCCCTTGCCGTCCACGATCGGCAGCTTTTCGATTCGGTGCTTGGCGAGCAGCTTCTCCGCCTGCTCCAGGTCCGTGCCGACCGGAGCGGTGACGAGGCCCTTGCTGGTCATGCGCGTAAGGATCGGCTTGTCGTAGTCGGTCTCGAAGCGGATGTCGCGGTTCGTGAGGATGCCGACGAGCTTTCCGTCGCAGTCCACGACCGGCACGCCGCTGATGTGGAAGCGCTCCATGAGGTCCACGGCCTCGCGGATGGACTTGTCCGGCTCGAGCTTGATCGGGTTCGTGATGACGCCGTGCTCGCTTCGTTTCACGCGGTCCACGGCCTCCGCTTGCGCGTCGATCTCCATGTTCCGGTGGATGACGCCCACTCCGCCTTCGCGCGCCATCGCGATGGCCAGCCTCGCGTCGGTCACGGTGTCCATCGGCGCTGAGACAAGCGGCGACTTCATGGGGATGCCGGGAAGGAATGCCGTGGAAAGGTCGACCTCGGAGGGGAGCACCTCGGTCTTTCGCGGCAGGAGGAGCACGTCGTCGAAGCTGAGCCCTTCTCGGAAGCCGGACGCCATGCGAGATTATGGCAGAGGCGTGCGCCTTTGGAGTGCGCGAAGCTCAAATGTGGACGGAGGCGGAGTGAAAGGTGGCGTACAATGGGGTGGAACGGGCGGCGTCACGCAAGGCAAGCGGACCTCAAGCCAACAAGTTGGCAAGGCACCCAATCCTGAGGATTCACGCAATGGACAGAAGGAGCGGACAGAGAGACAATCGAATGGAGCCCACGCCTGCCGCGCTCTTCATGGCCTCGCTCAGCACGATTCGCTGCGATCACCAGCAAGAGAGCTCTACGACCGGATCGCCTCGCAGGGCAAGCACAAGTAGGTCGCTCTGGTCGCTGTGATGAACAAAACGATGAGGAGGATCGACGCAGTCGTCAACCGAGGCACAGCTTACGTTGCCACTTGACTTTTCAACACGGTATCTGTCGACCACGGAAGATCAATCATCCCAGATTCCCTGAAAGTGTGATAAACTGTTTGAAGGAGCCTGGAGCATGGTCAATTCTGGAACCAAGGTGCGTCGGCTCGAGCAGTCCAGGTGGTTCTGGCCGGCGATAGGCCTCGCATGGCTAATTATTCTCCATCTCACGTTGAGAAGCCCTGGCGCTCAACAGTTCTTAGCGGCGTTACTTGGAGCGCCTCGCGTTGGTTCTCACAATCCTGCAAACGACCCGCCGCTCGGGGCCGTCATTTACCTGCCGGTAAGAGACTTGTACGGGAAGCGGCTCGACTTGGGCCGCGAAAAGAAGCGCGGGACCATACCGAGCCTGCTAGTATACGCTGGGACTTGTTCGGAGTGCTCGCTGCGAGCGTTCAATCCGATGAGCATTGAAGCAGACTCCTATTACCGCACAATCGTTCTGTACGACAGCGGAGCGGCTGATATTCCTGGCTATTTTCGAAGACTACCGCACAACTTCTTGATAATCTCCGATCCGTCTGGGAAATACTCGCAAATGCTGAATCCTGCATGGAGCCCGCGATTCTATCTGCTTGACTCCGACAATTGTCTCCAAGGCATCCAAAGTCAAGCATTAGTAAATCCCCCATTTCTTTACATGCCCGAGGAAGCACAATGAAAAGTGGTTATTCGCTTAGTGAAATGATTGTCGCTGTTACTATTATTTCTTTGCTTGTCGCAATTATGGCACCCGCGTTCTTCAGCGCCCGCTCAGCGGCGCTGGAGAGCACTTGTTGGAGTAACTTGCGCCAACTTCACAATGCCGTAGTACTCTATCAAACTGACAATGATGGCGTTGGTTCATATGGAGACGCCGAGACAATGGGGCTGCCTCCAAGTATATCAATTCTACGTGCGACACATAGGGTCCCTCTAGAAACATATCGGTGTACCGGTCGCTCATGGGCTCCTTGGTCGCATCCTGCCGTCTATCATTCAATGTGGCAGTCCACTTCAACTTGGGCTGACTATGCCATTGAGCATCGCGACGGATCGATTCTCATCATAGACCTGAATCATCAATCCACAAGCGTTTCTGTATTCTCTCCATTTGCAACACATCGTGGGATTGGCATTCACCTGGACGGGCATGTCCAGATTCGAAAAGGTGTAGGAGATCCATTCGCACCTGAGTGGTGGACACGTTAATATGGCAATTACACCGGGAGGTTGCGAGCATGCGGATATTGATAGTGGTTACGGCTGTGGTCGCGGCGCTTGGCGTCGTTCTCGCCGCTTGTACGTGGTCCTGGCACGCAGATAACTGCGTGGGGCAGACTTGTGCATATGTGCAGTCGTGGCCGGATCCTGATTGCGAAGCGACAAGCACGTCTGGCAATACCTACCAATGTCAGATGCAAGGGTCAATATGTTGTCAGTGCACAACTTGGATTATTTACTGTACATGGTCCCACACAGGTGCTACTTGCGGGAATGGCACGGGGAGGCTGCGATCGGATCTTCCGAATAAGACTTGCCCGCACCAGCTCCAAGCATGCAAGTAGTACAGTTTGAAGCCAAGCGATGTCGCGGTACTCCAAATGAAAGAGGTTAGTGCTGGAGTCGGCATTGGTATTCGACCACACAGGAGACTATGGTGGTTTGTGGCATTCTTGACAGGAGTGCTGATCGTGGTTTGGATATCGCTGCCGAGAACGTTAGAAGACGACGCGCTCGAAGTATTGGGAGCGGCCATAGAGAATGATCCGAGAACGATTCTCCGCTTTGCGTTCGACCACGAGAAAGAAGCCGTTGGACTCACCGAAGAAGTGTATGTCGCGATCTGGAACGACTTAATCGCTCCTAGGATTGGACAGTATCGCCCACATGGCCAGGTTACCTCGTACGTTCAGATCGGCGGGCATCAGGGGGTCGCCGACCAGGCAATGCTTGATGCGGGTGGAAGGCGAAATCAAATCCCCGTGGTCGTTTGGGCAACAGAAAAGGGCGGACGGCTTTCCGTCATGGGGTTTCTAATGACTGCCTGGCACTTTGAGTATTTTTTGAAGCACGCTGTCCCCATTTCGGGTGAGAACGGTCTGCGAGCCTGGCTCGCTGGCCTTCAGCAAGACCGGGCTCGACTCGAGCACCTCGGAATCCGCGGAATGGTGGTTGGTCGCCCTGAAGAGGGCTTTCGCACTTGGGACGAATGGCAGAGGCATTGGACACGTCTCTTGGAGGACATGTCCGCCCGAAGCGGCGCCAACGGGACCTTTCCCTCCGAACAACGGTAATTGCCCAACTTGTAGTTCATCTCACGGGCAGCTGGTCTGCCACCCGAGTACGAAGACGCTGAAAGAGTAGTCCTCCCGTCCCTTGGGAGGAACCATGAAGAAATCGAAGTTCAGCGAGGAGCAGATCGTACGGATCTTGCAGGAGGCGAGCTCCGGCAAGAAGACGCAGGCGGCGGGTGGACGCGATTGATCGGCTCTTGCCTTGAGTGATACCCGTGAATCCCCAGGCTTGGGTGCCTTGCCAACTTGTTGGCTTGCTTTCTCCAGGATTGCGTGGTGCCCGTCTCCAGGGAGAGCTATCATCCACCCGATGGCGTCCAAACCCGGCTGACCTGGTCTGCCCCCCGAATAAGAAGACGCTGAAAGAGTAGTCCTCCCGTCCATTGGGAGGAGTCATGAAGAAATCGAAGTTCAGCGAGGAGCAGATCGTCCGGATCCTGCAGGAGGCAGCTTCC
>Ga0187892_10001273_pt1 | contig 58627 bp, 37 predicted proteins | sample MA1701073metaG_FD_139345 | JGI IMG/M metagenome (GOLD analysis project Ga0187892, IMG submission 139345) | Bio-ooze microbial communities from a basaltic lava cave in the Kipuka Kanohina Cave System on the Island of Hawaii, USA - MA170107-3 metaG ...
CCCGTCGAAATCTGGTTTCAGACAGGAGATCAACCGGGACCCCCGGCGGAACGGCCGCCGGAGCCCGGGGCCGGCGATCAGCGCCGGCCCCGCGGAGTTACACCACGAATCGAGACGTTATCGTCGCGGCGGAAAGCGAGCCTCGTCGAACGGAACGCGATGTGGGTCCCGCCGTTCTCTTTCCAGCGACAGAGACCCATTGAGGGCATGCTCCGACTCTACCGGAATCTGTCCACCACCAACAACCGCTCCGAGACCTACTCGCCCAGCTCCTTCTCGAGCCGGTTCCAAACGTCGATCGGGCCCTCCCGGAAGCCCGTTGAGCCCGACCGGCTTGCAGAGAAGGCAGGCTGATCGCACGACGCGCGCTGCGTACACGCAATCCGGCGACGATCTCACACCAGGAGGCGACTTCGACGCCGATCGAGGAGCCACTCCGGCGGATACCCCCGAAGCGAGGCGACCCCGTTCGCGTCGAGCGTGATCTCGACCTCGTTGGCCTCCTCCGGCCCGAGACCCCGATACCGTGGCGTCGGAAAACGGACTTGCTGGTTCCGGGACCCGCGCCACCGCAGCTGGACGTCGCGTTCGGCCGCGACGTACCGGCCGGTGACGAGAATGTCCGATCGCATGGCGAGGGCGCGCTGCTCACGGGCCCTTAGCTCCACTGGCTCGAAACCCGTGTACGTCATCACCGACAGTCCCCTGCGCCGCACGAGCCGGACGAGCCGCAGCAGTCCCCTGGCTTGGTGCATGGGCTCACCACCGAGCAGGGTGATGCCCTCGAGTCCGTCATCGCGGAGGATCTCGCGAGCAAGCTCGTCGGGAGACATCAAGCGGCGCGGCTCGAGAGACCAGAGCTCCGTGTTCCAGCACCCGGGACAACCGAGAGCGCATCCTTGCACCCAGATCACGAAGCGGACCCCGGGTCCGTAGATCTCGCTGCGCGGAGCAACGGACGCGATGTTCAACATCAGTAGGTGCGCCGCACGAGCACCAGCCGAATCTGGGTGCCTTCGCGCCTCTCCTTCACGTCGTAGCCCTGCTTTCGCGCCTTCTCGACGATGGCACTCCTGCGACGCTCCACGAGCGCCGCCTTCTCCTGGCGGATCCGCGCCTCTTCCGCGCGTCGATGCTCCTCGGCGAGCCGCGCGAGCTTCTTCCGGCTCGCCTCCTCGTATGCCGCGACGAGCCGCAGCTCGCAGTGTCGGTGCTGCTCGCTGGAGAGCCGCCGCAGCGTCCACGCGCCGTGGCGCAACTCGAGCGTGATTCCCTCCCCTACCGTGGGGGCAGAAACCGCGATTGTCGTTCCCTGCCGGCGCCACTTGGCTCCTACGGCCTCGATCGCGTCGATGAGGCACTCCTCGTCCACGAACGGCGCGCTCGACTCTACCCACGTGAGGCTCATCCGCCCCTCCCCTGCGTTTTCTTGGGCACCACGGTCCGACGCTTCGGAGGCTGCTCTCTGGCCTCGGCGGTGTGGTCGACTTCGTGGACCACCGCGATCTCGGCAAGCAACTCCGCCAGCTCGGTGTCGCACTCTCCACCCTTGAGGCCGTGCGTCTTGGCGGTAAGCAACCCGTCCTCCCCGATCGTGATCTCGATCTTCTCCTCCCTCATCACTTTCCTCCCGCAGGGGCGACCAACTGCGCCCTGAGCCGTTCCGCGTCCCCTCGCGCGGCGAGGGCCTCCTCCCAGGTGCTCACCACGAGGTACCTCTGCCCGCCGCGCGAAGCCAGCTTCCCGTGGGTCGGGAGCTTCTCGTCCGGACACGCCAGCCCCTGCGGGCGGGCCTTCGGCGCCTTGGGGACGAATCCGGCGCCCGAGGTCTTCCGGGAACGCTCGAACTGGAACGGCGCTTCCGCCTCGCGCTGGGCCGACTCGATGAAATGCGCGAGCCGCCTGAGCTCCTTCTCCGAGCTCTGCCGCTCGTCGCCCGCTTTCCTCAACTCCACGGTCTCGTCATCGGAGAGCTCCCCCTTGCGCTCCCGAAGCCTCTCCTCCGTTCGCCTCGCCTGCTCGGCCTCGTCCTGTCGCCGCTCCCGCTCCATCTGAAGCTCGCGCAACCGGCGCTCTGCGCCCTTCCGTTTCTCGTCATGCTGCGCTTCGGCGGCGGCGCGATCCTCGCTTTCATCGAGCGCGTCGATCTTCGCCTCGATCTGCTGGACCTCCGCCCGGGGGTCGGCCGAGTCCGTGGACGGTCGCCGTGTTTCCAGCTTCGCGAGCGCCTGCCGAAGCTCGCGACGCCTTTGGTCGAAGCCCACGAAAGCCTGCAGGCGCTCCAACACGGACCGGTGGCCCCGAGGCTCAAGCCCCTTGACGCACTTAGCGAGGCGTTCGGCATACGCCTTGTCGCATTGTTCCCACCGGGAATAGAGCGCATCGGCAACCGCCCCTGACGGCACGCGCGGCGCAGCCACACTCCAGTGGTACACGACCTCCAGCGCGAGCGGATCCGCCGCGGGCCAGCGATCGGGGACCGCTGCTGCCATCTTGAAGAGATCGCTCGCCGTGACCTCCGGCGCATCGAGGCGCGACGTCGCGAGGATCTTCCGAGCCTCCTTGGCGCCCGGCAACACGATGGGGCCGCGCACCTGGCACAGCTTGCGTCCGCGATACAGGCGCCAGCGGGCACGCGCCGGCGTCGAGTCCACATCGACCGCGCGCAGGTCGATCGGGATGCGGAAGCGGTGCGACGCCGAGCGTGCCTCGATCCAAGCCTCCTCCCCGTTCATGCGCAACGGAACAACGTGGTCCTCCGTGCCGACAACCGATCCGGGGCTGTCGCCGAACCTGGCAAGATGCGTCTCCGTGACGCGGAACGGGTTGACAACGACGAGCCTCGCCTGAAGAGAGCCAAGGCGGTCCGGATCCGGCTCCACAGCCAGCGTCCATCGGCTCAGGTCGTCGCCCGCAGGCGGCGTCGGCTCGACGGTATCGAAGGGTGCCTCGGGGCAGTCACGGAACAGGAAGCCATCACTCGCCGGAAGCGCCTCCTGCGACACGCGGGCCCAGAAGAGGTGCAGAAAGGCGGCGAAGCAGGCGTCCGCCCCTGCCGTGCAGAGCTCATGCATGACCTCGCCGAACAGCACGGTTCCGCGACCACCGCGACCGGTGAGGAGAAGCTCAGCGGGAGGGTCGTCGAGTCTCCGGACCAGGAGCCGCTCCTGCCTGTCCTTCATCCATTCACGCGCCGAGGCATCTCGGCCGAACCCGCCGCCGCAGAGCAGATAGGCGCGGCGGCCCGCGGCCAGTGCGGCATCGACCGCGGGCCCAAGCGGGCCAAGGCCGTCTCGAACCATGACCACGATGAAGGCTGACCGCGGGTCCGCGGTACTCGCGGTCTTCGCGAGGGCCTGCGCGCTCACCGGCCGGAGGATCTCCTGGAACAAGGGAGGTCCGTCCGCGGTCACCATCTCCCAGCACAAGGGGAGCGTCTCCTCGCCACGCGCCACGGAACGGGTCAGCGACAGCGGCACGATGGGCCCGCTCTGGTGACTCACGGAGCTTCCCTCGCGAGTGCCGCCACCTGCGGCGACACGTCCTCCGGCCGGAATCGCACGGCGATCAACTCCCGCCATTGTCCCGGCGTCGAAGGCCCCGCGTCATCGGGCAGCCGCACGTCGAGGATGCTGTTGCTCATCCACCATACGTACGGGTGCCCTTGGTGCGGGCAGATCACGACGTAGCGGTCATGCAGCTCGCGCGATCCCGAGCCGAACGCTTCGGAGTAGTCGCGGACCCGCGACCCGGACGCGCGCTCCACCGCGCGTCGCTGCTCCGGGTCCGTGGACCGAGTGACGACCTCGATCGGACAACGCACGGCATCGCGGAACACCGTGAGAGCCCGGAGGTTCCCGTTTCCACGGACGTATCGGTCGCAGAGGATGACACGGCGAGGCGTCGCTCCGTCCGTGAGCCGGGACGCCACCGTGGTCACATCGAGCCGCTCGCCCATGCGGATCGTGACGCGCCCTCGGTCATGAGGCGTACCGTCCTCGGGTCCGTCCTTCGCGAGTCGGAGCTCGCCGCGCAGCCAGTCGGGGACCGGCACGGGTGCTAGGTCCAGCACAGCCGCCAGCCGCCAGTAGGCCGCGCGGCTGTCCGCACGGTCGCGCTCGGCGAGCAGGACGTCCGCCGACGGGAGGCTGACGTCGTGCTCCTCAAGCGGCGTTCCCAGGACCACCGCGCCGAAGTCGCGACGAATCTCGGGCCATGCGCGATAACCATCCCGTTCGGTCCGATCGATCATGAGCTGCCGCGCCCACTCGGCCGCTTCCGCGTCGTCTCGAGGCCCGAGAGGGATGTCCTCGACCTTCACCTCCCCGAATCGCCCGATGCCGGGCACCGACACCTGCGAGAACGTGCGATCGGCGAGGAACCGCTCGCGCTCGCCCCGGTCGAGCCCCGCACTCCGCACGAGGAGGCGCTGCCGCACCGGGTGCCACTCCTCGCCGGCCGAGCCGGCCTCCCGGTTCCACCGCCCGAAGAGGTCCGGTAGGTCGAGACCGGCGTAGGTGGCGTCCTGCGACTGGAACCGGCGCCCCAGATGGCCGGTCAGATGCCAGTGGTTCGCGTTCCCGAGGAAGTCGAGAGTCCAGACCAGCTCGGCCTCAACACTCTCGGCTCCGTAAACGCAGACGGGGCTCTCGCCCTTGCCCGCAGGGAAGTCGTAGATCCGGAACTCGACGCCGTCCTCCACGACGGACATCCAAGACCGCTTCAGGGGGACTCCGGGCGGCAGGGTATCGACCTCGTCCTGGAGTCTTCGATTCCAGTCCATCCTCTCGCGGCGGATGTGCAGGAGCTGTGCCCCGGTCAACGGATGATCCACGAACCAGATCGAGTAGACGCCCTCCTCGGGGATGGCCACGCGGTCGTTCTCTGCTGCCGATCGGCCCCATGCGGTGAGGTCCCCCGAGTCCTTGACGAGCCCGAGGGCGCGAGCCCAGCGCCGGATGTTCTCCGCGCCGACCTCCCCGAGCCCCGGGAACATCGCTTGGACAAGCTCTGCATCCACGACGCCGCGGGATTCGATCGCCGCACGGCACAGCGCCCCGAGCTCCGGTCTCTGCTCGAACCACGCGACCTCGGCATGCACGATCAGGTGACGCACCGGGAGCTTGTCTCGCAGAACCGCCTTCACGGCTGGTCTCCCGGAACGACCTTCGACCGGTCCACGAGGGTCTTGAGCTCCTCGACGTCGCAGTTGGCGAAGTACGCCGCGTTTCCGAAGAGGAGGAGCTGGCGCCGCGCCCGCGTGACCGCCACGTTCAGACGATTCACGCTGTCGAGGAACCCGATCCGCTCCGTGTTCCGGAACGAAAGCAGGACGAGGTCGGCCTCACGCCCCTGGAAACGATCGACCGTGCCGCAGACGATCTCGATGCCGGGCAGCTCGAATCGCGTCTCCCGTCGCCCTTGGCCGGTGAGCCTCTTCAGCATTTCCCGGACTGCGCGCTCCTGGCGGACGTAGAACGTGAGGCACGCGACCGACCAGGTCCCCCCTTCCCGGGTCACCCAGTCGCGGAACCCGTCCAGGACCTGCTCCATCGCGCGAATCTCGTCGCGATTCACGCCGCGGTCGTCCCGGCCATGGACGTCGATCCAGGTTCGTCGCGACGGCCATCGCGAGGAGTAGCTCCACTCGGTCCGGCGCTTCACCGTTCCCGCATCCTCGAGTTGCTGCCCCCCATAGAATTGCTGTCTCGGGAAGTCGGAGATCTCGGGATGCATCCGGTGCTGGTACGTCAACGGCACGTTGCGGCGGTCGAACTCCTCGGGGGGCATTCCCGTCGTCAACGTGCTGGCGCGATGGGACCCGCCCACGCCTCTCTCGACCGTCTCCAGGACGCTCGGCAACCCGATCGCCGCGACCTCTGCGACGAGGCTCCGCGCTTCCTCGGGCACCAGCTCGTCGAGGTCCCCCTCCAAGCGGCCCACCTCAGCGTCGCGGCCGCTGAACCGAAGCTCGTGCCGCCGCGTCTCGCGCCACACGACCTCGCCCGCCCAGTCCCGGTCACGCAGCCACTTCGACTCCTGCTCTTCGAGCTCCGCGTAGCTCCGGATCCGGCGCCCACGCTCGAATGGCAGGGGCTTGCCGAAGTTCTGGCGCTTCCGCACGAAGCTGCGCCGAGACTCGGCTGCCACGTCCGCGCCCGGTGCGTACCGCATCACCGCCGGAGGTAGCAGCCGGTCGATGCGTACCATGTGCTCGGGCTCGACGAGGAGCCAATGTGCCGCATGAACGAGCAGCGCCTCCCGGGTTCCCTCGACGATTGCCTGCAGCGGGACTTCCCACATCCCGGGCCGCGGGCCCCTCGCAGGCCGATCCACGACGCGGACGACCGGGGCGGGCCCATTCTCGCCGTGACCGCTTTCCAACAGGCCCCACAGATGGTCGAGGACCGCGGCGGGCTCGACGATGAGCCACCGAACGTTGGGGCGGCCGGCGAGCGCTGCCCGCCCGAGGCGCGCCTTGAGCAGGCAAGCGCGCTGCTTCGCGGCGGGGAACGCCGCCATGTCGCGAAGACTGGCGGCCAGCTGCAGCCGCTCCGTGAACGGCGGCAACTGGCGTACGTCACCAACGACGATCCATCGGCGCGCCAGGAGCGCCGGCACCAGAAATTCCTGGACCGTCGTCTTGCTGGCCTCGTCGATGATCAGGGTGTCGAAGGGCGCACTGGTGGCCAGAGGAAAGCTCCAGAACTTCCCGAGCGGCCTGAACGCCGGATGGGACAGCAAACCGGTCGTCGTCCCGCACGTGAGATTCGCCGCATTCACGACGATCCGCTCGGCCATGAGGCGCCTGGCCTCGGCGTTCATGTCGGCCCACAAGCCGCGCTCGCTCCACGCACCGACGAGAGTCCCCACCTTCTGGTCGATCTGGCTCTTCTGGACGGCGTGATCCACGCGCTCCTCCCGTCCGATACGAACCGCGTCGATGTGGGACGAGTGATCCCGAAGCAGCGTCTCGAGGACGTTGTCGACCGCACAGTTCGTCGTGCTGGTGAGAAGTACTCGCTCGCCTCGCTCCGCGAGCTGGAGTACAAGCTCGCAGATGGCTGTCGTCTTCCCGGAGCCCGGCGGGCCTCCGAGGAACGCGAACTCGGCAGTCCGCAGGGCCTTCATCACGAACTCCCTCTGCTGCGCGGTCCCGTCGATGCTCGGGTCGCGGAGGATGTGCCACTCCGAGACTGACGTGGGGCGCTGCTCGACGAATCGCCACGCCTTGTCCGCACGCTCCGCGAGGCGCAGCAGGCCGCGATGGTGGCGTAGCGGCACACGAAGGAGCTGGGCGATGGCGCGCCGCTGGTGGTCGAGGTTGCGCAGATAGGCCGGCTGCCGCAGCTTGCTGCCGCGAGGCGGCAGCCTCTCCAGACGGAGCCGGTACTCGTCCCGATCGACGCCCAATACGCGGATCTTGCTGCCTTCCGCCTCGTCGTCGACGTAGACCTCGTCCACATCGGCTTCACAGAAGACGGCACGCGGATCTAAAAACATGAACTGGTCCGCGTCCGGCGTTTCGGGGTACTCGAGCTGAACCCAAGTGCCGGCGCGGCCGGGTCGATCTCGAGAATCCGCCGCCTGCCACGTGAACAGGACACCGTTGTCCCCGCGGAGCCGATCCGAGGTGGGGGCATCGTCGATCTCGCACAGTCCTCCCGCGAGTCGCAGCACGGTCACAGACGTACCGTTCTCTTGGCTGAGCTGGGACAGCTCCGCGTGAGGAGCCAGCCGCGTCGCGGGGAGTCTGACGCCGCTCGGGTCGCAGATGCACTTGACGTCGTTCCCTTCGACAACGACTCTCCACTCATCCTCGCCGACGCGCCGCCGCGCGCGGACATGGAGCGCGCGGCCCCGCTCGTCGCTCAGCGTGTCCGGAAGCTCGTCGCTGTCCGGCTCCCACTGGAGTTCCCTCCCGCACCAGAACAGGCGTCGGCCCGGCGGCAGCTGTTCGAGGACCCGAAGGCGCGCCCCGCCGTGCTGGGACTCGAAAGCCGTGACGGGGACGATTCTCCCCTCGTCCACAACCATCACGCCCTGGCCGGGGTCGCCCTGGACCCCACGAGGCCAGTTGAGGAGGCGAATCCACCCCGACTCCGTCTTGAGCCGGAACAGGGAGTCGAGCGGCTCCAACCTGATCTTGTCGGGCTTGAACGGAGACCACGGCAGGGCGTTGAGATCCGACCGCGCCTTCGCTGCCTCGTGCGCGCGGCGGAGATACCCTTCGAAGGGGCGGAAGCAGTCTCGGACGTGCGTGAGGATGGTCGCGGCCCGGCCCTCCGGCTCGAGTGCGCGGAAGCTGAGCAGCGTCAATTCTTCTCCCTCGGCACGAACGGGTTGCGCTGTTCCTGTCGCAGGATCGGCGTTTCGCTCCCCTCGACTGCGGGAAGATCTTCCGGCTCGTGCGTGGTCGTGGCACGCGCGCGAGCCGAAGCCCACTTGCGCAGGTTCACGATCTCCTCCCGCATCGTTCGCGAAAGCGCGAAGATCGCCTTCAGCGCGCCGAGGAGGTGGCGCGTATGGACGGCCTTGCCCTCGTCGTAGGCCGAGTAGAGCGCCTCGCGGACCGACTCCTCGATCTCCGCGCCCGAGAAGCTCCGCGACGCACGGACGAGTTGCTCAAGGTCGAACTCCCTCGGGTCCCGGCCGCGCTTCTTCAGGTGGATCGCGAAGATCTCCCCGCGGGCGCTCGGCCCGGGAAGGTCCACGAAGAAGATCTCGTCGAAACGGCCCTTCCGTAGGAGCTCGGGGGGAAGGAGGTCGATACGGTTCGCCGTCGCGACGACGAAGACCGGGTTCTGCTTCTCCTGGAGCCACGTCAGCAGCGTCCCCACGACTCGCGCCGTCGTGCCGCCATCGGAGCGGTCCGAACTGCCCATGCCAGCCAGGCCCTTCTCGATCTCATCGATCCAGAGGACGCAGGGGGCCAGCGCCTCCGCGACCAGCAGCGCGCGCCGGATGTTCGCCTCCGACTCCCCCACGATCCCTCCGAACACACGCCCGAGGTCGAATCGCAGGAGCGGGAAGCTCCAGTTCGCCGCCACGGTCTTCGCCATCAGGCTCTTGCCGCAGCCCTGTACACCGAGGAGGAGGACCCCGCGGGGCGCCTCCAGGCCGAACTCGCGTGCGCCGGCGCCGAACGCCCTGCCGCGCTTCTTCAGCCAGTCCTTCAGGAGGTCGAGGCCGCCGACGTCCCGCAGATCATCCTGCGGATCGTGGTAGTCCAGCACGCGGCTCTGGCGGATGACCGCTTTCTTTTCCTGGGCGACGAGGGGGACCGCGCCGACATCCAACTTCCCTCGCTGCGCCAGAGCCTTGCCGAACGCGATCTGAGCCTCCATCACCGTCAAGCCCTGTGCGGCCTGGAGCAGTTCCTCGGCCGGAGGCTCCTTCGCCCAGACACGGCGACAGACCGCGTCCAGGTCCTCCCGTTCGGGGAGCGGAAGTTCGAGGACGGGAACCTCGCGTTCGAGGTCCTGAACGACCACGGGATAGGGCGTCGAGACGAGCGTGATCCGGCGGGGATGCGCGGGCAGGCGACAGAGGCGCCGCAACCATGCCAGCACCTGGTGGTGCTCGGGCTGCAGGTAGGGATGGAAGTCCTCGAGCAAGAGCAACCCCGCGTCCTTTCGCTCGTGCCACTCCGAGAGCATGCCGACGGGGTCCGTGCCGTCCGACGCGGCCTCCCACCGTTCCTGCTCCGGCTGCCAGCGCTGCATTGCCTGAGCGTAGCTCCAGCGATAGAGCGGGAGGTTCAGGTCGCGGGCCAGAGCTCGCGCCATCCCGATCACGCGCTCCCACTCGTAGGAGACGACCTGGATAACGTTGGCACCCGCGGCTGCGAGGTGGCTCAACTCGCTGTAGAAACGCTCGGACCTGCTCTCCATGGCGCACCCAGGCGGGGGCGGCAACGCGCTTTCGCCGCAGCGCGCGTCAGGCGAGCACCGCGCCCCGCTCCCTGTCGATTCCCTTGGTACAGATCGCTACTCTAGAAAAGACCAGCCTGGCCTTCCAGACGGGTCTGAAACCGCTCGAACGCGCAATTTGCAAGGGCCGGGCCACACGACAGCAGCCCGCGTGATACTGAGAGGCCCCGCCCGACGTGTCCTTCAGCGAGGACATGGCGCAGGGGTCTGGAGACCAGCCCGAGGGGGCGTGGTGCACGGGCCGGGAGTCGAACCCGGACCCCTTGCGGGACAGGGACCTAAACCCTGCGCGTCTGCCAGTTCCGCCACCCGTGCATCGATCCCGAAGGATAGCATCGGAGCGAGCGGCCGGCAGCGTGTCGGTGGCGCACTTGAGGGTCGCTCAATCTGTCCGGAGCGGTCTTTGCGCTGCGCGCGTTTTGTACCTCTTTCGTCTGTCTGAACCCGATCGAGCCCGACCTCAGCGGCGACCTCAGCGCGAGAGCCGATGACGAAGAGCCCGCGAAACTCCGCCACGGAGGAGGTTCTCGGCCCGGGAAGCCAGGTTCGAGCGCGGGCCGCAAACGTGTGGTCACACGTTCCTAAGTCCTGCGCGTCTGCCAGTTCCGCCACTCTCGCGAAGAGGGTCTCAAGGTAGCACGCACGCTCCGGGCGGCCCACACGGAGGCCGGGCCCGGGGCGTCCTCGCGAAGGGCGACGCGGGCTCACGAGGCACGCGCGTCAGCGTGCGGCGCCTTCCGCTATCTTGCGGCGCAGGCGGAGGCCCTCGGAGCCGTTGAACGTGAGCAGCAGCGCCGAGTCGCTCGCGAAGCGCTCGAACAGGTTCTCGACCACTTCCTCCTCGCCGGGCCACGGGTAGGCGAAGACCAGGTCGAACTCCTCCGGCACGACTCCCAAGAGCTCGTGGCCGCAGGCGCCGCCGGCGGACAGCCAGCCGAACTCCTGAGGGACATCGGTCAGGTCCTCGCCGCCGGGCGGGACGAACGTTCCGCACACGAACTCCACGTCGAGCCCGAGGTCCTCCGCCAGCTCGTTCGCCGCGTCCACAAGACCGGGGTCGATCTCGATGCCGCACGCGAAGAAGCCCTGGCACGCGGCCATGAGCGCGACCACGCCGAGCCCGCTGCCCCACTCGCAGCAGGCGTTGCCTGTCGCGAGGTTTCCGTCCACGATCCCCTGGAGTGCCCGGCCGACCCGCTCGAACTCGCTGCAGACAAATCCCGGGGGGGACCGCCTCTCGAGAATGGACGCAACGCGCCGTTCGGCTTCCCGGATCAGCGACAGGACGCGCGGCGGCAGCTCCGCCTCTCGCGGCTGCGGAATCGGCACGTCCACGATCGGTATGCCAAGAGCGTAGCAGGTAGGCACCCCGGACCGGGGGCGGCTTTAGGCGGCCCGTGGGCCGCCGTAACGCATGCGCATCACCGTCCAGCGCGCAAGGCTCTCCGCCGTACCTACCTTGCGCCGCGCTCCGGGCGCCATCCGTCGCCCTTGGCGCCGTCCGCGATGTCCGCCATCGCCTCGCGGGCCGCGGCGGCGATCTCCGCGTTCGGGTGGGCGAGGAAGGGCCGCACGGCGGCCAGCGTGGCATCGCTCCACGTCACGCGGCTGTGGCCGATCGAGTCGAGCGCGCGCCGCACAAGCGCCCTCTCGGCCTCGGTCAGCGCGCCTGACGCGCTCCGCTCGAGCAGCAGCCGCGGCTCGTCCGCGAGCCTCGCGAACCCGGACACGTCGAGGTCGCGCCGGCGCATCCGCTCGACCGCGCGCAGCGTCTCGAACCGTACCGCCGGGTCCTCGACCTTGAGCAGCGCCGTGCGGGCCCGCTCGACCGTCTCGGGCGTGGTCGCTTCGCCGATGAGACGCAGCAGATCGCCCGTGCGCCTGTCGGGCGTGGCCGGCAGCGCCTCGATCGCGGCGTCGAGCGCGGCCCGCGGGTTCGCGCGCGCGAACGACTCCAGGTAGGGCGACCAGAGGTCGTGGCCCGCCTCCTTCATCCGCGCCGCGAGCCGCGCGGCCGCGACCGGGTTCGCCGCGCCCTCCGCGAGCGCGCGGTCCACCTCCATCTCCGCGTTCTTGTCGCCGCCGCCGAGCGACTCGATCCACGCGATCTCCGCGGCGCCGCCGTGCATCGCGACGAGCGACAGCCATCCGACGCCGCGCCACCGCGAGTCCGGGTTGTCCGCGAGGTCGATCTCCGCCCGACGCCGCGCGGCCTCGAGCAGCCCCGGCGCCTCGCACGCGGAGAGCCAGCGCAGGAACGACTGTCCCGTCCAAGCGCCCTCGAAACGGAGGCTCTCGTCCCCCATCACCTCGACGAGGAGCGCCTGCGACTCGGGCGTGTTCATCGCGCCCAGCTCGTGGAGCGCCCGGAAGAACGCCGACCAGTCGCTTGCCGCTCTCGCTTCCGCGAGCGCCCGCCGGACCTCGAAGAGCGTCCGACTCCCGCCGCCGATCACCTCCCCTTCCGGGATGATGACCAGATCGCCGGCGGTCGTGACTCCGCCCGAGTGGCGGATGAGGAGGGGGCCTCGGGGGCCAATCGCGGAAGGCTCCGCGGGCAGCGGGGCCTTCGTCTCGGGGACGGCCGGCGCGGGCGGCAGGGCCGCGTCCGCGGAGCGGGTCCTTGCCGGCCCGTGGGGCCCCGGGAAGAGCTCACGGGCCCCCACGAAGCCCAAGACGAGGCCAAGGGCGACCCCGGCGACGAAGCGCACGGGGCCCATCCTATGCCATCCGGGATCTTGGCGCCCCCAAGGCCCCCCCTCCTCCAAACGAAAGAGCCCCGGGCCGGACGCCCGGGGCTCGTGTTGTCAGCTGACCGCCTAGCGGTCGATGTGGCGCCGCGTGCGGTTCTGCGTCATGTACTCCAGGTGGAACGCGTTGATCTTCGGGCTGAACTTCCAGCCCAGCGCGGACGGGGTGTTCCACTGGTACGCGCCCGACTCGTAGATCACGAAGAGGCGCGACTCGATCTTCTCCGCCTGGAGGTTGATCAGGTTGTCCGCCCCCGGCGTCTCCATGAGCCGCAGGAACTTGAGCGGGTTCTCCTTCTGGAGGTACCGCGCGTCCTTGCCCTGCGGCGTGGTCGAGCCGTCCACCGAGAGGTAGAGGATCCGGTCCGCCTGCGCGTTCCAGTCCGCCGCCTCGTTGAGGCGCGTGAGCACCCGCACGTTGACGTGCTGGGGCACCGTGCCCTCGTCCCAGTAGATGCGCTTCACGAACGCGTCGGTGAGCTGCGCCGACACGTAGAAGTAGGAGAGCTCCGGATCGTCGCTGAACTCGGCGAACCGGTCCCACGTGCGGACCGGCTGCCAGAAGAGCGCGGTGCCCGACTCCGCCGACCTCGCCGTGGTGCCGTAGCGCCCGCGGAAGAGGCCGCCGCCGATGTCCGAGATGGGCATCTTGAGCGACGTGCCGTCGTTGTAGACGTAGAGGAGGAGCTCCGCGAAGTCGGCATCCGGATCCTCGATCCGGACGACGCCCATCGTCGGGAAGCGGTCGAGCCCGTCGGCCGAGATCACGTTGTTGTTCTCGGAGAGGCCGCTGTTGAGGACCGCCACGTAGATGCCGAAGTCCAGGACCTCGGCGGGCGTGCCGATCCCGTAGCTGCGCTCGATCGTGCGGAGAAGCCCGCGCTGGCAGCCGGAGAGCTCGATGCCGTGGCCCTGGATCTCCGCGTCCCGGTACGAGATGAACTCGTCGCCCACGCGCACCATGCCCGGCGACTCGGGCAGATCCACGTCGCTCGGCACCCCCTCGCGGCTGATGAGGAGCAGCGTCTCGTCGCTGGCGTTGAACTCCGCCGCCACCGACAACGGCATGCGGACGTTCCGGGAACCCGGGACGATCTCGTCGATCACGCACGAGAACGCGCCGCCGTTGATGCCCCTCGCGATCCTGGGCGACCCCATGGCCCCGATGTTGTCGGGCTGCTCGCCGGACGGGAGCGCGAGCACGCGGTTGTACTTCCGGAGTTCCGTCTTGCCGGCGGCGAAGTCGCCGCTCATGGAGTAGCTCCGGTCAAGCCGCCGGTTGAAGGCGACCAGGTGGATCGCCTGGTCCGTGAAGGCGGGGAACTCCCACGGCAGGACGTCCCCCGTCGTGGCCCCGAACTCGGAGATGTCCGCGAGCCGGTTGTTCGTGTGCATCATCGCGAAGAAGGGCTCCAAGTCCTGAGACTCGCGCACGCCGTCGTCGCCGGTTGCGATCGTGACCTCGTCGAAGTGGCCGGGCATCGGCCAGATCGTGAAGTCGACGCCGGTCGCGCCCTGGTGCGTGACGTAGCCCTGCTCGGCGTCCTCGGGCAGCGGGCCGCCGTAGAGGCCGCCCACCGGCAGCACGAGCGAGCCCTGCGGGAGGAGCGCGTCGTCGCCGGTCATGCCCTCGCCCCACCAGTCATCCACGTCGCCCTCGTCGTCCCGGTCGGACTGCACGCCGCGGAACCGGATCAGGTTCGCGACGGCCTCCACGGCGGCGTTCTTGGCGACCTTGCCGTCGTTCTGGACCTTCGGGTCGTCCGGCGACTGCGAGGGACCGCCGGAATCACCGCCACCCGGATCGCCCGGATCGCCAGGATCGCCGCCACCGCCGCCGTCGTCGCCCGGAGGGGCATCGCTGCCGCCGCCGTCGTCGCCCGGAGGCTCAGGATCGTGCCCCGGATCGTCCGGCGGCGCGTCGCTCCCCGGATCGTCGTCGCCCGGAGGAGGAGCGTCGTGGCCGGGGTCGTCCGGCGGCGCGTCGCTCCCCGGACCGTCGTCACCAGGCGGAGGAGCGTCGTGGCCCGGATCATCCGGAGGCGCGTCGCTTCCCGGACCGTCGTCACCGGGCGAAGGAGCGTCGTGTCCGGGGTCACCCGGGGGCGCGTCGCTCCCGGGGCCATCGGACGGAGGCGCCGTGGGCGGGTCGCCCGGCGTCGGGCCGCCCGGATCGCCTCCTCCGCCCCCGCCGCCCCCGCCGCCTCCACCGCCCGGGTCGCCGCCCGGATCGCCACCCGGGTCGCCGCCGGGGTCGCCGCTGCTGCCGCCGGTCGCCGACGGGTTGAGCATGCTGTCCAGCTCCTCGTTGTCCCAGTCGGGATCGAGGACCGTATCGATGAAGAGCCTCTCGTTCGGGACGCGCGCCTGGATGAGGTAGGTGTTGCCGTTGTAGTCGAACTTCTCCGAGTAGCGGACCCACTCCCACTTGTCGAGCTCTTCGCCAGCCGCGCTCAGGATCTGCGCGACCCAGTGGTCCTTCTCCTCGTCGTTGACCGGGTTCAGGTAGTCGTCGTCGGACGCCTGCGTCATCGACACGGAGACCGGGATGATGATGATCGGGCCCGGAGTGAAGCCCGGCCCGGTGCCGGTGGTCTCGTGCCGCCAGCCGAGGAGCATCTGGTAGTCGCCCCCGAGCTCCGGCGGGGTCTGCGCCCCGGCGTTGTTCGGGAGACGCTCGAGCGTCATCCCTTCCGCCCCTCCGGTCCCGTCGTCGGTGTAGTGCATGAACTCGACGACGCCCTTGCAGTTCTGGCGCCCGCCGCTGACGAAGCTCTCCCAGTCCTGCTCCGTTCCGCCGAGGTAGAGGACAAGGGCGAACCCCTCGTCCTGGAAGGCACGGCGCTGCTCCTCGACCGTCTTCTTGTCACCCTCCGCGAGCGCCCCGTTGCCGTACGTGTTGACCGTGAAGCCCTTGAACACCTCCGTCAACGGTTGCGTCCAGATCCGCAGGTTCACCGGATCGGTGCTCGCGCCGCCCGCCGCCGAGGCGATGACCTGCGACGGAATGGTGACGATCTCGGGGGTGTACTTCGGCCAGAGGGTCTGTTGGCTCCCGTCCCACCCGTCGTTCCACGTATCCACCGTCATCGGCGACCACGGCCCCATCTCGTCGGTCAAGGTCGCGGCGCCAGGCCGCAGCTGCTCGATGATGGGCCGGCTGTAGCCGAAGAGCGCACAGGCGGCGCCGTCCGGGTGCTCGGACACGAGGGTGCCGCGCTTGCCGCGCCCCACGACGTTGCCCTCGGAGTCCGTCCGCACGACGAGCTGCCCGTCGGAGACGGACTGGTACTCGATCACCTCGTTCTCGATGATCACCGCACCCGTGCTCGGGAAGCCGGAGGCGTCGCTCACGCTGATCGACCCCGAGTCCGCCGGGAGCCCGCCCGCGAGGTGCGTGAGGAGCCCCGGCTTGCCGACCGAGCGGCCGTCCACGAGGAGCGCCATCATCGACGGGTGGCAGCCCGACGCGATCAGGTGGATGTGGTACCAGCAGTCCGGCAGGATGTTGAGTTCGGAGAGGTCGTACCGGATGTCGGACGCCCACCGGACCAGCGTGTTGTCCGCGACCCGGAAGACGAGCTGGTTCTTCGCGGAGTCGACGAAGCACGCGATGCGGTTCACGAACTCCGACTCGCCCCAGTCGAAGAGGACGGCGTTGCCGATCGCCCCTCGCGGCTGGAACCAGAACTGGATCGACATGGCCTGCACGAGGTCGTTGTCCTCGAAGCCCTTCCTCAGGTCCCCGCTCAGTTCGTAGCCGGCCTCGACGACGAGGCCGTCCACGTACTCGCGGTGGTCGAAGTGCTCCACGAAGACCCGGTCGGACCGGGACGTGTCGTGCTCCATCCGCGCCGGCGCGAGCCGGATGTCGCCGTTGAGCGACTCCTGCGTCTCCGCGTCGCCCGCGGCGACCGGGAAGGGAAGGTCCTTCCTGCCCGTCTCGCGCGAGTAGGGGTCGTACGGGAAGATGTACTTGTTGACCGCCTTCTGCCAGCGCGGCCACGGCTCGACGTTGTTCCGAACGAACCAGCCGGTGTTCGCCGGCCCGCTCGTCCAGTAGCGCGCGGCGTTGGTCGCCGTAAGCGTCGTCTCGAAGTCGCACTGCGTGTCCAAGGTCTTGTCCACGATGAGCTGCGAGCCGATCTCGACCACGCTCGTCGAGCCGAGCTGCGCGAGCAGCCGGCCGCCCTTGTCGGCGACGCGCGCGCCGGCGCGCAGCGTGTACACGTCGAAGGAGCGGAAGGTCATCGGCGCCGTGCCGAAGACGAGCCCGTCGTCGTGGCTGTTCACCGCGTTGCGGTAGACCGCCTGGACGTCGTTCGCCGACAGCGCCTCCTTCATGTCGCGCAGCAGGTAGCGGAACTCCTCGAGGCTCCGCAGCGGCGTCGGCCCGTTGCGGCGCTTGATGATCTCGTCGGCGAGCTTCCCGGCCTCGGCCGGCGTCACGCGGTCGGACCGCTTGTCGTCGAGCTGGAGGTTCGAGAAGAGCGCGACGAGCACCTCGCGCGGCGCCGTGTTGACGTTGACGGGCGCGCGCACGAGCGACTGCAACCGGAGCTGCGTGCCGTCGAACGTGCGGTGCACGCGACCGAAGAGGTCCATCGCGCTCTCGCCGCCGCCCTCGACCGCGACCCGCCGGCTGTCGAAGACCATCCCGTAGTCCTTGCGGTGCGGGAAGGTCCTTTCCTGGTTCGAGTCGACGCCGCTCTCTGTCTTCTGCCAGCGCTCCTGGAGGCGGACGACCGTGCCCAGGTTGTAGAAGTAGCTGTTGTCGAAGTTGAACCGGTCAGGCTCGTCGGACGCGCGCGGCAGCGACGTGCCCTCGTCGATCGGCTGGGCGTTGGTCCACGCCTCGGCCGACGGCCCGCGGCTGTACACGGTGAAGTACGGCGCCACGCGCTCCCAGTCCGCCTGCGTGAGGACCGGCACTTCGGGATCGAGCTCGTAGAGGCGCGAGATGTCGCTCACGTCCAGCGTCTCGAACTCCGTGAACTCGCCGGCGTGCCGCATGACCTTGTAGTAGGCGATCGCCCACGCGGCGTAGTTGACGACGGGATCGCCAGCCTTGTGCTGGAGGGCGGGGCCGTGCTCCGGCTTGGACGCGAGGTAGCCGCGCTCGATCCCGGTGAACTGGTTGCCCTCCTTGGCCCGGTAGAGCACCAGCTCGCGCCCGATCTTCAGGTAGCCGCGCTCCGGGAACGCCGTCGCGTCCTCGACCGTGATCGTGCGGCTGTTCGGCTCGAGCTGCTCGCTGAGCGGCGAGAGCCCCATCAGGTTGCCGACCGCGAAGTAGGAGGCGTTGTTGATGTTGATCTTGCCGTTCTCGTCCTCGACGTCGAAGCCGAGGATCGTGCCGTACGGATCGCGCAGCTGCTCGACCGGGATGCCGAGCGACGACGCCATCTGCTCGAGCGTCGGCTCGACCTCCGCGAGCGTGTCGCAGTCGGGGTCGTTGTTGTTGCCGTCCTTCCGCTCGGCGGCGCGGTTCTCCTCCTCCACGTGGTCCGTGGACCGGACGGCATACGCCTTGAGGTAGTCGATCGCGGAGTCGACCTGCGTCTGGGCGCGCGTTCGCGCGTTGTTCGCGACGCTCCGCTCGTACCCCATTCGCATCGCGATGCCGAAGGGGACGGCGATGATCATCAGCGCGACGAGCGCGGTGATGACGGTCAAGAGGGCGATGCCACGCTCGTTCCTGGATGCACTCACTTCGACACCTCCCGAAGTTCCACGGGCGGCCGCGCCGCCCACAGGCTTTTCTGCACTTCGATCCGCGTCCGCGGGTCGGACGCCCTGAGCTCGAGCCGCACGAGCCGGCTCCTGTCCTCTCCGACCCGGCGCACGGCCCGCTCGGCCGAGGGGCCGTCGAAGTCCGCGCGCGGGATCGCCACGACCGTCCACTCCCGCCCCACAGGGGGCGTGACCACGGTCGCCGCCTCCGCATCGCCCGGCTGGTCCGCGAGCGGACGCAGCCGGGTCAAGCGGAGCGGGCCCGGACTCGTCGCCCGGACCCTGAACACGAGGTAGGACGCGCCCAGCGCACCCTGGCCCCCGTCCGAAAGCGCGAGCACGGTCGCGCCGTCCGCTTCGCGGACCCAGTGCTGCTGGATCGGCGAAACGCCCGGCTCCCCCGTGAAGTAGCCCGGGACGACCTCCCGGCTGTGCTCGCGGAACAGCCTCATCAACTCGAAGTAGACGGGGTCCTCGGCGGCGTGCGTCCGCTTCTCGCCGCGCGGCGTGAAGACCGCGCGTTCGCACGCGGAAAGGGTTTCCGCGTCGCCGTTCTTCAGGACCTCGACCGCGCCCTGGCTCACCGTGACGGTCACCTCCGCCGTGCCCGAGGCCGCGCCTGCCGGGCGCACGTGGGCCCCGGAGATCCGCACGCCGAACTGCGCCGGCCGCGTGACCCGGATCCGGTACGGCCCCGCGTGGACCGTCCGCGGCGTGTCGTGCTTGAGCACCGAGCAAAGCGTCGTCCCGCGCTCGAGCTCAAAGATCTCGCCGTCGACCGGGTCGCCCACCGCGAGCGCGCCGCCCGGCAGGAGCGTCACGCGATCACCCTCGGCGGTCTGGAACGAGAGCCTCTCGCCTTCCTCCGCCCGGAGCGCGTCGCCCGCCTTGACCGTCACCTCGGCGAGGCGCTGGACGTCGGTCAGGCTGCCGTCCGCGCCGACCGCGACCCGCGTCACGTCCCGAAGGACCACGTCAGGGCGGCTGGTCACACGGACAAGGCCGACCGCGAGAAGAACCGCCGCGGCGAGCGAGGCGGCGTAGGCCCGCCAGGAAATGCGAGGGGGCACGGGGGCCGCAGGGGAAAGCTTGAACCCCGCCGCCGGCGCCACGGTGTCCAACCCGTAGAGGCGACGCGAGAGCCGGTCGGAGACGTTCTCGGGCGCCCCGTGACCAAAGAGATCCGCGACAAGCCGGAAGTCCTCGAGATCGGCCGCGAGGAGGGGATCCCGCGCGATGGCCGCATCGACCGCCAAGGCCTCGTGGGCCGTGACGCATCCGTCGGCGTAACGTGAGATCAGTTCAGGGTTTACGTCCATACGCACGGCGGGCATGCCTGCCCGGGGTCAGAGGGTATAGCCGCGGCACGGAGCCCACAGGACAGCACTTAAGCTCGGATGGCCCAGTCTAGGGCCTCCCCGGGGGTCAGACAAGGATCCCCAGGAGCCCGCGGAGCTTCTCGACGAGGCGCTGTTTCGCGCGGAAGAGGGTCTGACCCACCGAGGTCTCGGGGATGTTCAGCGCGCTCGCGATGGCCCGATAGTCCATCTCCCGGAGGAACCGGAGCTTCAGGATCTCCGCGTCCCGCTGGGGCAGATCGTCGAGCGCCCGCAGGAGGACCTCCTTCTCCTCCGCGTCGGCGGCGCCGTCCGAGGACGACGGGACGGCTGGGCCGGCCTGCTCGATCTCCTCCTCGGTGCCGACCATGGGGCGCTTACGGCGCAGGAGGCGGTGCACCTCCGTGCGCGCGATCACACCCAAGTAGGTCTTCACCGTGTAGGTCGAGTCGTAGTTCCGGAGCAGCCGGAAGTCGCGCCGGATGATCGCGAGGAAGACTTCCTGCACGATGTCCTCGATCTCCGCCTCGTCGGGCAGGTGCCCGTTCAGCTTCAGATACCGCCGCGCGAGCGCCTGCACCGTCCCCTTGAACCGGTCGACGAACTCGACCCACGCGCCCGGCTCACGCCGGATGCAGCGCTTCACGAGTTCGGCGTCGTCCCGCCCGGCGGCCACAGAGGGCATTATGACGCGCGCAAGGGCGAAAGTCGCGGGGAGAACCGCCCGCGGGGTCGTGCCTCGAGCCGAACGTCGCTATCGCGCGTCGACGAGGAACCGGTTCCCGACCGGCGCCGTCCGCGGCCGCGGCAGGCCGTCGTGGTCGGGCCGCGAGAACACGGCATCGTCGAGGGTGAGGGCGGTCCCGAGCCTGCTGTAGACGGGGGCGACGCTCACGAACGAGGGGTAGTAGAAGTTGTAGCCGTAATCGTAGCCGTAACCGTAACCGTAGCCGTGGCCGTAGAAGTCGCCGCCCCCGCAGCCCCCCCACGCCGGAAGCCCGTAGCCGTACGTCCGAAGCTGGCGGTAGTAGAGATAGGGCCTCTGGTATCCGAAGCGGGCGTAGTACGGGTGGCAGTAGGTCCTCCGGTGGCTGCAGCGCGGATAGGCGTACGTGCGGCCGTACCACCCGCGGTAGGCGCGGCAGTCGTCGTGCGAGACCGCGGGCGCCGCGAGGGCGCCGAGGAGGAAGAGGGCGAAGAGCGCGCGCATGCGTCACCTCCGGATGCACATTGTAGACCGGTTCTCACTCCCCGGTGACCGCCGGCGGCGGGGTCTTGATCTCGGGCGTGGACTTCGTCAGGAAGAGGATCGCGAAGCAGGTGTCCACCTGGTCGCTCCACCAGCGCACGTTCTGGTCGCCCTTCGGCTTCATCCGGTGGGTCTTCGGCCAGCTGCCGTCGTCGCGCTGGTCGGCGACGAGCCTGGTCGCGCCCTCGTGGTACCAGTCGTGAAGCCCGACGTACTCGACCCCCGCGAGCCGCGCGCAGCGCTCAAGGCCGTAGATCCAGTAGAAGGGCCAGTTGCCCGGCTGGCCGGGATTGTCGTAGAGGTCCCAGCTCGACTGGAGCCAAGCGAGGCCCTCCCACATGCCCGCGCGGATGTGTCGGTCGTTCGCCCCCTTGAGCCAGGCGTTGTCCTCGCCGAGGATGTCGCGGCCGATCGCGAGGATCGCGACGCCCGCGGAAGTCATCGACCCCGAGTAGGGGTAGACGATCTTCTTCGTGGTCCCGTCGGAGAGGGTGATCTCCTCCTCGGGCAGGTAACGCCAGCCGCGCGCCTTGATCCCGGAGGTCGAGCGCCGCTCGGCGCCCTCCTTCCGGTACGCCTTCGCGTCCATGACGAACGGCACGCGGGGTCCGTCCGGCTGCTGCCGTTCGAGCGTCCCCTCGAGCATGCGGCGGACGACCCCCGCGTTCACCTCGACGCCGAGCCGGTGCGCCGACCAGAGCCCGAGCGCCGCGTACTGCGTGTTCGAGAGGTCCACCCCGAGCTCCGGGTAGCGCCAGAGCCCCTCGGGCTGTTGCTGCTTCTGGAGCCAGTTCGACAGCTCGGTCGCCACCGCCAGGTCGTCGGGCGTCGTCTTCGGCCGCTTCTTCGGCGCCTTGCCGGGCGGGTGCGTCGAGTACTTGGCGTCGAGGACCATGAGCGCGACCCCGACCTCGTAGGTCTTGAGCGCGTTCCGGTACTCCGCGAAGAGCTTCGAGAGCGACTTCAGCGCGTTCGTCACCTCCGGCCCGTCGACCGCGCACCCCCCCTTCATGACCGCGAGGGTCGCGAGCGCGTGCATCCCGAAGGGGTAGATGTCGCCGCGGGCGTCGGAGTAGCCCGGGAACCTGCCCAGGCGGTCCTGCCGGGCGAGGAGCCACTTGACCCCCTTGTCGATCGCCTCGTTGACGCTCTCCTTGAACTTGCGCGATTCCTTCGGGTCTTCCGCGGGGGGGGCCTTGGGGGCCTTGGGCTTCTCCTCCCCCGGGGCAGCAGCCGCCCCCAACGCAACGCCGAGACAGAGGAGGAGGATCCGATTAGCCATGGCGCGGGGAGTCATCGTAATCAGGTTTGAACCGCGGCGTCGGGACGAGTCCCGATGCCGGCCAGAAGGTATTATCCCGCAGCTACTTCGGATGGCGACCGCACACCCTCTCCGGCTCCGCCTGTTCTCGGCGGACGTTCCCAAGGAGGGGGCAAAGCAGGACCGCACCGAGGAGATCGCGCTGCTGCGGCGCGCGCAGGCGGGCGACCAGGACGCGTTCGCCGAGGTCGTGAACCAGCACTGGAAGCGCGCCTTCTGGACCGCGTACGACGTGCTCTACGACCACGACCGGGCGCAGGACGTCGCGCAGGAGGCGTTCGTCAAGGTGCACCGCGCGCTGCGGAACTACGACCTCGGTCGCGACTTCGCCTCGTGGCTCTACCGGATCGTCCTGAACCTCGCGATCGACCACAAGCGGCGCATGGAGCGCGACCGGACCGTCCCGACCGACAAGGTCGAGGAGCTGGTCGACGCGCGCCGCGCGGTGGCGGAGGACGACGACAAGGCCGCGACGATCGAGCGCGTGGAGCTGGTGCTTGAGGGCCTTCCCGAGGAGTACCGGATCCCGCTCACCATGAAAGACATCGACGGGCTCTCCGTGGAGGAGGTCGCCCGTATCCTCGATCTCTCCTATTCGACCGTGCGCTGGCGCCTCCACCGGGCGCGGAGTCTCTTCCGCGAGCGGTGGACGCGCCTCGCGCGCCGCGAGGAACGCTGAACGCACCATGAGAAGGTCCCGTCTCGAAGCTCTCCTTCAGGATTATGTCGCGGGCGACCTCGGCGCCGCGGAACGCCGCGACGTCGAAGAGCGACTCGCGTCCGATCCCAAAGCGCGCGCCCTCTGCGAAGAGGTGCGCGCCGCGCAAGACGCTCTGCGCCTCCTGCGCGACCGCCCCGAGCCGCCGGTGAGCGCGCGCGACGTCTTCCCAGGGATCCAGGCAGCGATCGCCGCGCAGGCGTTCGAGCCGCGGCCTCGGCTCGCGCTCGAAGGCCTCGGCACGCGCTACTACCGCCGGATCGCGATCGCCGCGACGCTGCTCTTCGCCGTGACGGTCGGTTACATCTCTTTCGGCCGCTCGGGGAACGGCGCCGAACCCCCTCCCCCCGCGCCCCCCACCCCCGTGGCGGAGAAGGGCGCGGTCGAGCTTGGCAGCCGCCGCGAGGGGATCACGGCCGAGGAGTTCTTCCGGCTCCTCGAGAGCACGAGTGACCCGAGCGATCTCCGCGTGGAGCCCTGGGTCAACGTCCTCGAGATCGCCGGGCTGAAGCGATGAGGAATGTCGCCCTTCTCGTCTCGGTCGCCGTGGCCGCGGCGCACGCGCAGGACGGGAAGAAGCTCTGTCGCGCGATCGTGCAGGTGCAGACGACCGATCGCGCCGCCGAACGCGCGCAGCTCATGCAGGGGCAGCGGCCCGTCGCCCAGCTGCGGATCCACCAGCCGTACACGATGGTCGTCACGGGCGTCTGCATCTCCGGGCGCGAGATCCTCACGCCCGCGCTCCACCCGCGCGCCGACCTGCACGTCGTGGTCACGTACTTCGACGGGCGCGTCGCCGAGGCGAGGGTGCAGGGCACGGACCCCCTGAGCAACCTCGCGTTGCTCGAGGTCCCCGTGGACTCGCCGGCGTTCGTGCCGATCCATGCGGCGCCGGTCGCCGCGGGCGACTCCATCGGGATCGCGGGATGCCCGGTCCAGTGTCGCGAGGGGAAGTCGACGTTCCTGAACGGCCGCGTGCGCGCGGAACAGGTCGCGATCGGGATCGAGGACATCTACGGCGTCACGGGCGACGCCGGGCGGATCGTGCTCGGGACCGCGTTCGCCGTGGACACGACCGAGGGGCGCCCGAACGTCGGCGCCGCGTGCGTGGACAAGGAGGGGCGGCTCGTCGGGCTCGTCGTGGGCGGCCTGCCCCCGCGGGTCGTGCCCGACCCCGAGGATCCCCTTCGCGTGCGGCACATCGAGATGCGGTTCGCCGTGCCTGCCGCGCGGATCGCTCGGATCGTGGATGCGCTGCGCCGCGACGGGCACGTGGTGCGCGCGGACTTCGGCATCACTCTCGCGCCCGCGGACGAGGCGCTGGTCGCGCAGTTCGGCCTTCCGCCCTGCGCGGCCGCGGTCACGGAGCTCGGGGGGCGCCCGGTCCGCGACGGCTTCCAGGTCCACGACGTGATCCTCGCGGTGGACGGCGAGACGCGCCGCGACGCCTACGAGCTGAACGAGGCGCTCTCCGACAAGACGCCCGGCAAGCCGGTCGCGTTCGACGTCCTGCGCCGGGGCCGCCGCGTGACGATCGCCGCGACGCCGGCCGAGCGCTGATCGGTAGGCAGCGCGGGGGTTTTCCTCCGCAAGTCGCCGCGATGCCAACCTGCACGGTGCCGGGCACCCGTCCGCTCGGCACCTCGGGCCGGAGTGCGGCAGCGCTGCCGCACCCTGGCGCTCGCAACGCGCTGCCCACCAAGGACTTGCGCGCGCGGCGAACCTTAATGGTTACCGATCTTCGCGCGGAGGTCTGAGTGTCACACCTCGCCGCTACTTCTCGAACGCTCTTTTCGCGTCGGCGTAGAACTTGAGCTTGTCGATCGCCTGGGTCGCGTGCGCGCGGACGTCGGAGTCCGGGTTCCTCAGCTGCGCCAGGGTCTCTTCGCCCAGTTCCACGAGGTACTGGTCGTGGACCGCCCGGAGCACGTCCATGATGGCCTGGGCATCGTTGCCCTTGAGCACGTGGCGGAACACTTCGATCCGCCGTGGGTCGTCCACGGAGGTCAGCACGCCCAGCGCGCCCGCGAGGTGGTCCCCGCCCCGCTCCCCCACCGCCTCCGTGAGCGCAAGCTCGACGCACTCCTTCGGCGCGATCGCCTTGTAGGCGGGCCAGAGGTACGGCCAAGTCCCAAGCCGGATCAGCTCGGCTGCGACCGGCGCATAGGCAGGACCGTTGGCGAGCACGGACGCCACGGCCGACCGGTCCCCGGCGGCAAGATCGGCGCGAGCTGCGAATTCTCGCACGAGGGCGGGGCCGTCGGGCACGCGCGGAGCGAGGCTCTCGAGCGCGATCGCGCGCACAGCGGGGCTCTTCGAGTCGAGCGCGAGCCGGAGCGCGGCGGTGCCCGCGTCGCCCCTGTCGGAACGAGCGGCGTTCGCTGCGGACGTGGCGATCTCCGGCCTCGGATCCTGAACGTGCGCGAGCAGCTTCTGCTGCATGCGTGACAAGTCGATGTGGGACCAGACCCAAGGCCCCGCGAAACTTGCGTTCCGCGGGGGCGAATCCCACCTCCACGCAGGGCCGGTTGCGGCAAGCATCCGGTCAGCGACGAGCGCGGTCAGCGCCGGCAGTCGCGCGAGGTCGGCCAACTGGCCAGCCGAGCCGGGTCCGGCCCTCGGGATGACCTGCCTATAGAACTCCACGCCGGAGTCGTCCCGCTTCCAGAACCGCTCCCCCGCCTGGAGCAGGGCATCGACCTCCCGCTCCGTCCTGCAGAACTCCACGAACGCGCCCGCCTTGTCGGGACCGAGCGCATCCAAGTGGTCCCTGACCAAGAGAACGCGTGGAAAGTTCCGCTCGCCGCGGCGGCGGAGGCCTTCCAGGATCGACGGAAGGCCCGCGGCGGGGACGCCGACCACCGAGAGGACCTTGTCAACGGTCGGGTTCTTCTCGTCGAGCCCGGCAGCGGACGCGATGGCCGCCGTCCGCAGCTTGTCCGCCTCTGCCCCCAGATACTTGCAGCGCGCTTCGGCATCCGGCCCGAGATCCGTGAGCCCATTCGCTACCGCCTGCGCGAGGTCCGCGCCGTCGAGTTCGAGCGCGGCGCGCAAGAGGTCCGCCGCGACGCGGGGCGAGCAGTCCGCCACATTCTGCGCGACGTCGAAGAACTCCGCCACGGGACGGCCTGCGCGCATGGCCTTCACGACGAGGCGGGCCACGAGGAGCGCGGCCTCCTCGTGGGGCGTCTCGATGCCGCCCAGGTCAAGCTCCATGCCCGAGAGCACCCTCTCGATCCGGTCGCGGAACGCCGCCCGGTCAGCGAAGCTCGGAAGGCCGACGAGGATTTGGCGGTCCGTCCTCGGGTTCGACTCGACGTATCGGAGGAGCGCGTCCAAGTACGCGTCCGACGCGACAGCGCTGCACCGGGCGCTCGCCGCGGCCTCGCGCACCGCCTCGTCGTCGTCGGCAAGCGCCCGCGCGAGGAACGCGCCCGCGCGGTCGCGGTCCGCGCCTTCCGGCCACGAGAGGACACTCGGAACACTCCGGATGACCTGCGCGCGCAGCCGGGCGCCTGCCCGCTCGTAGAGTTTCTCGAGGGCTTCGAGGAGCCCCGGCTTGGGTCGATTGCCCCACCCGAGGACGCCCAGGATGGTCCCGCGGAAGAGGATCGTATCGTCGAGGAGCGCCCGCGCGAGGACGGCGTGCGCTTCCGGCGTGCCCTGCTGCACGAGGACGATGGCGGCGGCCGCGACGGCATTGCTGTCCTGACCATGGAGAAGCGCCACGAGCATCGGGTGGGCGGCAGGGCCGAGGTCCTGAAGGAGGACGCGCTCCCCGTCGCTCATGTCGCCCAGATTCCGGAAATAGAGGTTCTTGAGCTTCCTCTGGATGGCCGAGTCCGAGTCCCGAACGCTGGGATCGAACGCGGCGCCTCCGCCGGAGGGAAGCCGCTTCGCCCCCTCGATCTCCTCCTTCGCCGCCGGATACCGCCGCTCGAGCTCCGCGACGAGCTCCGCCGGGTCCTCGCCTTTCGCGACCTTGATCCGCACGAGACCCAGGAGCGCGCGCGGCGCCTCGGGCGCGTCGGGCTTCTCCTTGAGCAGCTGCGCGTAGAGCGCCGCCGCCTCATCCAGCTTGCCTTCGGCCTGCTCGAGCCAGAAGCCCTTGTAGAAGAGCGAGGCGGCATCGTCCTGCGCGAGCGCGGCCGCGGCGAGGACGAGCAGGATCGCGAGATTCCTCATGTGCCTAGTGGACGCCGCCCTTGGCCTCCTGTCCGTCCCGATCCTGTAACGCGATCGCGCTCCCGACCAGCCGGTACCCGATCGCGGGCACCGTCAGGAGCACCGTCGGGTTCCCCCCGTCCTCCTCGATCTTTCGGCGCAGCCGCGCGATGTGGTTGTCGAGCGTGCGCGTCTCGGCCGCGCTCGTGACGCCCCAGAGCGCCTTGAGCATCTCCTCGCGAGGCACCGCCACGTCCGGCCGCGCGAGCAGGAAGCGCAGGATGTCCGCCTCCGTCGGCGTGAGCCGGGCGCGGCGCGTGCCCCGCTCGACGACGAGCGCCCCGAGGTCCACGCGCACTTCCGCCCGCGCGCCGCGCAGCCGCGCCTCGATCCGCGCGAGAAGCTCCTTGAGCCCGAACGGCTTCGTCACGTAGTCGTCCGCGCCGAGCTTCAGACCCTTGACCTTGTCCTCCTCGGCCCCGCGCGCGGTGAGCACGATCACGGGCGTCCCGTTCCCGTCCGCGCGCAGCCGCTTGAGCACGTCGAAGCCGCTTCGGCGAGGGAGCATCAGGTCGAGCAGCACGAGGTCGAACCCGCCGGCGCGCGCCGCGCGGAGCCCGTCCTCGCCGTCGCCGCTGAGAACGACGTCGTACCCCTCCTGCGCAAGGTTGTGCTGAAGCCCCCTGGCCATCGCGGGGTCGTCCTCGACGAGCAGGATGCGGCTCATCGCGCCTCCGCGCGGAGCACCAGCGAGACCGCGGCACCCCCTCCCGCGCCCTCCCCGATCTCGACGCGACCGCCGTGCGCCTCCATGCACGAGACCGCGAGCGAGAGGCCGAGCCCCGCGCCGGGCGCGTCGGGGTTTAGCCGCACGAACGGCTGGAGCACGCGCTCGCGGTCGGCCGCGGGGATCCCCGGCCCGCGATCGCTCACGGTCAGCCGCACGGAGCCGTTCGACGCGGCGCCCGTGAGCTCCACGCGCCCCGCGCCGTACTTGCGCGCGTTGTCGAGGAGGTTGCCGAGGGCGCGCAAGAGCGCCTCGCGATCGCCACGGATGGCGGGAAGCTCCGGCACGGCGACCTCGAGCGACGGGCCGAGCCGCGCCCGCCAGCGCGCCTCCGCCTCGGCCGCGAGCGCCCGCGGATCGAGCCGCTCGAACGAGAGCCGCGGCCCGCGCGCCACGTGCAGGAGCCCCTCCACCAGCGTGTCCAGCCGCGCCGCCTCGTCGAGGATCGTCTGCACCCACTCCTTGGGCGCGCGCCCGTCGCGCAACGACTCGCCGTAGAGCCGGATGTTGGCGATCGGCGTCTTCAGCTCGTGCGTGATGTTGCTCACGAAGTCGCTCTTCGCGCGCGCGAGCCGCTCGGCGCGGCCGATCGCCACGTACGCGTACGCGGTGCCGAGAACGAGGAACGCGGCCGCGAGGCCGTAGAGCGCGTAGAGACGGCGGCGCTCCGAGGCGAGGCGCGCGGCGACCGCGCGCGCGTCCACCGCGCCGCGCAACGTGATCTCCCCGTAGGGATCGGGAAGGGGTTCGGGGACCGGGCCCTCGCCGGTCTCGTCGATCGCAACGCGCCGGAGGACCAGCCGGTCGCCGTCCCGCGTGACCCGGCCCACGGACCCGTCGTCCACGAGGATGCCCGGCCGCGGGCGAAGCGCTGCGAGCCGCTCACGTTCCGCGCGGCCCGGACCCGGCGCGACGCCCGCGCTCGCGAGCAGCGCGCGGCCGAGGGCGTCCGACGGCCCGTCGAGCAGCGCGGAGACGTCGTCGATCCAGCGGGCGTCGGGCGCGACGCCGCGGAGCCGGAACGCCTCGAGCCGGACGAGGTAGGCGAGGTCCTTGAGCGCGCCCTCCGCCACGGCCTCGTCGAGGAGCGCGGGGTCATGGGTCGCGGTACCCTTGCGGAGGAGCGCGAGGGCGCGCCCCGCGCCATGGGGCGCGTCGGCGAGGAGCACGTCGATCGCTCCCGCGGGGAAGGGGATGGGCGCCGGGAAGGGGGAGGCCTCCGCCGGCGGCGCGGGCCAGAGGAGGGCGCCGCTGCCGTCATAGACGGCCGTCGGCGGCACCCCGGCGAGCCGTGCGTCGAGGTCCGCGGCGAGCTTCCGCCCGCGTTCGGCGAGCTCCGCCCGGAGCTCCCGCTCCTCGATCCGCGTGACCGAGCCCTCGGCCTCGCGGACGTGGGATGAGGCGGCGTAGATGACCGCGAGGATCCCGACCAGCAGGCAAAGGAGGAGCAGCACCCGCGGGAGCAGCACCTGCCCGATTCTAGGCTTGACGCGCCGCTCGCCCTGCAACGAACTTGTACGGCCGGAGTGCGGCAGCGCTGCCGCACCCTGGCGCTCGCAACGCGCTGCCCACCAAGGACTTGCGCGCGCCGCGTGGTCTGAGTGTCAGACCTAGTCCTCTTCGGGGGCGGCTTGGAGGTCGGCGGGCTTGAGGCTGCTCTTCACGAGCACTTGGCCTTCCCCCTTGACGATCTTGGGGGCGCCGGCGCCGATGATCGCGCCACGGACGATCATCGTGCCCGTGAGGTCCACCGCGACGACGCGCTGGAGAGCGAGGTCGAAGTGGACGTCGCCCGCGAGCGTGACCTTCGTGAAGAGGTTCTTGTCCCGCATGCCCTCGAGCGTCCAGTCGACGTAGAGCTTCGCCTGCTTCGCGCCGCCGTGGTTGAGGATCTCCTCGAAGCGGACCCGCATCGCGGACCGCGTGCCGCAGTTGAGGTAGGCGCCCAGCGCCCGCGACAGCGCGCCGGCGTCCGCGTCCCACGTGTCGCCCGGCCGCACGGGGTCCTCGGGGAAGATGTCGCGCCAGTCGATCTCCATGCCGATCGTGCGCCTCACGAGCGGATCGACCGTGCCGCGGCCGCTGAGCTTGACGTCACGCCGGTGCGCGCGCTCCTTCAGCTCGACCTTCTGCCCCTGCAGCGGGCTCTGGTACACGTCGGGCCGCGCCTCGTCGCCCTTGCGCGCCTTCGTGAAGAGCTTCGTGTAGGTGCGCTCGATCTCGAGGACGCCGTGCGTCTCCGCGCGCTGCACCTGGTCGACGAAGCGCTCCGTGCGCTCGACCGACTCCGACTCGGAGGTCTCCTTCTGGCCCTGCCGGGTGGTCACGGTGACCGTGTAGGAGACCGAGTTGGAGCCCGTGAACCGCTGACCGCGCCGCATCTGGGTCTCGAACAGGATCCCGTCGGGCTCGGCGGGTTTCTGGGGCTTCTCCACCTCGACACCCTGGCCCGCGGCGAGCGGAAGCAGGAGGAGGAGCATCAGGAAAAGGCGCGCCATCTCGACTCTCCTATCGACCGGACCGCGAAGGGGAATTGAGCGCCTTAAACCGTTGCGGCGGCGCGACTTGGGACGGCGGTCCCGGCCCCCGACGCCCCCCCGACATGGCGCGCGAGAGCGGTCATTTGGTTAGCATCGGGCCCCCCCGCATGAAGGACCGCGCATTCTGCCCCGGGTGTGGACGCAAGTACGCGATCCCCGAGGAGGAGTTGCGCAAGCGCGAGGGGCTCCGGTTCCGCGGGGTCTGCCGGGGCTGCGGCACGGGCTTCCGCGTGTTCTGGGACGCGGGCGAGCTGCGCACGGAGAAGGACGCGGGCGAGGAGACCGGCACGCTCGGCGAGCGCGACGTCGTCCCCAAAGGGGCGAGGGTCGGCAAGTACGAGATCCTGGAGGCGCTCGCCTCGGGGGGCTCCTCGACGGTCTACCGCACGTTCGATCCGGGCGCGAACCGCGAGGTGGCGCTCAAGGTGCTGCACCTGCCCGCGAGCGGCGACGACGCTCTCCGGTTCCGGCGGGAGGTGGAGGTGCAGGGGAACCTGAAGCACCCGAACCTGATGCCGATCTTCGACCACGGCGCGATCGACGGGAAGCCCTACTACACGATGGAGCTCCTGCACCGGCCGATGACGCTGGAGACGATCGTCGCGCTGCACCGCTCCGGGCGGCTTCCCACGAGCCTTAGGACGCTGAGCTCGCTGCGCGCGCTCCTTCACCAGGTGGTGTTGCCGGTGGCGAGGGCGATCGCGTTCTCCAACCGGAACGGCGTCATTCACCGGGACCTGAAGCCCTCGAACGTGATCCTCGACGCGAAGACGCTGCGCGTCTACGTGATCGACTTCGGAGTCTGCCACGTCTTCAGGACCCCGGGAAGCCGCCTCGTGCTCCGGGCGGGCGAGGCCCCCGGGTCGGAGGACTCGCCGCGCGCGATGGGAACCGCGCGCTGCATGCCGCCCGAGCAGGCGCGGGGCGAGGTCTCGCCGCAGGGGGACGTGTGGGCGCTCGGGGCGCTCCTGCGCTACGTGCTGTCCGGGGACTTCCCGGTCGCGCCCGCCCTCGATTTCGACCGCGTGAGCCTCGACAAGAGGCTCAAGAACATCGCGCGGATCGCCGCGTCGTGCCGCGAGGCGGGGGACGAGACGGAGGCGGCCTTCTACGAATCGCGGCTCGAGGAGCTCCGCGCGAGCGAGAGCCGGACGATCAAGGACCTCCTTCGGGATGCGGTGCAGGCGAACTACGTCCCGCTGCCCGACGGCGTCGACGGCGCGCTCGGCTCGATCGTCGAGCGCGCGATGGCGGGCGAACCCAAGGAGCGCTACCAGGCCGCGGACGAGTTCGCCACGGACGTCCAGAACTGGCTCGAGGGCCGTCCGGTCCGCGCCTACGCGGCACGGCTCGGCGCCGCCCGCGGGACGCTGTACAAGGCGCGTCTCTTCGGGCGGCGCAACCGGACCGCGCTCCTCGCCGCGGCCGCGGCGGCCGCCCTCGTCGCGATCGGCGGCGCGGCTTACCTCATGCGCGAAGCGGCGACGGAGCGGAAGCACGTGGCCGAGCTCCTCGCGTCCGCGAGGACGGCCGTGGACCCGGCGGCGCAGGAGGAACAGCTCCTGCGCGTGCTCGCGCTGCGGCCGGGCCACGCGGAAGCGGAGCGCCTGCTCGCGACGGTGCGCAAGTTCGCGCCGCTCCGGGAGGACGTCGAGGAGGCGAGGAAGCTCAGCGTGGGCTACCAGCAGGCGCGGGGCCGCCGGCAGCTCACCGAGGAGGCGGTGCGCGCCGCGGAGGAGATGGCCGCGGTGCTCGAGCTGCACACGATCCGGAGCCTCGAGGAGCTGCCCGCGGACTTCCCCGGCCGCCGGCTCGCCCTCGAAGCGCGGGAGGTGGCGCGGCGGCTGCGCGGCCGGCGCATGGTGACGTTCCGGAATCTGCCGGCGGGCGTCGAAGCCCTCCTCGCGCGGGGCGCGCGGGCGACCCGCGAGATCGACTGGACGGAGCCGAGGCTCCTCGGGACCGCGCCGCTCGGCGTCAGCGACTTCCTCCTCGACCCGGGGTGCTACGTCCTCCTCGTCCGGAGGCCCGAGGGCTCGCGAACGCTCTACCTGCCGTTCGTCGTGAGCCACGCCACCGCCGACCGCACGGAACTCGACTGCCCGCTCGACCCGGGCACCCTGCCGGAGGGGATGGTGTACGTCGCCGGCGCCACGGCGCTGGAGGTCGGCGACCCCCGGTTCGTGGAAACGCCCGAGCACGTCGATCTCCCTCCCTTCTACCTCGACGAGCACGAGGTCACGAACGAGGAATACCGCCGCTACCTGAACGGCCTCGAGCCCGCGATGCGGCGCCGCGCGGTGCCCCGCCGCCTCCTCCCGGGCGCGGGCGAGCAGACCGCCCCGCTCTGGACGGAGCTCGCGGACGGTACGTGGATCTTCCCAGAGAGCGCCGCGCGGCATCCGGTGACCGGCATCTCGTTCCTCGACGCCGAGGCGTACGCGAGCTGGGCAGCCAAGCGGCTGCCGACGCCCGCGGAGTGGGAGCGCGCCGCGCGCGGTCTCGACGCGCGCGATTACCCCTTCGGGATGGAACTCGACCGGAACGCCTGCAACGCGCACACCGGGATCGTGGCCGAGTTGGGCAGCTTCCCGCGCGATCGCTCGCCGTTCGGGGTGCTCGACCTCGGGGGCAACGTCTCCGAGTGGACAGCGGAGAGCACGGGCGAGCACGCGACCACCAAGGGCGGGGCCTTCGACCTCCCGCGCTACCGGGCGCTGGCCGCCTCGTACGGGCGGGAGATCGCGCGCCTCCCCTTCGCGCACGTCGGTTTCCGCTGCGCGAAGGGGGCGGGCTGATCCGGCCGCTCGCGGTGCGGACGCCCGTGCCGCATCCGGCGTCCGCAAACCTTGGCCCGCCAAGGACTTGCGTCCGTTCGATGGCGCAAGGGGTACCTACCGGATCTCGGCTTTTACTGGGATGACGAGGTTGGGAACGTCGGGGTCGTCGGTCTCGATCACGACGCGGTCGTCCACGAGCCCCGCCGCGAGGCCCCTTGGCAGCGCCACGAGGACGCGCCAAGCCGTGCCCGGCGCGTGGTCCGGCACGGTGACGCGCACCTGCCGACGCTCGGAGCGGGCCCCGGTCACCTTGAAGGCGCGGTTCGCGAACGCGGCGAGGAGGATCTCCCGCTCCTTCTCCGTGCCCTGCGGCACCGTCCGGAAGTCGATCGCGCTCGGGTGCGCGTGGATCGGCGGATTCAGCCGGATCTTGACCGGCCACGCGACGTCGACGCCCGCGGGCTCGATCCGCAGCCGCACCTGCCACTCCGCGTCCCGCGCGGCGTCGGTGGGAGCGTCGCGTTTGAGCTTGAACTTCACGGTCTGCTCGCGCGCGGGCTCCGCCGTCCCCAACGAGACCACGTCGAAGTAGCGTTCGTGCCCCGACGCCTGCGCCACGGTGAAGGGCGGGACCTCCTCCCGCGCCCGGATCACGACCTTGAACTCCGTCTCCTGCACCGGGTAGGCAACGGTCTCGACCGCGCGCGGGGGGTTCGCCGCGTAGTCCGGCACGACATGCCCCGCGAAACGGAGGAGGAGCCCCTTCTCGACGTTCTCCGCGTCCGACAGGACCCGCACGCGCGCCTCGAACGGCCCCCCCGCCCGGGGCGCGACGACGGCCCCGCGGAGCTCGACCTCGCCGCCGGCCGCGACGGTCACGGGCGCCTCGAGTCTCTGGAGCCTCACGCGCTGGGGGTCCTCCGCGATCCACTCCCGGATCGTGACCGGCTCGGCGCCGAGGCTCTTGAACAGGACCGAGAACATCTTCTCCTCGTCCGGTCGCATGAGCCCGAGGTCCCCCTCGGAACGCGCGGTGAGGTGCCTCCCCTCGAGCGCCCCCGGGACCACCTCGCCCTCGAACGTGTACCGGACCGCCCAGTCGGGCACGTCGGGGCTCGTGATCGCGATCGACCCCTTGAACGCGCCCTCCTCGCGGGGCACGATGACGACCAGCGTCGGCCACGCGGTCCCCTCGCGCGGGACCACGTTCGTGCGGTCCGCGATGCGCGCGATGACGCCTGCGGGGGCCGGCTCCTCGAGCCGAGCCTCGAGCCGGATCTGCTTCGGCACCCTCGAGAAGACCTCCAACCGGTACTGCCAGCGGCGCAGCGGCGGCGAGTCCGGCATCCGGAGGTGCCGGTGCGAGGGGCCCTCGGGCAGTTTGGGGATGGTGAGGTCGATCGGGTCCCCGCCGCACGCGGCGAGCAGGAGGGCCGCAAGGATCACCGTCCGCATCGCCTCATTCTAGTGCCCGAAGGAAGGGGGCCTGGGGGGCCGCCTTCGCGCCTTCGGGGCCATGGCGAGGCAACCCCGCCGCCCCCCCCCGGCCCCCCCGCTTCGGGCTACGTGCCCTTCACGACGACCAGCGTGAGGTCGTCGTCGAAGTTGCCCTTCGTCCACTCGGTGACCGCTCGCACGAACTGCTGGACGATCTCCGCGGGCGCGCGCTCCTTCAAGCCCGCGAGGAGCGTCTTCATCCGCTCGGCGCCGAAGAGCTCCTTCGTGCCGTTCATCGCCTCGGGAAGCCCGTCCGTGTAGAGGAGAAGGATGTCGCCCGGTCCCAGCGGCGCGGTCTCGCGGATCTCGTACTCGGCCTCGGGCAGGAGGCCGAGCCCGGGCCCCGTCTTGCTGAGCTCCTCGAACGAGCCCGCCTGACGGCGGAAGAGGATCACGGGATTGTGGCCCGCCGAAGCGTAGCGCAGCGCGCCCGTCTTCGTGTCGACGACGCCGAAGAAGAGGGTCATGAACGAGCCTTCGGGCATGTCGCGGTCGAGGAAGAGGTTCACCTCGCGCAGGACGGCGCCGGGGTCGGCCATCTTGTAGGTGAAGGCGCGCAGCAGCGCGCGGGCGGTCGCCATGAAGAGCGCGGCGCCGATCCCGTGGCCCGAGACGTCCCCCACGATCACGCCCATGCGCCGCTCGGGCATGGCGATGTAGTCGTAGTAGTCGCCGCCGGTCTCGTCGCACGGCCGGTTGAACCCCGCGATCTCGATCCGCGGGCGCTCGATCGTCTTCGTCGGGAGCATCCCCTGCTGGATCTCCTTCGCGACGTGGAGGTCGTGCGTGAGGCGCTGCTGCTCGATGTAGGCCTCGACCAGCCGTGCGTTGTGGATGGCCATCCCGCACTGGGAGCCGAGGGTCTTGAACAGCTCGAGGTCCGACTGCGTGAAGCCCTTCGCCGACGCGCGGCTGTCCACGTAGAGGACGCCCAGCCGCTCGTCGGCCGTCGTCAGCGGCACGCACATGACGCTCACGAGGCGGAGGTCGAGGATCGACTGGCCGAGCGCGATGTCGCCGCCGCCGGCCGCGTCCATGAGCGTCTCCGCCTTGCCGGTCTCGAAGACCTTCGCCGGGATCGAGTGGGAGTAGCGGATTCCGGGCGGGAGCGGGTTGCCCATCTTGTCGCGCGCGACCTTGATCGCGAGCTTCGCGGTGGCGCCGTCCTTGAGGAGGAGGAGGCCGCGCTCCGCATTCGTGATCGCGATCGCCTTGTCGACGATCGACTTCATGAGCGCGTCGAGGTCGGCCTTGCCGGTCACCTCGGCGATGGTGTCGAGGAGGATCGTGACGTTGCGCGCGTCCTTCGCCCGGTCGCCGGTCAGGAAGCCGGTCTGGGCGGCGGCCCAGTCCTGCCTCACGGGGCCCTTCCCGGCCGACGGCACTCCCGGCGTGGTCACGGGACGATCGCCTTCGAGACGACGAGCCGGGTGCCCTTCTTCGGATCCCAGCTCACGGTCATCTCGTCCATGTAGCTCTTGATCAGGAAGAGCCCGCGCCCGCGGGGCTCCTCGAGGTCGGGCATCTTGGCGGCCTTCACGACCGCCGCGCGGGCGAAGGCGTCGCCTCCGCGGCCCGGATCGACCACCTCGCAGCGGAAGAGCTCGGAGGTGACCGTCATCGTCATGTCGATCTCGTCGTCCGGGCTCTTGGCGCCGTGCTCGATCGAGTTGTTGAGGATCTCCGTGGTGACGAGCGCGATCGACTCCGTCTCGTCCTCCGAGTACTTCGCCAGGGCGCAGAGCGCGCTCACGAAGTGCCGGATCGGGCGCACGAAACGGAGGTTCGCCGCGAAGGAGAGCGAGACGGTCCCCTTACCCTGGATCTGCGGCCGGATCGGCATCCCTCGGACGGGGGATGGTAGCGGGTCCTCATGGGCCGTTCAAGGCCGGAAACCGCTCCGCAGGCCCCTCCTCGGGCCCCATCGGGCCGGCACCTTCGGATCGGGCGAGCCCCTTGGGCCGCGGAGCGGCCTCGTGAGAGGCGCCTCCGTGCGCTCAGCCGCCTGCGGCGGGACCCCCGTGGGGGCCCTGGACCAGTCTCGCCCTGCGCCGCGGGGTCCGGCACGCGGAATCCCTGTCCAAGGTGCCGGGCGCAGCAGCGGCGCGCCCGGGCGAGAAACCGGGCGGACCGCACCGGTTCCGGCCGCGCGAGCCCCCGCCCCAGCGCGAGGAGCAACCGCGCGGGGCCGTCCAGGGCATCGGGCCGGCCCGTGTAGGCCCGCGCGGCCCGGTGGGCGCGCTCGAAGGCCTCCTCGGTCCGGCCCGCCCGCGCGGCGAGCTCGACGAGGATCCGTTCGGCGGACGCCGCCGCCAACGGATCCCCCTCCTCGCCCGCGAACGCGAGCGCGCCCTCCGCCGCACGTCGCGCCTCGACCAGCTCGCCCCCGCGGAGGGCCGCGTCGCCGACGGCCAGGAGCGCGGCGATCCGCGCGGCGTGCCCGGTGGTCCGGCGCGCGCTCACAAGCGCCCGTTCGGCGACGGCCCGCGCGCGGCGCAGATCGCCCCCGAGAAGCGCGAGGCGGACGCGCTCGGTGCGGCTCGCGACGCGAAAGGCGCGCCGCTCCGCGCCCGCGGGCGCGCCGCGATCCGCGCGCGCGAGCGCGGTCCGCGCCGCCTGCGCGCTCCCGGCGTCCGCAAGCGCGCCGCCGAGGTCGCGGAGCGCGGCGTGCCGGTCGGGCAGGCGCAGCCTGCCGAACTCCTCGGCGGCCGCCGCGAGTTCCCTCACCGCGGTCGTCGTGCGGCCGAGCGCGCGCAGCAGCCGGCCGAGCCTGTGGCGCGCCGAGGCGACGCCGTCGAGGTAGCCCATCTCCTCGAAGACCCGGCGCGCACGCCGGTAGTGTCGCAGCGCCTGCTCCGAGCGCCGGAGCGCGCGCGTCGCATCCCCGAGGTGGAGGAGGCAGACCCCGAGGCCGCGCCGGTCCCCGATCTCCGCGTGGAGCTGCATGCCGCGCTCGACGAAGGCGCGCGCCTCCTCGAGGTAGCCGCTCCCGAGCGCAACGCGGCCGAGCCCGTCCAGCGCGACCGCGTGGCGCCTCCGGTCGCCGATCGCGGCCGCGCGCGTCTCCGCGTCGCGGAACGCCTGCCACGCGTCGGACGGGTTCGCGAGCACGAGCGCGATCTGGCCGCGGAGGTTCAGGGCCTGCACCGCCGCGCCCTCGTTCCCGCTCTCGTCGGCGAGGCGCTGCGCCTCGTCCAGGTGCCGGCCCGCGGCGAGGAGCTGGCCGCGCTCGATCGCGAGCGCCGCGAGCGCGTTGCACACGAAGGAGAGCTTCCGCACGTCTCCCACCTCCGCGAAGAACTGCCGCGCGACGCCGAAGCAGTACTGCGCCCGGTCGTACTCGCCGCGCGCCTGGTGGATCCGCCCGAGACGGAGGTACGCGCGGGGCAGGCTCTTGGGATCCTGCGGCAGGTCGACCGCGGTCTCGACGTAACGGGTGAGCGCCTCGTACGCCTCGTCGTAGTCGCCGCTCGCCTCGCAGGCGAGGCCGTAGAGGTAGTCGAACTGCGCCCGCTGGGCGGCGCCCGTCTCGGGCCTGAGGACGAGCGGCTTCGCGTTGGCGAGAAGCCGACGCGCCCGGTCGGCGAGCTGAAGCGAGAGGAGGCGCGCGCACCCGGCGAGCGTGAACGGCAGGGACCGGACCATCTCCCCGCCGGCCCGGAGGTGGTGGGCGATCGAGAGGGCGCGGCGGACCCGGTCCTCGCCCTTGTAGACGAGGAGCAACGCGTCGGCCACGGCGAGGTGGAGGCGACGGGGGCCCTCGGGGCCCTTCGCCGCGAGCGACCGCTGCGCCGCGGTGGGCGCGATCGCGCTCCAGAACCGGTACCGGTCCTGCGCCGGATCGACCGGCTGGAGGATGCCGCTCTCCTCGAGCGTCGCGAGCGCCCGGTCGGCGCGCTCGCGGTCGCCGACGGCCGCGGCGAGGACCTCGACGTCGAACTCCTCGCCGATCACGGCGGCGCACTCGGCCACGGCCCGCGCCTCCTCCGGCAGCGCCATGAGCCGCGCGCGGACGACCGCCTCGAGCCCCTCCGGGACGAGCTGGCGCAGCCGCTCCTCGGTGAAGTCCGGGGCGAGCCGCCACTCGCCCCGCTGCTGGCCGACCGCGGTCTCGTCCTTCCGCAGCGTGCGCAGGATCTCGGTCACGTGGAACGGGTTCCCGCCGGTCGCCTTCGCGATCGCCGCCGAGAACCACGGCGCCTCCTGCTCGAACCCGTGGCCCGGGAAGACCGCGTCGACGAGACGGTCCACTTCCTCGCGGCCGAGCGGCTTCAGCCGGATCTCGGCAAGCCGGTACCCTTTCCGCGCCCAGTCCGCGCGCGCCTCCTTGACCACGTCGCGGCGCCCGCGCGCCTCGGCCCGCGGCGCGCCCCCGATCGCCCCCGTGACCAGGAGCGGAAGCCGCTCCTCGCGCGCGCGGAGCGCGAGATCGAGGACGATCCGCAGCGCGGCCTCCTCGGCGAGGTGGAGATCGTCGAGGAGGAGGACCAACGGTCCCCTGCGCGTGGCCGCCCGCACGAGCGCGTGCCACCGGTGCAGCAGCGGCGTCTCCTCCCACGCCGCCTCGCCGAGGAGCAGCTCCGCGAAGTAGCGCGCGCTCGAGGGGTCGTCGCCGAGCAGGTCGTTGACGGCCGCGCGGACGTTGCCGCGGCTGTCGAGCAGCTCACGCGCGACGTCGTTCAGGACCCGCATCGGGCGCTGGCCGCTTCCCTGCGCGCGGCTGAGCACGGTGCGCACGCCGCGCTTCGCCGCGAGCCGCGCGACCTCGAGCAGGAGGCGCGACTTGCCCGACCCGGTCTCCCCGTGGACGAGCACGGCCTGCCCCTCGCCCCCCGCCGCGCGCTCGAGGAGCGCTTCGAGCCGCCCCATCTCGCGCGCGCGGCCGACGAGCGGCAGGACGAACGAGGGCGCGACCTCCGCGTCGAAGGCGGGCACCCGGTACCCGGTCTCGCCCGCGGGCCCGAGGACAAGGAGCCGGCTCTCGGGGATCGCGTAGCGCCCCTCGCGCGCAACGAGGCTCAGGCGCGCCGCGAGCCTCACGCTCCCGCCTGCCTCGACCCTCGTCCGCGCCGCGGCGCCGGGCGTGAGGACCTCGAGGCCAAGGACCTCGGGCAGCGCCCACCGGACCTCGACGGGGCCAGGTCCCACGTCGCCGCGCACGTCCACCTCCGCCGACCAGGGCTCTCCCGCACGGGGGCTTCGGGGGCGGAGGAAGGGCGCCGAGACCACGAGGCCCGCCGGGCGCCCGGGCGGCGGCACGGACGCGAGGTCGACGTGCCACGGGTGGTCGAGCGCGCGCGCAGCGTGCGCGAGGTGCGCGAGCATCTCGGAGGTGTCGCGCGGGCGCTCCTTCGGGTCCTTCGCCGTCGCGCGGGCGACCAGGGCGGCGAGGGCGGGGGGGACGTCGTCGAGCGGCGGCGGCACCCGCTCGAGGACGTTCCGGATCTGCTCCTGGACGTCGGTCGAGGCGAGCGGGTTCTTCCCCGCGATCATCTCGTGGAGGACGAGGCCGAGCGAGTAGATGTCCGCGCGGCCGTCGGGCGCCTCGCCGAGCAGCTGCTCGGGCGCCATGTACGCGAGCGTCCCGCCCCCTCTCTCCCCCGCCGCCCCCTCTCTCCCCAGCCGGACGCGCGCGAGCCCGAAGTCGGAGATCTTCAGGTGGTCCGAGGGGGTGACCAGGAGGTTCTGTGGCTTGATGTCCCGGTGGACGAGGCCGATGCCTCCGGCCATCGGCTTTCCGTGCGCGTAGCCGAGCCCGGACGCGCACTGCATCGCGAGGTCGAGGGCGCGGCGGACGCCCACGGGCCCCTCCGCGAGGATCGCGGCGAGGCTCCGCCCGGGGACGTACTCGAGGACGAGGAAGGGCTCCGGGTTCTCGATCAGCCAGAAGGCCTGGACGACGTGCGGGTGCTCGCCCAGCAGCGTCCACGTCCGCGCCTCCTCCCGGAACCGGTCGAGGACCGCCGCGTCCGCCCCGGGCTTGACGGTCTTCAGCGCGTACCGCCGCCCCGTGTGGGCGTCCGTGACCGCATAGACCACGGCCATCCCGCCCCCGAAGACCTCGTCGATCCGGAAGCGGTCGAAGAGCCGCTCCCCACGGGAGCGCGGAGCAGATTCTCGGGCCGCGATCCGCGGGAGGATACAACCCACGCGTGCCGCCCCCCAAGAACCGCGTGGTCCTCGGCCTCAACGCCTATAGCCACGACGCCGGCGTCGCGCTCGTCGTGGACGGGCGTCTCGTCTTCGCGGCGGAGGAGGAGCGGTACGACCGGGTGAAGCACAGCGCCGCCTTCCCGCGGCAAGCCATCGCCGCGGCGCTCGCCTTCGCCGGAGTCGGCACGAGCGACATCGACCGGGTCGCCTTCTGCTGGCGGAAGGACATGGCGCGGCTGAGAAAGGCGCTCTACGTCCTTGGGCGTCTTCCGTTCTCGCTCCCGTTCCTCACGGAGCGGCCGGACGGGCTTCCGCCGCGCCTCTCGTACCTCCGGAGCATCGCGAGGCTTCCGCACGACCTCGCGGGTGCAGGCATCGCGGCGCCGGTCGCGTACGTGGAGCACCACTTTGCGCATGCGGTCCAGGCGCACCGGTTCGGCCCCGCGGACGAGGCGGCGATCGTCACGGCCGACGGCATGGGCGAGTGGACCGCGACCGCGACCTGGCGCGCGGGCCGCGAGGGTCTCGCGCGGGTTGCCGAGCGCACCTACCCGCAGAGCCTCGGGAAGGTCTACGCGGCCGTGACGCAGCATCTCGGCTTCCGCCCCGACGCCGACGAGGGAAAGACGATGGGGCTGGCGCCGTACGGCCGCCCCGCGCTCGTGGGCGCGTTCCGGGAGATCGTCCGGCCGGATCCTCTGAGCCTCTACCGGATCGACCTCACGGCCTTCGACTACCCGCGCGGCCGCACGACGATGGCCGGCGTTCCGTTCGCGCGGCGGTTCGGCCCGGCCCGCGAGCCGGAGGGGCCGCTCGAGTCCTGCCACGAGGACCTCGCGCACGCGGCGCAGACGGTGCTCGAGGAGGCGCTCCTCGAGGTCGCCCGCACGCTCGCCCGCCGAAGCGCCCCCCAGGGGGGCGAGGGCGGGCACTTGGGCCTCGCCGGCGGCCTCTTCCTCAACTGCGCGCTCAACGGACGGCTCGCGCGCGAGGCCGGATTCGACTCGCTCTTCGTCTTCCCGGCCGCGGGGGACGCCGGGGCGGCGGCGGGCGCCGCGGCGTGGGTCGCGGGGATGGAGCGGACCGAGCTCAAGGACGCACTGCTCGGCGACGCGTTCGACTCCCAGGCGATCGGCGCGGCGCTCGAGGGGCGGCCGGCGCGCACGGTCGCCGACGCACCCGCGGCGGCCGCCCGCGCGATCGCCGACGGCAAAGTCGTGGGCTGGTTCCAGGGCCGGATGGAGTTCGGGCCGCGCGCGCTGGGCGCCCGGTCGATCCTCGCCGACCCGCGCGACCCCGAGATCAAGGACCGGCTCAACCGGACCGTGAAGTTCCGCGAGGCGTTCCGTCCCTTCGCGCCCGCGGTGCTCGAGGAGGCGGCGCCGGAGTGGTTCCTCTCCCCGCGCCCCTCTCCCTTCATGCTCCTCGTGTTCCCGGTGAGGCCCGAGCGCCGCGCGACGATCCCGGGCGTCGTCCACGTGGACGGGACCGCTCGCGTCCAGACCGTCGCGCAGGGCGCGGGGCCGTTCCGCCGGCTGATCGAGGCGTTCGCGGCGCGCACGGGCGTGCCGGTCGTCCTCAACACGTCGCTCAACGTGCGCGGCGAGCCGATCGTGCGGACGCCTCAGGAGGCGCTTACGTGCTTCGACCGGTCGGGGATCGACGTGCTGGTGATGGGCGACCGGCTGCTGGAGAAGAGGGGGCCTCGGGGGCCAGAAACGCCGTGAGCAGGCTCGGGTAGGCGTCGCAGGGGGTCCAGCAGCCGGGGCAGCGGTCGGCGCGGACCGCCTCGCGGGCATCGCGCGCCTCGGCGCCCTTGAGGACACAGCCGAGGTCGAAGTCGTGGTCCCGGAGCGAGCCGAGCGGGCGGTCGTAGATCGAGCAGGGGTAGACGATGCCCTTCGAGTCCACGAAGACGGAGGCGCGGAGCGCGGAGCAGGGAACCGGCGATCGGCCCGTCTCAAGGTAGCGGCCGACGCGCTTCTGGTAGGCGCGCTCGAGCAGCGAGACGGGCGAGAGGCCTTTCCGCCGGTAGCGCTCGACGGCCTCGAGCGCCGCCGCGGGCGCGCGCATGCCGGTCCCGAGGTTCCGGTAGTAGTGCCCGCTCTCCATCCCGAGGTTGAAGTGGAAGTCGCGGGCGGCGATGCCGGGCACCGCCGAGGACGCGGCCTCGACGGTCTCGTCCGCCGCGGCGTGGTTCTCGGGCAGGAGCGTCATCCCGAAGTAGGCGCGGACCCGCGGGAGCCGCGCCTCCTTGAGCGCCCGCATCGCGGCGCACGCCTTCGCGTGGGCGCCCTCGCGGCCGCGGAGCCGGTCGTGGAGGTCGGGCGGCCCGTCGAGGCTGATCGTCACGAGGACGCGCGGTACGCCGGCGCGGACGAGCCGCTCGCAGCCGTCGATCAGCCGGTCAGGGAACCAGCCGGTGGTCGGGAACGTGACCAGCGCGAGGTGCGGGAGGCCCCTCGCGAGCTCGTCGAGGATCGCGGGGAGGTCCGTACGCTGGAAGATCTCGCCGCCGCTCAGGTTCGTCCACATGGTGTGCTTCGCCGAGGCGAAGAAGCGGCCCCACTCCCCGGGCGAGAGCTCGTCCGGCTGCGGGTTCCGCCAGATGGAGCAGAAGGTGCAGCGTGTCGGGCACCGGCTCGAGAGGATGAGCGTGTGCTTGTACGGCAGCCCGTCCTTGGCCGTGCCGCGGCGCGCGGCGGCCGCGAGGGAGAGGAGCCGCCCTAGCCTCCGCATCCGGCCTCGAGGGAAGCGATCTCCTGCCGCAGCTCGTCGTCGAGCCGCAGCTGGTCGCGCTGGGCGACGGCGGGGATCGACGCGAGGCACTGCTTGCCCCGTTCCGTCCACGCCGCGTCACCGAAGAGGGACCCGATCGTGCAGGCGCACCTGCCGGCGTACGCCAGCGCCTGGAGCCGGATGCGCGGGTCCCGGTCCGCGGCAAGGAGGTAGGTGCGCGCCGCGAACTCGAGGTCCGCCCGATTGAAGTCCTGGTCGCGAAGGACCGCCCGGTAATAGAGGGCCTGCGCGCGCAGGTAGGGGTAGCTTGCGCCCGATTGCTCCAGGCGATCGAGCGCCTCGAGGACCCAGTTCAAGCCCTCGCGCGCCTTCGCGGGCTCCTGCCCCCGGATACGCACGCTGTCCGCGAGGCGGAAGCGGACACGCGGCTCCGTGTCGTCGATCCCGTACGTCTCCTTGAGGAAGTCCGCGGCCTCGAGCCCGGCGGCGATCGTGGGCCCCGGGTTGTCCTTGGGCACGAGATCGGACGAGAGCGCGACGATCCGCTCCGCCACATGGCGCACCTCCTCCTCGGTGAAGCGGCCGACGCCAGACCGATGGTTGCGGCGGGCGGCGAGGTAGGCGATGAGCGCCGCCTGCTCCCGCTGCCTGCCGGGGTCGGGCAGGGCGCGGCCGACCGCGTAGAGCAGGTCGCCCAGCTCCGTGTAGGCCTGCGTGCGCTCGGCCTCCTCCGAGTTGCGGAGGTAGAGCTCGTAGCTCGCCACAGCGCGGTCGCCGATCCGGGCCGCGGACACGACATCCCCGCGCGAGAGGTAGCGGAGCGCCTTCTCCGCGCCCACGGCGCCTTCCTCCCAGATGAGACGGTGGCTCTTCGGAGCAACTCGCTGGCCCGCCGCGAGCAGGGCCTCGCTGTCTCTCCAGTCGCCGATCCGGGAGACGGTGAGGACGCCGAGGAGCACGATCACCGGGCCCATCACCCACGACGAGACCGGGTGCGTGCGTCGCACGAGCTCGGCGACCGCGAACGAGAGCCCCATGAGCGGGAGGTACAGGAACCGGTCGGCGGTCGGGATCTTGAGCGGGATGAACACGTTGTGGACCGGGACCAGCGCGAGGAGGAACCACGCGGCGCCGAGCCGCACGCGCGCGGGGCCGCGGAACGCCAAGGCGAGGGAGCTGAGGACCATCACGCCGAGGAGCACACCGAGGTCGAACGGGGTCTCGCGGACGTCCACGACCGCGTCGAACGTCGGGCCGTACGGGAAGAGGACCGTGGCCGCGTACCAGCCGAGACCCGCGACCATCGTGCACGCCGCGTTCCAGTGCGACCCGCCCATCGGCCCGCCGACCTGGGCCATCCTCGCGCCCGCCACGTCGGCCCGGTAGAGGAGGAACAGGGCGACCAGCGCCGCCGCCGGCGCCGCTCCCCGGAGCAGCGTCCCTTGGGCCCTGCCCTCCCGCAGCCGCTCCGGCCGCAGGAACGCGTCCCACGCGAGCCAGAGGCCGGGCACGACAACCGCGTGTTCCTTGCTGAAGAGCGCGGCCACGAGCGCGAGGAGCGCGAGGACGCGGCGGTCCGCCGCGTACGCGAGCACGGACGCCGCGGCGAAGAACCCGCACCACGCGTCGCCGAGCGAGCAGACCCACGCGGTCACCTCCGCGGTGACCGGGGAGAAGCCGAAGAAGACCGCGCCCCCGAACGCGCCGGCGTTCCCGGATCCCGCTCGCAGGAGCAGGAGGGCCAGAAGCGCCGTGGTCGCCGCGTGAAGGACGACCGCGACGACGTGGAACGGGCCCGCGCTCTCCTTGCCGAAGGTCGAGGTGATCAAGGCGTACGAGAGCGTGCGCACGGGCCTGTAGATGTCGGTGGTCGGGGACGCCTGCGAGAGGGTGGAGAGGTCGGTGAAGAACCGGACCGGGTTCCCGACGCGGTCGATGGCGTCGTTGTTCACGACGTAGCGGTAATCGTCGTGGAAGACGAAGTCCCCCTGCTTCGCCGGCGCGTGCACCACCAGCGTGAGCGCGAAGACGGCGCCGGCCAACCATCGAGCGCTCACGCGCGGCCTTCCCCGCGCATCGGCCTACGCCCCCGCCTCGGCGCGCCGCGCGGCGAGGAGCGAGAGCGCCGCCCGGGCGACCGGGTCCGCGTCGATCGCGGCGATGCAGACCGGGTTCCGGCAGCGGCTCGTCTTGTAGTTGAAATTCGTGATGCAAGGGCTGCAGGGCGGCGCGTCGTAAAAGGCGACGCTTCCCGGGGAGAGCGGCCCGTAGAGCGCCGGCGAGTTCGGACCGTAGAGACCGAGCACGGGCACGCCCAACGCCGAAGCGAGGTGGACGGGACCCGAGTCGTTCGAGACGAGGACCCGCGCCCGCGCGACGAGCGCGACGAGCTCCACGAGGTCGAGTGTCCCCGAGAGATCCCAGAGGTCCCGCGCCGACGCCTCGAGGACCTCGCGGGCGAGCCCGCGCTCGCCGCGCCCGCCGGTGATCGCCACGACCGCGCCTGCCTCGTCGACGAGACGCCGCGCGACGAGACCGAACCGGCGCGTGGGCCAGCGGCGGCCGTGGAAGTTGTCGCCCGAGCCGGGGTGGAGGAGGACCAGGGGGCGCGGGGGCACGGAACGGAGCCGGCACCACGCGTCGACGCTCGCCGCGGCCTGCGCGTCCACGCGGAGCCCGCCGGGGCGATAGGCCTCCTCCCGGACGCCGGCCGCCCGCGCGAGGTCCAGGTAGCTCTCGCCCGTATGACGCGTGTCGTCGTAGGGCACCTTCACGTCGGCGAGCGCGGCGCGCTCCTGCCCCTCGGTGTCGAACGCGATCACCTGCCGCGCTCCGGCGAGCCAGAGGAGCGCCTGCGACGTCCGGACGTACTGCTCGAAGTCCAGCGCGAGGTCGACGCGCGACCGCCGGAGCGTCGCGGCGGCGCGGAGCAGGTCGAGGGCGGCGTGGAGCGGCGCCATCCGGACGGCGAGGACCCGGTCCGCGACCCCCTCGAAGAGCGGCTCGTTCCCGCGCAGCGTCACCACGGTCAAGCGCGCGGCCGGATAGCGCGCCTTCAGGTCCTCGAGGACCGGGAGCAGGAGGGCCGCGTTCCCGATCCCCCAGAACTTCACCGCGCAGATCTCGCGCACCGCCCGGAGCGGCGCGTCCCCGCCCACGATGTCCTCGATCGCCTTGAGGGGCCGGAGCGCGCCGAGGACGACGCCGCCGAGCGCGCGGTCGAGGAGCTTCGCCCGCGAGACGCTCATCGGTTCCCCGAGGCCCCTCCCGAGAAAGGCCGCAGCGCGAGATTCATCTCGGTGTGGCAGTTCCAGTAGCAGGCGCGGCACCCCTTGAGCGCCTCGCGCGCCCCCCTGTAGGTCTCCGACCGCCAGAGCGCGCGCACGTCGCCTTCTCCCACCGGCTTCCGCGCGGCGTTGAGCGGCACGCACGGGTAGACGGCGCCGTAGCAGTCGACGACGACCGAGGTCCTTGGCGCGTAGCAGGGGACCGGGCTCGGCGCACCCGTGAAGGCGCGCGCGAAGAGGTCCAGGTACGCCTTCGAGTTGTCGAGGAGGGGGTCTTTTCCGGACCGGTCCGCGAGCCGAGCCGCGGCGCGCGCGGCCGCGTCGTTCCTCGGCGCGAGCGCGCCCGCGGGGGTGTGGACCGGCAGGAAGCCGACGCGGTCGACGCCCAGGTCGCGGGCGCGGTCGAGGAGCGCGTCGACCTTGTCCGCGTTCGAGGGGCCGAGCGCGCACGTGAGGGCGACGCGGTAGGGGCGGCGGGGCACGGCGAGGAGCCGCGCGGCGGCGCGGAGAACGCGTGCGAAGGAGCCTGGACGACCGCGGAGACGGTCGTGCGTCTCCGCGTCCGGGCCGTCGAGGGAGAGGTTCACCGACGCGAGCCCCGCGTCGGCGAGCGCTCTCGCGAGGTCGTCCGTGACGAGCGTGCCGTTCGTGTTCAGGTGCATGAGGAGGCCGCGCCCGCTGCCGTGGCGGATCACGTCGACCGTGTCGGGGCGAAGCAGCGGCTCGCCCCCGGTCACGCCGACGCCAAGGACGCCGAGGTCCCGGAACGCGTCGAGCGTTCCCCGGAGCCCCTCCGTATCCATCTCCCGACTGCGGTCGCCGCGGCTCGGCAGGTCGCACATCGCGCAGTCGAGGTCGCACCGGTAGGTGACGATCAGCGTGCCGAGGAGCGGCCGCGCCTCGCCGAGGAGCGCGCCCGAGACCGAGCGCAGCGCGCGGAAAGGCCAGGCGAAGTCGCCCGCCCTCAGGCGCCGGAGGAGGAGGTCGCCGTAGAGCCGTCTCACCGCTCGAACCTCGGGTGCGTGACTTGGGTCTCGTACTCCCCGCAGTCGCGGCAGATTGCGGGGAAGCGACGGCGGAAGTGGGCGCGGCGGAAGGCGCGCATTCGTGCGTTGTTGAGGATCTCCGCGAGCGGGGCTTCGTCGACATGGCCGACGACGGCGTCGCCCTCGGGGTCGGCGCAGCACACGGTCACCCGTCCGTCCGCGAGGACGACGAGGCTCCCGCGGTTGGGCTCCCGGCACGCGTGGCGGCGCGCCTTGACCATGAACTGCGGGATCGCCTGGATCCGGTCGGCGACGCCCGTCCAGGTCCTCCGCACCTCCTCCCACTTCGCCTCGGTGAGGTCGTTCACGACCATCGACACGTCGATCGCGAGCGGGCTCTGGCGTTCGTCCCGGAGGCGCTTCAGGCGCAGCAGATTCTGCCGCAGCGGCTCGAGGTCGACACCGCGGATGCGGCGGTGGGTCTCCGCGTCGCCGTCCACGGAGAGCGTGAGCCGCGTGAGCCCCGCGTCGAGGAGGTTCTTGCACCACTCCTCGGAGAGGAGCGTGCCGTTGGTCGTGATCATCGTCTTGACGCCCCGCCCGGTGGCCGCGGCGATCATCCGGGGAAGGTCGCGGACCAGCAGCGGCTCGCCCCACTGGAAGAGGAGGACGAACTCGAGGCCCGGATTCTTGTGGAGGAAGCGGACGAAGGAGTCGAGGTCCTGCCGCGCGCGCGGGCGGCGCATCCCCTGGTTCACCGGGCAGATGGTGCAGGAGAGGTTGCAGGCGTTCGTGACCTCGAAATTCGCGCTGACGAGGCGGTAGCCGCCCTCGCGCCGCAGGCGGAAGAGGAGTTCGTTCCAGAGGGCGATGGCCGCGGCGCGCCAGGAGCCGTACTTCGCGGCGATGAGCGTCGCGAACTCGGGGCGGCGGAGGTAGAGGCGCGCCGCCAAGGGCGCCAACCAGGCGCCGGGGCCGCCCTGCGGCCGGCCCGGCATGGTCAGGAGGTTCGCGATGCGCCTCATCGAGCCGAGCCCTCGGAAGACCCTCCGGCCGGCCGCGGCTGCGGCGGAGGGAGCGAGGCCGCCGGCGGTCCCGGCGGTCTCGTGGTTCTCGCTAGCGTTACGGCGTGAACGTGACGCGCACCTCCGCGATGGCCGGCACGCCCTGCGGCGCCGTGTCCAGGTTGCCGCGCGTGTTCTCGAGACCCGGGGTCGCCGGGTCGTCCGCGATCGGAAGGATTGCGCCGCCCGCCGGGGCGAACCCGTTCGGCGGCGGCCCGAGCAGCACGTTCGGATCCGTGGAGATGAGCGTGGGATCGAAGATGATCCGCAGGCGCACGAAGCGCTTGCCCAGGGAGCCCGCGCCCGCCGGGAGCACCTGCGACATCTGGTAGGCCACCGGCACGGAAGCGTCCGCCTCGGGGACCTCCTGGGTGAAACCGATGCTCGGGTCGAAGGCGAAGGTGCCGTCCGGCGCCTCCACGGTCGTGATGTCCGGCAACCCGCCCGGTCCCGCCTTGACGGTATCCACGAAGATGCGCATCGTGCGCATCGAGGGGCTACCGGAGGAGTACGGGAAGCGGGGCGCGTTCCAGAGGATCAGCGCGCCGTCGTAGGAAGTCGAGTCCGAAAGCGTGTCGAAGCACTCGGTGACGATCTGGGTCGGGCCGAACATCGCCTCGCGCGGCTCGTCGCCCCAGACGCCGAAGGAGATCGCGGCGGTCCCGCTCATCTCGTTGAAGTCCTGCTGCTGCTCCGGCGAGAGGCCGGGTCGCGTCGCGTCGGGGATGAGGAACACGTTCGGGTTGCCGAGGACCTCGCCCGGGCCGAAACCGTTGTTGTCCGCCATGAAGATCTTGCCGCCGCCGCCCGAGCCGCCCGCGTCCGCCCCAACCAAGGCGCCTCCCTCGATGAAGGGGGAGTTTCCGCCGAGCTTGCCGAACGCGTAGATCTCCGCCGCGTTGACGGTCGTCGTGCCGCCGGCGACGAGCGCGATGCCGCCGCCACCACCGCCACCGCCTGCGCTGCCCTGGCCGCGGGACGTGGTGATGAGCACAGCCGGCATGGCCACGTCGTCCACGTCGAAGGTGTTGCCGCCGCGGCCGCCCACGCAGCGCAGGAACGCGGCGCGGACGACGTCGTCCGCGGGGTCCGGCGTCCCCATCGTGTCGATGACGCCGAGCGTGAGGTTGCCTCGGCACGCGAGGCCGAAGAAGCCGCCGCCGCCGCCGCCACCACCACCACCGTCGTCCGCGAGGTCCGCGAAGCCGTTCTCGAAGAGGTTGCCTGAGCCGCCTCCGTCGTCGTCACCGCCGCCGCCGCCGCCGCCGGCGCCGCCGCTCGCGAGGATGCCCTCCTCGGTGAAACCGGCCGTGAGCGTACCCACCTGGAGGCCCCCGCGACCGTGGTCGGAGACGCCCGGCGTCGTGCCCGTGCTGTCGCCGCCATTCGAGCCGGCGCTCCGCGTGCCGCCGCCGCCGCCACCCTGGAACGTCGGGATCGAGTCGGGCTCGCTGCCGGCGTCGGGGCCGTCCATCTTGGGCGTGGTCTCGTTGAAGTGGCCGCCACCTCCGGTGGACATGCCCGTGAGCCCCGCCACCGCCTCGCTCAGCTGGTCGAGCGGGCCGATGACGTTGTACGGCACGCCGCCGTTGTCGCCGTCGCACAGCGTCTGCGCGCCGAGGGACGAGTCGCCGCCGTTGCCCCCGCGCCCGCCACCGGGGCCGGGGAAGCCGCCGAGGCCGCCCGGGCTCGAGTCAAGGCCCATCTCCGAGCCGACGTCCGTGAAGTCGTTCGCGCCGTTGAAGCCGAACTCGCCGGCCAGGCCGTCGGCATCGACGCGACCGGTGATCACCGCATCGTCCTCAACGAGGATGATCATCGGGAAGATGCTGTCCCCGGGGCTTCCCTTGCGGGACGTCAGCAGCGCCTTCTCGCCCGTGGCCGTGTCCTCGAGGAGGTCGAACCGGTTGTAGTTGTAGACGATCGGGCCGGTCGTGGCGTTGCCCGTGAAGAGCTCGACGGTGTTGGCCCCGGAGAGGAAGAAGTTCACCTTCCCCGGCTCGCCGAGCGCCGGCACCGTGCCGTTCGTGGTGCCCGCCGGATCGGAGGCTCCCGTGCCGCGCCCCGCGATCGGGCACAGGATCGGCGTGGCGCCTGTGTTCGTGCCGCCGCGCAGCCTCATCGCCTGCGGGACCTGCCGGGTGGGGTTGTTCGGATCGTAGCCGTTGTCGTACCGGACTTCCGCGCCGGTCCAGAGGGCCGTGTCCCCCCAGTTCGCTCCCGAGGACTGGTTGCTCGGCGAGGCCGTGCCGACATAGTCGACGGACAGGCCGCCGAGGAACGGCGCCATGTGCTGGGGAAGCAGGTCCGAATTGTGGTTCGCGGTGCCGAGACCGCCGTAGTCGACGTAGCCGTTGCCGTTGTCGTCCTGGAAGGTCAGCGTCACGTCGGTCGGCAGGGAGGGAGACGAGACCGTGCTGAAGCTGAGCTCGAAGGTGCCGCTCGCCTCGCAGCCGCTCGTGCCGCGCGGGTTCACGAGCGGGTTGCCGGCGAGGTCCGTAAACTGCGTGAGGGTCAGGACGTAGCGCCCTTGGGGCACCGACGCCTGGTCGAACGCCGAGTCCGCGTCGAAGACCGTGATCTGCAGCTTCACCTCGTTGCGGTCCTGCGTGAAGAACATGAAGAGATCGAAGGTCTCTCCGCCGAGGTTCACGTTGCGGATGCTCACGTTCTGCGCGCGGATACGCCACGGGCCCACCGGCTCGGAGAACAGGAGCGTGATCGGGTCGAGACGCACGAACGCGGTGCCGAGGCCCTGCACGATGCCGGTGATCGTCCCGAAGCCGCTCTCGCCCTCGGCGGGGTCGGTGTCGACCACCTGGGGCGCGGCGAGCGCGCCGGGGAACGCCGGGATCGGGTTGCCGAAGCTGTCGAGGATCGGCTGGCCCTGGGCGTTGCGCTGAAGCCGGTCGCACTCGTCGACACCGAGGCTGTTCGTGTAGTCGAACTCGTCGATGAAGAAGCGGAAGAGCTGCGGGAGGTTCGGCTCGGCCGGGATGTCGCCCGGCGCCGGCAGGATCGTGGAGTTGAGCGTGGTGAAGAACTCGATGAAACTCACCACGTTCGGGTCGCCCTCGATCGTGCGCACCGGGTCGATCACGTCGGGGGACGCAGGCACCTGGATCGCATAGGTGAACCCGATGCGCAGGCCGGCGTCGGCGAGGTCCGCGCGGCGCGGGATCCTCGGCCGGAACACGACGATGTCGCCGGTCACCTCGAAGTCGCCGATCGCCGGGGCGCCGGGGTCCGGCTGCTCCGTGGTCGTCGTCGTCGTGAAGATGCGGACCGTGTCCGCGGTGACGGTATCGACGTCGATCGGCTCGCTGAACCGGAGTTCGAGGGGCGAGTTCAGGTGCACGCCGCCGAAGCCGGGTGAGAAGTTGAAGAGGATCACCGCGAGGGCGGAACTCCCCCCGCCGCCGCCGCACGAGCCGAGTCCGCCGGCGAGCAGCGCGAGGCACAGGATCCTCGCGCCCGCACGTCCAAGAAGTCTTGCCAAAGTAGTCATTCTGCTCACTCCCAAGCGCGCCCGCCGGAGCAGGCCCGTCTCTCGAGTCCTCCGTAGCACCTCACGGGATCAGGAACGGCATTTCCAGGGCGTCGATCCGCGGCCGCCCGCCGGTGAAGAGGTTCGCCCGCATGATGCAGTTCCACCGGATGTAGCGGTGGTTGTCGATGGCCTGGATATTGGGCGTGAACGGGATGTCCTCCACGATGCCGTCGAACGAGCCCGACCAGGTCAGTTCGATCGTAGCGCCGCCCGACTGCACGAGCGGAGCGACGATCGGGGACAGGAAGTCGGGGTTGGCGATGCCGCTGTCGTAGTACTTCGAACGGGCGTCGGACCGGAGCTTCACGATCTGGAACTCCATCACGTGCACGATCGGCGACGGGTTCGTGAAGAACCCCGGGACGGGACCCGGGTCCGCGGAGTCGCCGCCGTAGGTGGAGTCCATCTGCCGCTGCCCGATCGTGTTGTTGACCTGGCAGCCGTTGAAGACGAAGCAGGTGCAGGTGCCGAACCCAAGGAAGTCGTACGCGAGGAAGGTTCGGAACTGCTGGTACGTGTTGCCCTCCGCCGCCTCGACGTCGAGCAGCAGGTCGTTCTCGCCGTCGTAGTCGAAGAAGATGTCGAGCTGCGGCCAGTTGAGGTAGCCGTCGTTCCGCTGACCGCCGTTCACGTCGAAGGCCTGCGGAACCGTGTAGTCCTTCTTGTTGACGAGCGTGACGAACCCGTCCACGTCGAACTGGTCGAACATGCCGGCGTTCGCGAGGTCCGTGCCGGCCTGCTTGTGGCCCAGCCGCAGGATCACCCCCGGATACGTGGCGGCGAACGTCGCGTCGCTGTCAGGCCCCCACGCGACCCGCGTGACCGTGCCGCGCGCGCCCAGCTCCGACTGCCGGTAGAGGTTCATCTGGCGGCGACCGGACGAGGAAGGCGGGTTGCCGACCGGGATGGGAGCGTCCGGGCCGAGGAGCGGGTTGACCGTCGGGCAGTAGTCCCACTCGTTGAAGAGGCCGTCCGGGACCCCGACTCCCCCAGGGGGCGGGCTGTTGTCGATGACCGTCGTGCCACCGCTCGCGAGGAACGCGGCGATGTTGCACTTCTGGTTGCGCGACGTGATCGGCTGGCCGACGAGCGCGAACGGGAACTCCGGGTCGTTGCCCCAGAGCGCGTCCGTGAAGGGCTGGTCGCGCTTCGTCGTGGTGAGGAAGTCCTCCTTCAGGAGGCCGAACGTCGGCGCGTTGGGGTCGAACTGGGTCTCGAACCCGCCGAAGAACGTGAAGTTCTGCACCTTGTTGGCGCCAAGGTCCGCGGGCAGTCCGTTGGGGTTGAACGTGCTCGGCGCGTCCGGGTCGATGAAGTTGACGAGGATCTTGAACGGCCCCTGGCCGAACCCGAAGACCGGCTGCAGCGTGTAGCGCGTCAGCGAGCCGTCGAAGAAGACGAGGCTCGGGATGTCCTGCTGGTAGATGGAGATCGGAGCGGTCGGCGTGTTGTTGGTGAGGAAGATGTTCTTGCCGAGCGTGAAGGTGCCCGGGTCGATAGGCTCGCTGAACACCACCGTGACCGCGGCGTTCGGCGGCACCTGGCCGATGTTGTTCGGACCCGGCGTGAAGTCGAGCGAGAGGACGCCCGGAGGGCCGGGCACGGGATCGATCCAGCCGGAGCCCGTCACGAACGTGATGATGCTGTCGCCCGATGCGATCCCGATCGGGTTGCCTTCGATGTTCTGGAGGAACTGCTCCGCCGGCACGCCGTCGTTCGCGGCCTTGAGCGGGATCTCGACGAGGACCTGCTCCCCGGCCGGGAACCCGAGCGCGTTGCGGCCGCCGTTGGCCGCGACGGTCGGGTCGAACTCGACCGTATCGCCCGTGGTCAGGAACGCCCCTTCGGGCCTCGTCTGGAACGTGCCGCCGATGCGCACGATGATCGACTGGTCGTCTACCGACTCCGGCAGGACCTGGGTGTTGAAGAACATGCGCACCACGCGGTTGCGCGGCACCGAGCTCTCGCCGTCCGCCGGCTCGAGCCGCACGAGCGCGAGCTCCTCGGGATCGAAGCTGGCAGGCGTCCCAGGCGTCGAATTGCAGGACGACAGGAACGCGACGAGCCCCACCGCCACGAGAGACCAGGTCGAAAGACCCTTCATGACCACCACTCCTTCTTTGCCGAACCGCTTCGCAGCGTGCCCTGCTCGGCGGCCGCCGACGGGCGGGCTGCCGAGTCCCGGAACCTTACGAAACCAGTTCGACGCTGTAAACAGGCCACCGAAGCCGCTGTCGAATTCATGCAAGTTCAAGGCACGACACGCCTTAGAGGGCCGGTAACGCAATCGCCGTTCCGAATCAGGAGCAGCACGCTCCCGTCTTTAACTATTTACCCTCAACAGGTTACATCAGATGCGGCCCGCGCGGCAGCGGGCGACCGTGCGCTCTTGCTACATCTGCCGCCCAGGGTCGCACCCTGGAGAGCGCGCGGCCAAGTACAACGCGCCGCCGCCCTGCCCCGGGGGACGGTGCGTCTCTCATGCACAGGCAACGCGCCTTAGGGGACGAGGACGGCACCTGCAGGAGATCCAAGTGAGGGCGGGCACACACAACAGGGCCTTCTCATGGAAGACCCTAGAAGCGTCGCCAGCTCCGCCCCGCCACAACCCCGGCGACACGACCCCTGAGCCGCCGCCCCTTGAACGGGCAGTTCCTGCTTCGGCTCAGGAGCCGCGCCGGAGTGACCTCGAACGTCGCCGCCGCGTCGATGAGGTTCATCACCGCCCTCGCCCCGACCGCGATCGACGGCGCCGGGATCCCCGCGATCGAGGCGGGCCCGTCCACGTAGAGCGAGAGCAGCCGCTCCAGCGTCATCCGGCCGGTCGCCACGAGCGCGGTGTGCGACACAGCGAACGACGTCTCGAGGCCGATCGCGCCGAAGGGGGCCTCCCCCATCGGCACGGCCTTCCGCGGGGGGGCATGGGGGGCGTGGTCGGTCGCGATCGCCGTGATCGTCCCGTCGAGGAGCCCCGTGAGCACCGCCTCGACGTCGGCCCGCGACCGCAGCGGCGGGTTCATCTTGAAGTCGGTGTCGCCCTCGGGGATGTCGTCGTACGTGAGCGCGAGGTGGTGAGGCGTCGCCTCGGCCGTGATCCTGGCCCCTTCGCGGCGCGCGTGGCGCACGATCCCCACCGCGCCCGCGGTGGAGACGTGGCAGACGTGGATCGGCAGGCGCGCCTCGACCGCCGTGCCGACGTCGCGCGCCGTGCCGACGTCCTCGGCTTCCACCGGGATGCCCTTCGTGCGCAGCCGCGCGGCGACGCGGGCGTCCACGGCGCCGCCTTCCGCGAGGCCGCGGTCCTCCGCGTGCACGAGGATGCGAAGGCCCGCCGCTTCGGCCCGCTCGAGCGCGCGCTGGAGCGTCGGCACGTCCTCGACCGGGAGCCCGTCGTTCGAGAGCGCGCCGGCGCCCGCCGCCCGGAGCGCATTGAAGTCCGAGAGCTCCGTCCCCCGAAGCCCCCTCGTGACGGCCGCGACCGGGTGGAGCGCGAGCGGCGAGAGCCGGCGCGCGCGCGCGACAAGGTCCGCGGTGAGCTGCGGCGCATCGTTCACCGGATCCGTGTTCGCCATGCAAAAGACGTGATGGATCCCGCCCGCGGCCGCGGCCTCGAGCCCGCTCTCGAGCGTTTCGGAGTCGGGCGCGCCCGGGTCGCGCAGGTGGACGTGGACGTCCACGAAGCCCGGGACGAGAAGGAGGCCTTGGACGTCCTCCACGCGCGCGCCCCCGGGCGCGAGCAGCGACGCGCCGATCGCCTCGATGACGCCGGCCCGCACGAGGACGTCGGCCCGGCGCCGGCCGGCGCTCGTGACGATCGTCCCGCCGCGGAGGAGGAGCGCGTCCGCCGCGGCCCAGGTCACCGGGGCTCCTTCGAGCGCCAGGCGAGGTAGACCCCCCAGAGCGCCGCGTCCTCGTGGACGCACTCGATCTCCGGTACCGCTTCCTTGAGCCCGCGCGCGCCCGTGCCCGCGGCGACGGTCGCGAGCGGGACGGGCGACGCCGCGCGGAAGCGGCGGATGAGCTCCCTCGCGGCGCCCGCCACGGCCGCCTCGATCCCGATGCGGATCGACGCGGCCGTCGACCGCCCGATCCCCTCCTCGCGGGGCATAGGATCGACGAGCGGGAGCGCTGCCGTGCCCTCGGCGAGCGCCTTCGCCATCAGATCGGGGCCCGGGAGGATGGCGCCGCCGATCACGCCGCGGCGGCGAACCGCGACCGTCGCCGTGAGGCAGGTGCCCGCGTCGAGAAGGAGAATCCCAGGGGCCTCGGGGACGAGGTGGAGCGCGCCCGCGGCGCCGGCCACGCGATCGACGCCGCACGCGCCGGGGGGGTCGTACTCGACTTGGAGCGGAAGGGGCAGTTCCTCGCCGAGCGCGAGAACGGCCCGTGCCCGGCGGAGGCGCGCGAGCGCCGGCGGGTTCACGGAGACCGCAACGGCGGTCTCGGCAGCGGGGAGCCGCGCCGGATCGGCGTCGAGCGGGAGCCGCCCGTGCGCGACGCGGCGCCCGTCTTCGAAGAGCCCGTGCTTGATCGAGCCGTTGCCGACGTCGAGCGCGAGCAGCGTCGTCAACCCGGCCCTACCGGAGCTTCTTCGCGGCCCGCCGCGTCGCCGGGTCGCGCGTGTCGAAGCGAAGCTCCTTCTCGGCCCCGCGGCGCCGGATCGTGACGCGGATGATGTTCACGGCCGGACGCTTCTTCAGCTCGCGCTTGACGATGTCCACGGCCTCCGACTGGCTCGCGACCGGGACGCCGTTGATCTTGATGATGATGTCGTCCTTCCGGATCCCGAACTGGTTCGCGACGGACTGGTTGGAGATCCCCACGATCCGCACGCCGGTGCGCCCGTCGCCGTCGCGGTAGGTCGCGGTCCGCGTCTCCTCGAGGATCTTCTCGTAGTTCCTCTCGAGGTAGTCGACGCCCTTGGCCGTGGGCGCGAACACGTCGTCCTCGTTCTCGAAGAGCGTGCCGGCCTCCTGCTCGACCGTGACCGGTTCCGGGGCAGGCTGCGGCACGACCGGCGGGACCGGCACCGCCTGCACCTGCTCGGGCTGCCCCGGCGCCGGCTCCTCCGCGGCCTTCGCGGAGAGCGGATCCCCGACGTACATCTTGTCGGTGATCACCTGCGCGGGCTCCTGCGGCCCGCCCTCGACCGTGGCCGGCTCCTTCGCGAGCTCCTCGAACTTCCAGCGTGCCTTCTGGATGTCCTTCCCGTCGCAATCCACGTCGAAGAGGAAGTACGTGCACGCGGGGTTCTCGGGGTCGCGCTCGCACCCGACGAACTTGAACTTCACGGGCATCGGGTGCTGGGTCAGCTTCGGATTCAGGTTCGGCCTCTCGACGAGCGCCTCGCCGAGCCGGATGGTGCGGAGATCGCTCGTGTCGCCGGCGGGCTTCACCCTGAGCTTGAAGATGATCGCGGGGGCGAGCCCGCCCTCCTCGTAGGGAGGGTAGAGGATGATCGCGTCGGTGATCTCGCCGTACTTCGCGATCTCGCCGACGATGTCATCGACCTTCTTCTCCTCCTTGGGCGCCTCCTCCTTCGGCCGCTCCCGCTGGAAACGGCCGAGGGCGAGCGACAGGTTGCCGACCGGCGAGACGACGTCCCTCAGCGGCTTCACCGGGGGGGTGAAGTCGGGCGAGGTCCAGGTCTTCGCCATCGCGGTCCGGTGGCTCCAGAGGAGGAGCCCTGCCGCAAGGATGACGACGACGCTCAGGGCCTTCGCGAGGCCGAGGACGGTTTTCCAGAGGGCGATCGACATCGTGAGCCTCCCTATCTTATCCGCCCTGTTGGACGACGCGGGGGGCGGTCAGCCCTGCGGAATCGGGGGTGAGGGGGCCGGGGGGAGAGGCGGCCTTCGCGCCCCGAGGCGGGGCGCCACGGCGAGGCTGGGCGCCCTTCGGGCCGCTCGGTCTCAGTCTCAGAGGCTGTGAATGAATCGAGCTGGAGAAGGCGGAACGAGGTTGGCGGCCGATCGGAGCCGAGGAGCGAACGCGCGCGGTGGTGGTGACGGGCCGGACGGCCGCGCGGCGATCGGCGGCG
>Ga0187892_10001274_pt1 | contig 58593 bp, 59 predicted proteins | sample MA1701073metaG_FD_139345 | JGI IMG/M metagenome (GOLD analysis project Ga0187892, IMG submission 139345) | Bio-ooze microbial communities from a basaltic lava cave in the Kipuka Kanohina Cave System on the Island of Hawaii, USA - MA170107-3 metaG ...
CCGGATGTGGCGCATCACGGTGTGCGTCTGCGGCACGAGCCCTCCCGGGTCGAGCAGAACGCCGTGCCGGTCCTTCGCGACTTGCGCGCCCACGAAGACCATCTCCCCGCAGCGCAGACCGGCCGTGTAGGGCTGCGGGACGTTGGAGGCCCAGTCGTCATGTCCGGCTACGGCATGCCGGGAAAGACGACCACCGTCCGCATCGAGCATGGCGACGAGGTCCATCGTGATCGCGAGCCCATCGGGGAGCCACGGGAGCGGGATTCCCGAAACCACCGGCCCTGGCCCTGGGAACAACGGCGCCCACGCCTCGAGGCAACGGGACCAGTCCCCAGAGTCGGCGCCGCGGTAGTACGCATTCACCTTGACGACGTCGGCGAAGCCGGCTCCCGCGGCCGTGAGGATCCGGTCCACGTTCTCCATGACGAGCTTGCCCTGGCTGACGAAGTCACCGGCATGCGCCACGCGGCCACCGCCGTCGCGCGCCGTCTGACCACTGACGTGCAGCATGCGACCCCGCCTCAGGCCGGGAGAGAACGGCGGCGGTAGGGTTGAGCGTCCGGCGGGGGCGGCGACGGCGGACGCGAGCCTGACCCCGTCCTCCCCTCGCGTGGCTATCGCCTCGATCTCGACCAACATCCCGGGATACGCGAGATAGGGCACTGGTACCGCCGTGATGGCCGGACCGACGGGGCCGGGGAGGTACGAGGCGATATCGGCGAGGAAGGCGGGCTCGTCAACTTCCCCGCGGTTCACGTAGAAGGCGACGAGCTTGACGAGGTCGTCGGCGTCGAGGCCCAGCCCGCCAAGGACGGTGCGGATGTGGGTCATGACCTCGCGGGTCTGCGTCGCGAGGTCGTAGGAGTGGAGCACGAGCCCGTTGACGTCCTTGTCGACCTGGCCGCCCACGAAGGCCAGCTCGCCGCACCGGATGCCATGCTTGTGGGTCACCGGGATCAGCCAGCCCCAGTGTCCCTCCGGCCAGCAATGGATTCGCTTCACCGCCTGGTCGGACGCGACGCGGTCCGTGGCCGGCGAGCGCGGGGCGCGGCCCGCGCCGAGAAGGCCGGCGGTCCGCCGGGCAGGGGTCGGCCGTCGGTGCCGGCACCGGCCGCCTCGCTTGCGGTGTACCGGGCGAGCTCGGCGCCGTGGGTGAACCACACACCGGGAAACGTCCGCATGTAGTCCACCAGCTGCTGCAGCATCTCCACGCGTGACGGCCGGCCGATGTACTGAGGGTGGAGGATCAGCGTGTAGGCGCCCCCGAGGGCGTGCATGCCCCGGAACTCGTCCTTCCAGGCCGAGAGCACCGCGGACGGCGGATAGATCTGGCGGTAGAGAGGCGGCCGCAGTCCATACGCGAAGAAGGGACCGTCGTCGAGCAGCCATTGGACGGGAATCTCCACGAGCGGTGGCGAGCCCGGGTGCATGTATGGCCAGAGCGTGTCCAGGAGGTTACTCGCGTAGAGGAACCCGTGCTTGCGGAGCAGGTCCACCGTCTCGTGGGTGATCTCGTAGAGCGGCGCCCGGTATCCGATCGGCGCCTGGCCCGTGATGTCGGCGAGGATCCGTGACGTGCGGGTCAGGATTTCCTCTTCCTCCGCGCGCGAGCGGCCCTCCAGTCCCTCGTGCAGATAGCCGTGATGGCCGATCTCGTGCCCGCGGCGGTGGATGTCCTCCACTGTCCCCCGGTGTCGCTCCGCCGTCCAGCCAGGCACGAAGAAGGTGGCCGTGAGCCGGTTGGCGTCGAGGAAGTCCAGGAGCAGGGGCACACCGACCTTGGGCCCATAGGTCCCCTGCGACAGCACGCTGATCCGGTTGATGTTCTCCGGGTCGCGGGAGATCCAGGCGGTCTCGGCGTCGAGGTCGAACGTCATGCAGACGGCGGCCCGCACGGCACGGGGCCACCGGATGGGCGGCTTCATGGTGGATCTCCCGTGCGACGCGGTGGCATGAGAGGGTTCACGCCTCCAGGGAGACGTTCCAGAAGACGGCGCAGGCGAAGTTGAGGACGCCCCGCACGTTCTTGCGGAACACGGTCGGCTGCTTGAACTGGCCCCAGAGCGCGTAGGGCACCTCGTCGTAGGCGACGAGCTGGATCTGCTCGGCGATCTGCTTCTTCCGGGCCGGCTCGATCGCCCGCACCCACTCCGCGCGGAGCCGGTCGAGCTCCGGGATGTTCGGCCAGCCGAACCACGCCTTGTCGCCCGAGCCCAGGAGGCCGGCGTTCACGGCCGGGGTCATGGCGTCGGCGGAGATCCACCACGTCACGAAGAGGTTCCAGCCGCCCTGCTGTGGCGGGTCCTTCTTCGCGCGCCGCGAGACGAGGCTGCCCCAGTCCATGGCCGCCAGGTCGACGTTCAGGCCCCCGCGCTGCAGGAGCTCCCGCAGCACGAGCGTCGGCGCGTGGATGGTCGGATAGTCGGTCGGGTCCATGAGGACGACGGGGCGGCCGTCGTACCCGCCTTCCTTCAGGAGCTGCTTGGCGCGCTCGAAGTCCGGCTTGGCGGGGGCGCCCGCCGCGCTCTGGTACGGGAGGCCATCGCCGCACAGGAAATATCCAGGGCAGGTCTGGAAGTACTTCGCCTGCCCGATGCCGCCCTGGAGCACCATCTCCTGGTCGATCATGTAGACGAGCGCCTGGCGGCACTTCTTGTTGTTGAAGGGCGGGTGGAGGTGGTTCGGGCGAAGCCACCCTGTATTGCCCCGCGGATCGGTCACGATCACGGAGAGGTTCGGATTCTTCTCGAGACGGGGCGTGAGGTCGAGAGCGGCCGCTTCCCAGTAGTCGATCTCGCCGGCCTCGAGCGCGGCGGACACCGTCCCCACATCGGAGATGTGCCGCCATACGACGCGATCGAGATACGTGCGCTTGCCGCCGGCGGCCCCGGTCGGGTTCTCGTTGCGGGGCGTGTAGTCGCCATTGCGCACGTAGACGACCTGGTGGCCCGGTTGCCAGTCCTCCTTCGCGAACCTGTAGGGACCGGAGCCGATCGACTCCTTGATCTGCTCGTTCTCCGAGGTGGCGGCAATGCGCGCGGGCATGATGAACGGGACATTGCTCGACGGCTTGCCGAGGGCGTCGAGCACGAGTCCAAAGGGCGTCCCCAGCTCGAGGGCGAAGGTCTTCTTGTCCACGGCCTTGAGGGTCTCGGTCGCCGCGAACAGGAGCTTGCCGAGGGCATCCTTCTTGCCCCAGCGCTGGAGCGAGACGACGCAGTCTTCCGCGGTCACGGCCGTCCCGTCGTGGAACTTGAGGCCGTCCCGGAGCGTGAAGCTCCACTTCCGCTGGTCGGGGGTCGCCGTGTAGCGTTCCACCATCTGGGGCTTGATCTGCAGGCTCCCGTCGGTCGCGAACAGCGTGTCGTAGATCATGTAGCCGTGGTTCCGGCTGATGTACGCCGTCGTCCAGATGGGATCGACGATCTTCAGATCGGCGTGGGGGACGACGCGCAGTGTGCCACCCCGCTTCTGCGCCCAGACATGCGGCGCGCCGAGCGCGAGGGCAGCGGTGGTGGCGGTGGTGCCGGCGAGGAATTGGCGGCGGTTCAGATCAGCCATGGGCTCGGTCCTCCTCTGTGAGGGGCAGGTGACGTCGAGCGACCGCGCCGACAGGGTAATCCAGGTGGACCCCGGACACAACCACCGGCCCCTCGCTTGACACTCCCGCGTGCCTGGCATAGGCTCCCCGGTACCGCTGCCACGCGAGCGTGCACACCAGGAGGCTCATCTCGCGATGAAGGATGCGCTCAAGGCCACGCTCCGTGATCTGTCCACTCTGCACGGGATCTCGGGGCACGAGCAGCCGCTCGTCGAGTACTTCAGAAAGCGCGTCGGGTCCCTCGCTGACGAGGTGCAGGTCGATCGTTACGGCAATGTGACCGCGATCAAGCGCGGTCGGGCGGAGCGCCCGCGGTTGATGCTCGCCGCGCATCTGGACGAGATCGGCTTCGTCGTCAAGTCCATCGACGACCAGGGTTTCCTGCGCTTCGACCGGATCGGCGGCATGGGCGACGGCATCCTGCCCTGCCGGCGCGTCTCCGTCAACGGGCGCTTCGGGCTCATCGGCTCCCGCTCCGGGCACCTTCTGTCCAGCGACGAGCAGACGCGGCTTCCGGCGGTGGCGGACATGTACATCGACGTCGGAGCATCGAGCGCGGCGGAAGTCGCCACCATGGGGATCCGTGTCGGCGACCCCGTCAGCTTCATGGGGGAGCTGGCCGAATTCGCCGGCACCGACCGCGTGTGCGCGAAGGCCATGGACGACCGGATGGGGGTGGCCGTGCTGATCCAGGTCCTGACGGAGCTTCGCGGCGTGACGCCGGGTGGCCCGCTCTTCGCCGTCGCCACCGTGCTCGAGCAGGTCGGCCTGCGGGGCGCGATCATGCTGACGCCGCGCCTCGCCCCCGACTACGCCATCGCGATAGACGGCCTCTCTGCCGGCGACACGCCGGACTCGAGCCCCATCCGCGATATCCCGTTGCAGATGGGACGTGGCCCCATGGTCCTGCTGGCGGCCTCGTCGACCTCGCTCCACATCCGTGGCAGCATCGCCCACCCGGCCATGAAGCGCTACCTGCTCGGCGCCGCCGAGGCCGAAGGGGTGCCCGTCCAGCTCGCGACGCACATCGGCCGCGGGTCGACCGATGCCGCCGCGATCCACCTGAGCGGCGGCGTCCCGACCATCAGCATCGGCGTGCCGCGCCGCTACTCGTACTCACCGAACGAAGTCGTGGACCTCAACGACATGGTGGGCGCCGTGCGTATTCTCGCGCGCTTCGTGCGTGACATGGCCACGCACCAGGATCTCGAGTTCGTTTGAACACACCCTCGCCCGGGTCGCCCTTGACGGCACCGCCCCCTCGTAGTACAGGATCTCTCGGGCGGAGACACAAGGAGGCAACCATGCGGATCCAGGACAGACGAGGAACGTGGACGCTCATGGCCGCCGCTCTGCTCACCGCCCTGGCCGTAGGCCTCGGGGCGACAGACGCGCGGGCCCAGCAGAAGAGCGTCCTGCTCGCGACGCAGTCGGATGCGGCGCGGCTCGACCCGGCCAACACCAACGACGTGCCGTCCATGATGGTCCAGAGCGTCATGTTCGAGGGGCTGGTGGGCTGGGACAAGGATCAGAAGCTCGCGCCCCAGCTGGCCGAGTCCTGGACCTTCGCGGACGGGGGCAAGGTGCTCACCTTCAAGCTGCGCCGGGGGGTCAAGTTTCACGACGGCGAGGAGTTCGACGCCAACGCGGCCAAGATCAACTTCGACCGCTGGATGGACAAGGCCAATGCGCTGTCGGCGGCCGCCCAGCTCGCGAGCGTCGACCGGGCGGAGGTCGTCGACAAGTACACCCTCCGGCTCGTCCTGAAGGAGGTCAACGGCGCCATCCTGCAGAACCTCGGCGGCCGTCGCGCCATGATGAACAGCCCCAAGGCGCTCGCCAAGTGGGGCAAGGACATCACGCTCCATCCGACCGGGACGGGTCCGTTCGAGTTCGTCGAGTGGATTCCGAAGGATCGCATCACGGTCAAACGCTTCGAGGGCTACTGGGGGACCAAGCCCGCCCTGGAGAAGATCACGTTCAAGCCGGTGCCCGAACCGGCCTCGCGCGTGGCCATGCTCGAGGCGGGCGATGCCGACATGGCCGCGCCCATCCCGATCCAGGACGTGGAGCGGCTGCGGCGCAATGCGAAGCTCCAGGTCATGGGCGTGGACAGCATGGACAACCTGCACTTCGCGATGAACATGCAGAAGGATCTGTTCAAGGACCTCCGCGTCCGGCAGGCGCTGAACTACGCGGTGGACAAGGAGGGCATCGTCAAGAACATCTACAACGGGCTGGCCATCCCGCTCACCAAGTCCCCGGTAGCGCCGGCGCTCTGGGGCCACAGCAACGTCGGCGACTACTACAAGTACGACCCGGCCAAGGCCAAGGAGCTGCTCCAGGCGGCCGGCGTCAAGCCGGGCACCAAGCTCGTGATGTGGATCCCCGACGGCCGCTACGTCCAGGATCGGCAGGTCGGGGAAGCGGTCGCGGGCTATCTCCGCGAGGTCGGCCTCGACGTGCAGATCCAGAAGATGGAGTGGGCGACATATATCGGCCGCGTCGCCCAGAAGCCGGACCCTGTCGCGCCCTACGATCTGGCCATGCTGGCGTGGGCGGTCGGCACCCAGGACGCCGACTGGGGCATGGGCGGAACCTTCCTCTCTGCCAACTGGCCGCCGCGCGCGTTCAACCTCGCGTTCTACAAGAGCGACGTGGTGGACAACGCGCTGGCCGCCGGCCGTCAGACCACCGACGGCGCCAAGCGGCTCGAGGCGTACAAGGTGGCCCAGAAGCAGATCATGGAGGACGCCCCGTGGATCTTCCTGGTGGTCTACAAGTTCATCGGCGCCGCCAAGAGAGAGATGCAGAACGCCTACGTGATCCCCTTCGGAGGCGCGGTCGTCAAGGACGCCTCGTTCACCAAGTAGCGGGAAGCCTAGCAGCGGCGACGGAGCCGACCGGGCTCCGCCGCTCTGCGCCCAGAAAGACTCCGAGCGCCCGTCCGCGTCTGACATCGACACCTGTATGGGGTGGCTGATCGCGCGTCGCCTCCTCCTGCTCCTCCCGGTCCTGTTCGGGATCCTGATCGCGGTCTTCGTCACCATGCGCGTCGTGCCCGGCGACCCCGCGCGTCTGGTGGCCGGCACCGACGCCGGGCCGGAGGAGCTCGCCTCCATTCGCAAGGAGCTCGGCCTCGACCGCCCGCTCGCCGCGCAGTTCGCCCACTATCTCGGCGACGTGCTCCGCGGTGACTTCGGCCGCTCTTTCAAGACCCAGCGCCCCGTCCTCGACGAGATCCGGCCACGCCTCGTCAACACCGTCGTCCTCGCCGTGCTGAGCACCCTCTTCGCCGCCGGGTTGGGGTTGCTGGCGGGCGTCGCCGCCGCCGCTCGGCGTCACTCGAAGTTCGACTACGCCACCATGGTGGTGGCGATGATCGGCGTGTCCACGCCGTCGTTCTATCTCGGCATCGTGCTCATCGTCGTCTTCGCGGTCGTCCTGCGCCTGCTTCCCTCGGGCGGCGGCGGCACCCTGGCCCACCTGATCCTGCCCGCGCTGACGCTCGGCGCCGCCACCCTCGGGCTCGTCGCGCGCATGACGCGGGCGAGCATGATCGAGGTGCTGAACGAGGACTATGTCCGCACCGCGCGCGCGAAGGGAGTGGGGGAATCGCTGGTGGTCCTGCGCCACGCGCTCGGCAATGCGCTCCTCCCCATCATCGCGGTTGTGGCGCTGCAGTTCGGCTTCGTGCTCGCCGGCTCCGTGCTCGTTGAGACCGTCTTCTCGTACCCGGGCATCGGCTGGCTGATCGTGGAGTCCATCAGCATGCGGGACTTCCCGGTGATCCAGGGCGCGATCCTGCTCGTGACCTTTCTGTCCGTGCTCGTCAACCTGTTCGCCGACCTGCTCTATGGCTGGGCCGATCCTCGCGTCAAGTACTAGCGCCCAGGCCGGGTCGACGGTGCTGGCGCCGTCGCAGCCACGCGCCGCGGACGAGCCGGCCGGCGGGCTGCGCCCCGCCGCGGGCGCGTGGCGGCGATTCCGGCGGAACCGCGCGGCGATGGCGGGGTTGGTCCTCGTCGCTGGGTTCGTGGCCATGGCCGCCGCCGGCCCCTGGATCGCCCGGTACGACCCGCTGAAGCAACAGCTCGATGGGGCGCTCGAGGCGCCTTCGTGGAGTCACTGGCTCGGCCGCGACGAGCTGGGGCGGGACATTCTCTCGCGCGTGTTCTACGGCGCCCGCATCTCGCTCGGTATGGCCCTCGGGGCCTCGCTGATCGCGGCGCTCGCCGGCGTCGCCATCGGCCTCGTCGCCGCGTACCGGGGATCGGCGTGGGAGGAGATCCTGATGCGGCTCGTTGACATCCTCCTCGCCTTCCCCGGCTTCCTGCTCGCGGTCGCCGTGGTGAGCGTGCTCGGACCGGGCATCGTCAACGTGATCATCGCCGTCGGCATCAACACCATCCCGGGCTTCGCCCGGATCACGCATAGCGCCGTGCATGCCGTCAAGCAGAGCGAGCACGTCGCCGCCGCGTGGGCCCTCGGCAACAGCGGCGCCCGCGTCGTGTGGCGCCATATCTTCCCCGGCTGCCTGGCGCCGATCGTGGTGCAGTTCACCCTGCGCCTGGGCACCGTCGTCGTCATCGCCTCCGGCCTGAGCTTCCTCGGGCTCGGGGCGCAGCCGCCCTCGCCCGAATGGGGCGCCATGCTGAGCACCGCGCGCGAGTACATCCGGACGGCGCCGCACCTGTCCATCTTCCCCGGTCTCGCCATCCTGCTGCTGGTGCTCGGCTGGAACCTGCTGGGCGACGGGCTCACCGAGGCCCTGAATCCCAAGCTCGGTCGCTGAGGCCCTACGCCCGTGCACGTTCATTCCGACGAGCAGCCCTGGCGAGCGCAGGCCGGGGGCGGCTTCGGCCCGCTCAGGTGGAAGGATCTGCTGACCCTGGAGTCCGCCCGCTCCAAGGAGTTTCTGCTGGGGCTCGCCGAGCTCGACCCCGGCGCGCGCCTGGCAAGGCATCGCCACGAGCAGGCCCGCGTCGATTACATGCTCTCCGGACGCGCGCGCATCGGGATCGGCGGCGGGCACATCGATCTCGGGCCCGGGGACTGCATCTACTATCCGGGGGCGGCGCCTCGTGAGGCCCTGGCGCTCGGTGACGAGCCGGCGCGCTGGCTCACCACGTACGCCTGCGAAATGCTCGGGCATCGGGTGCAGTGGCAGCCCGCCGGCGCAGAGAGCGCGGCCGGGGCGGCCCCGGCTTGCCTCCACGTGGCCGACATGGAGCCCTGGGCGCCCATCGAGCCGGCCAAGGGCCTGCGCGTGCGGTACCGGCGGGTCATGGACCGGGCGCGGCACGTCGAGCTCATCGCGGGCGTGGCCGCGATCGATCCCGGGACGCACTACACGCGGCACTGGCACGATCAGGCCGAGCTGTACTACATCCTGGCCGGGCGCGGGCGCGTCTTCGTCGGGGATGAGGTCTTCGACGTGAGACCGGGATCGGCCGTCTACATTCCGAGCCGCACGGTGCATGGCGCCGACAGCCTCGGCCAGGAGCCGCTCTCGCTCCTCTACGTGTACGGCTGCGAGACCGCCGGCCACTCCATCAACTGGACGCCCGTCGAGGAGATCTACGCCGACGTGCGCGTTTCCGGGAAAGGACCCGTCGCATGAGCCCGAGCAAGAAGGTGAAGCAGGCCGCTACGAGCGCCGTCGGCGTGGACGCGCTGCTCGACCGGGTGAAGAAGGACGAGGCGGAGATCGTCGGCGTCTGCCGCGATCTCGTCCGCATCCCGAGCGAGAACCCGCCCGGCGACACCACCGAGGTGTTCGCGTATGCCCGTGATCTGATCGAGCGCTGGGGCTTCAAGCCGCGGCTGCTCGAGCCCGCGCCCGGCCGGCAGAACCTCATCGTCACCTGGGACAGCGGGCGGCCGGGGCTGCATGTGGTCTTCAACGGCCATCTCGACGTCTTCCCGGCGGGACCCCGCGACCGCTGGAGCCGCGATCCATTCAGCGGCGCGCTCGAGAACGGCCGGCTCTACGGCCGGGGCGGCACGGACATGAAGGGCGGCGTCACCGCCTCGCTCTTCGCCTTCAAGTACCTGCGCGACTTCGAGCGCCACCTCGCGGGCAAGGCGACCGTGACGCTGGTCTGCGACGAGGAGAACTTCGCCGAGCACGGCGCGCGCTGGCTCGTCAGAAACGCGCCCGCTCGGTCCGAGGGGTGACCGGTCAGCGGCCGGTTCCTAGGCGCAGAGATCCGCGATGGTGGCGCCGAAGACGCGGGTGCACGTGACGATCTGCTCGACGGAGGTCCAGCGGTCGGCCGAGCCCTCGACGTAGCCTCCCCCGGGTCCATAGAGACAGCACGGGATCCCGGCTCCATAGAGGTGCGCGGTGTCGTTGCCGGCGTAGCTGTAGGGCGCGACGGCGCCGATGGTCGGCTCCTTGCCCATGATCGCAACGACGTTGGCCCGGAGCGTCTGCACGAGGGGATGGCTCGGCGGCACCGAGACGGGCACCATGACCTCGCGAAAGCAGCGGCGCTCGGGCTTCATCGGGAACTCGATCTCGTAGGCGAAGTCGCGGTCCCCGGCGGCGACGGCGTCCAGCGCGCCGCGGACGTCGGCGAGGATGGAATCGACCGTGATTCCCTCGGGGAAGCGCACGTCGACGTAGATCGTGCAGAAGTCGGGGACGAAGTTCGGCCCCCGCAGCTCGCATTCGCGGCCCCGGCCGCCCAGGATGCTGCCGACGTTCAGGCGCGGCAACCCCGGGAGGTCGGGGTCGGGTCGACCGCTGAGGCTCAGCCGCTCCAGGGCGCGCACCGCCTCCCCCGTCTTGCTGATGGCGTTGATGCCCTGCTCCATGCGCGAGATATGCGCGCTCCGCCCGATCACGTGCACGGCGAACTCGAGCACGCCCGTGTGCTTGGTGATGATGTTCGAGGTGGTGTAGGGCTCGGGCACGATGGCCAGATCGGCGCGGATACCGGACTTGAGCATGTGCACCGTGCCGACGCCGCCCTGCAACTCGCCGTCGACGCAGGCCACGATGAGGTCGCCGCGCAAGGGCACCCTGGCCCGCCTGGCCGCCACGGCCGCCATGATCATCGCGGTGTCGCCGGCCTTCATGTTGTAGATGCCGGCCCCGAAGAAGCGGTCGCCCTCGATCACCGGCGTCCAGGGATCGCGCACCCAGCCGCCGGGAATCGGGTCGATGTCGATGTGGCCGTCGAACATCAGGCTCGGCGCGCCGCCGGCGCCACGCAGGCGCGCGATGGTCTGAAAGCGCCCCGGATCGACCTCCTGCAGCTCGGACTCGAAGCCGTTCTTGCGGAAGAAGGCGTCCAGGAAGCGCGCCACCTCGGTTTCGTCCGTCGTGTAGCTCGGGATCCTGACGAGATCCTTGGCGAACTCGATCACCTCGTCGGAATTGATCTGAGCCAGGATCCGCTCCTTGACGTCGGCCATGGTCTGTACCTCCTGGACCGCCGCGCGCGGCGACCCTCAGGTGGAGAGGAACGCGAGCGCGCTCAGCGCGTGGACGCGGACGGTGTCGAGATAGTCGTCGATGTCGCAGATAGCGACCACGTTCGCCATACTCTCCTGAGGCGCCACGATCTCGGACGTGTGGCCGCCGCTGCGAAGGAAGCCGGCGGTGCAGGCTCCCGCTTGGCGCGTGTCGCCGGGCGGGTTCTCACTGGGCTGCTGGACCAGGTCGCTCAGCAGCCGAAGCCATTCGCCTTTTCGCTCGTCGATGCGTTTGAGAATCTCGTCGCGGGGGCTCATCCGCTTGGCCAGGGTGTCGGTGAACAGTGCGGCGCCGCCTTCGTCGAGACGCTCGGACTCGGGCGCGACCGGCCGGTACTATACTAGCTGGGCACGGGCAAGTCCAGCGGCTCATGGGCGGTTCACCAGACTGACCAACGGGTTTTCAAAGAAGGTCGAGAATCACAAGGCGGCCGTCGCGCTCTACACGATGTTTACAACTTCGGGCGGATTCACAAGACGCTCCGGGTGACGCCGGCCATGGAAGCGGGCAAGGCCGATCACGTGTGGCGCCTGGAGGAGATCGCGGGGCTCTCGGAATGAGCGCGGGGTTGGTGATCCTCACCGCCGATCAACTGATCGCCCTTGATGCCCAGGGTTGGGGCCAGTTCCGACGTGCTGCGCGAGAGACACCGACGGCCGTCCGCATTCTGCGGGCCTTCCTAGACCACGGCGGCCCCATTCCCGTCGAGGAGATCGCCGACGCTCCGGCGCTGAAGCGGTTGAACGACGACGACCTGATCAGGGTGCGCGCCGGTCGGATCGATATCGCCTACCCATTCTCGGCATCGCCCACCCCATTCATGGTCCGCTTGCCAGACGATCGTAAGCGATACGCCTGCTGTGCGACGGACGCGCTAGGGTTCGCGCCGATGATCGGTCAGCCGGTGGCCATCCATTCGCGTTGCCACCACTCCGGCGCGGCGCTGGCGTTTACCGCGACCCCGGACGGCCCTGAATCGGAGGCGGCAGGTGTCATGTTGTGGGAGCGGGAAGCGGGCCGAGGAACAGTGCCGGTCCATCGACGGTCTCTGACCGAGCATCAATTTCTTCCGGTCGGAAGACGATCTCCGGGCGTGGCGAGAAAAGAACCCGGCTGACCGGGGCGCTGGCCTGACTGTGGCCGAGAGCTTCAAGGTGGCGCGGTACGCGTTCGGGGGGCTTCTGGTCTCCGCTTCAAGCTGAGACACTACCGGCTCATGGCGCGGGAGTCGTCCGGGAAACGTCTTCAGTCGGATCCTGCATTCGCCCAGCGCGTATGATGAGCCTATGGCGCCAGCCGCCCCTTGGCGTCGCATCCACCTGACAGGACAACCCGAGTGACCAGGACCCGAAGGACCGCGCTCCGGCCCGCCGGCTTCACCGAGCGCTTCGCCAACGTCAACGGGGTGCGGCTGCGCTATGTCATCGGCGGGCAGGGCAGGGCAGCCCCGTGGTCTTGCTGCACGGTTATGCCGAGACCAGCCACATGTGGCGTCCGATCAAGGACATCCCGCACTTCGAGCGGGTGGTGAACGACCCGCAGTTCGCCAAGCGGATCGACGAGATCATCGGGAGCAAGAACCTCGGCATCCGGCGCATCGGCTTCTACGCGGCTGGGGTGCGCAACATCTACAGCCGGAAGGGCTCGGTCGCCGGCCCGGACGACCTCAAGGGCGTGAAGATCCGGGTGCAGAACAACCCGATCGAGGTCAAGGTGTGGAAGACCTTCGGGGCGATCCCGACGCCGATGAACTTCGGCGAGGTCTACCAGGCGCTGCAGTCGGGCGTGCTCGACGCCGCCGAGAACGGGCTCGCGGTCATCGAGTCGAACAAGCACTACGAGGCGGCCAAGTACGTCTCCCAGACCGAGCACCAGCGCAACCTCTCCGCGCTCTACATCAACGAGAAGAAGCTGGCGAGCCTGCCCGCCGACCTCCAGAAGGTCGTGCTTGACTCGGCGCTCCAGGCCGCCGCTCACGAGCGCAAGAAGGACGCCGAGCTCGTCGCCGCCGCCGACCGGCTCAAGTGCAAGGGGGCCGTCCTCACCACGCCCGACAAGACGAAGTTCATCGCCTTGATCGCGCCGATCCAGGACGAGGTGGCAGCGGAGCTGAAAGCGGCCGATCTCCTGCAGATCGTGCGCCGCCACGCGCAGTAACGCCCCCGGGCGCGCGTGGAGGGATTCTTCGACCGGCTCGAGCGCTGGCTCGAGCCGGTCCTGGCCGGCCTGCTCGCGTTCATCACGGTCGGGGTCTTCATCCAGGTCGTGCTGCGCTACGTGTTCGCGAAGTCTTTCCTGTGGGGCGAGGAGCTCTCCCTGTTGGCGTTCATCTGGTGCATCTTCCTCGGGACGACCATCTGCTCTATCCGCCACATCCACTTCAGCTTCGACATGTTCGCCGAGCTCCGCGGGCGCGCGGCGGGGGTGCACCGGCTGATCGTCGACCTCTGTGTCCTCGTGGTCACGGTCGTGATGGTGGCGACGGGCTGGCAGTTCTCCACGCTCAGCGTGGCGCGCCTGTCCCCGGCGCTCGGCATCACGCTGTTCGTGCCGACGATTGTCATCCCGGTGAGCGGCGTCCTGATGTCGCTCGTGTGCCTGATGGACATCGGGCGCGACTGCGTCCAGATCGCGACGGGCAAGCGTCCGGGCGGGGACGCGAGCGTCCCGCCGCCGGTGGAGATCTCGGTCTGACCCATCCCCTGACCCTCTTGCTCGTGTCGATGTCGGTGCTGATGATCATCGGCGTCCCGATCTCGTTCTCCCTGATCCTGTGCTCGCTGCTGGTCATCTGGGTGGCGGACCTGCCGCTGACGGTCGCGGTGCAGCAGATGTTCACCGGGGTCAACGCGTTCACGCTGCTCGCGCTGCCGTTCTTCTTCCTCGCCGGTAACGTGATGACGGAGGGCGGCATCTCCGAGCGCCTGGTCAAGCTTGCGATGGCGCTGGTGGGCCACCTGCGCGGCGGGCTGGCCCACGTGAATGTCGTGGTCGGCATGTTCCTGTCGGGCATCTCCGGCAGCAGCACCGCCGACGCGGCCGCCATCGGCTCGATCTTCTGCCCGGCGATGAAGCGCCGCGGCTACGACGAGGTCTTCTCCGTCAGCCTGACCGCGTGCACCGCGACCATGGGCGCGGTCATTCCGCCGTCGATCCTGATGGTGATCTACGGCGCGACCGCCGGCGTCTCCATCGGCGCCCTGCTGATCGGCGGCATCCTGCCGGGCATCCTGATGGGCCTGAGCCTGATGGTGCAGTCGCATTTCTTCGCGCTGAAGTACGGCTTCCCGCGCGAGCACCCGAAGTTCCTCGGCCTGGGCGCCATCTGGGACGGCATCAAGCCACTCCTGGCGGTCGACCCCGACCGCGGCAACGTCGGCCCGCCCCGGCAGCAATTTCGCCCAGTCGCCGACGACCTCGTAGCGATAGGCAGCCGTGCCCAGCATGGCCATCACGCGTTTTCCTTTCTTGCGGTCCCGGGGGCGCCGAGGCCGAGCGCGGCCTCCCAGGCCTGCTGAGTGGCGATGTCCTGCGTCCACGGGCGCATCAGCGCCCCGGCCCGGGCGTCGCGCGCGTAGCGCTCGAGCGGGTAGCGCTTGAGCAAGGCGCGCCCGCCGCAGACGCGGATGGCCTCCTGGCTCACGGTCACCGCAGACCGCTGCACGGTGACGGCCGCGGCGCGGGCGCGTTGGACGGCGTCGGCCGGCGCGTTCACGCGAGCCTCCGCGATGGCGCGGTAGTAGAGCGCGCGGGCGGCCTCCAGCGCGAAGAGTATCTCGGCCACGGCCGGCCCCTTGGCGGCCGCCTCGGTGTGCAGCCCGGGCGCGCCCGGCATCTGGCCCGTCAGGTAGGCGATCATGCCATCGTAGGCGGCCTGCGTCAGGCCGAGGAACGTCGCGCAGAACGTCAGCGGCGAGAGATGGGGGAAGGCGTTGTACATGGCGCCGAACAATCCCGGCGGCAGCACCTCGGCCTCGTCCGGCACGAACACCTCCTCGAGCAGCATGTCGAGGCTCACCGTGGCCCGCATGCCCATCGGGTCCCATTCCCCAGGAAAGCTGACGCCGGGAGCATCCTTCGGTACCTGAAGATAGAGCGTGCGCTCGATCCAGGGCTCGTCGCCGGCGCGGATGGCCGGCGTGGCGAAGTAGGGCGCGGTCCCGGCCAGGGAGACGAAGAACTTCCGGCCGCTGACCACATAGCCGCCGTCCACCTTGCGGGCGATGGTCCCGAAGCGCCGCCCGCCCATCGAGAGCGGAGTATCGGTCTCGCCCTGCTCCACCGGCTCGCTGTGCGGCTGGCCGTAGAAGACGCCCTGCTCGACCACCTCGCGGAACTTGGCCGCGCGGAGCTTCTCGTGCCGCTCCCGGGCCGGGGCCGGCATCGGCATGGCGTCGGCGATCTCCCCCATCATGAGCATGGTGAGACAATGCATGTTGAAGGTGAGCGAGGTGGACGCGTTGCCCTGGGCGATCTGCTCGGCCACCAGACAGTAGGTCTCGTAGTCGGCGCCGAGCCCGCCGTACCGCTCCGGCACGCACAGACCAAGAAACCCCTCCGCCCGCAGATCCGCGTAGTCGTCGAAGGGGAACGAGGCCTCCCGATCGTGCCGGGCCGCGTGTGGGGCGAAGCGCTCGAGCGCCAAGCGACGGGCGCGGGCGATGAGCTCCTGCTGGCGGGCGGAGGGCCGGAGATCCATGGCAGAGGATGTTCGCCGAACTAGGAGCAGGCGCCGCCGAGAAGACCCGTCTTGAGTCCAGGGTTCGGCGGCTTCGGACCCAGCCAGATCGAGAGCAACGCTTTCGCGAAGTCGTCGCCTGCGATCGTGCCCTTGGCCGCTCGGTCGACGGCCACCTCGGTGCCCGCGGCGGGCGTGTACGTGAAGCTCAGCCGCTGGTCCTTCTTCATATCGACGATCCAGCTCTTGAGCTTGGCGATGCGCTCCTGCAGCGCCGGCAGCTGGTCCTTGGCGTTGATGGCGAAGCCCTCGTCCCAGGCCTTGTTGAGGTCACCGCTGCCCACGTCGCGCAGGAAGTGCAGGCTGAGCTGCTTCGGGCTCTTGGCCTCGAGGATGGTGTTCGCATCGGCGGACGTCTGGGTCACGTACAGCCCGGCCACGTAGACGTTGACCTTGAAGACCGTCGCCTGCCGGAGGCCGAGCCCGTTCAAGGCGAGGGCACTCCCGGCGACCTGGACCTGGTCCGGGAAGTTCGCGCCCTTGCATTCCTTCGCCGATGCCGCGGCCGCGCCCCACATGATCATCGCGCCGGCTACCGTCACGACCAGAGCTATGCGCGCCATGCTGTCCTCACGATTCACCGTCCACCCCGACCGAGAATCCGCCGAAACCGAGAGGCCGTCAAGCCGTCCGCGATGGGAACCGGTCGCGCCCGTCAGATGTTCCCGAGGAGGACGGATGAAGCAAACCGGTCGGCGACGATGAAGTAGATGGCGCGGTGGCGGTAGTCGAGGGTCTCGTCGGCCGCCGCCGATACGCCCATGAGCAGGACGGCCGCCAGACACAGCGCTCGCGCGATCACCATGGGAGCGTGATTATAGCCGCATTCAGCCGGTGTCCCTCTCCCCCGCGCTCAGCCGCCACGGCTTGGCTGGCCGGTGTCCAACGCGACAGAAGTGCCATGTCCAGGGGCCGATCCTCACGTACCCGATCAGGCCAGAGAAGCGATAACCGACCTTCGCGCAAGAACGCAGGCTGGCCCGATTCTCCGGAGAGACGACGCAGACCGCGCGGCGGTACCCCGCGCGGCGGAAGTATCGCAATTTCTCGGCGGTTCGTGCGGCGTCCAGGCCCCATCCGCGGAAAGCCTCGTCCGTGAACGAGTCATAGCAGTAGACTTCATCGGCAGCCAGCGGGAGCTCACGCGCCAGGTAGTCGATCCACACGCGATTGGTTGCTGCCCATGACGTCGAGACCAACCCTCCCCGATGGCGAGCCGCGAAACACACCTGCCCGCCGTCAAGCCGGGATCGAATGGCAGCGGCATCCGCATCGGTGCGCAACTGCACATACGCCGCGATCTCTGTCTTCTTCAACAGGCCGATCGCCACCGGCAGCCGAACCGTCACCTCGGGAATGGGTTCCTGGAGGTCGCGCTCGAGCAGCAGCAGTCGACGATACACGGTCTCGCCCAGGATCTTGAACCATAGGCTCCGAGCGCCTTCCTGACGCAACACGTGACTGGCTCGCGCCAGCGCAAGACGCAACGTCATCGGGGGCGTGCCGTCAACATCGGCGCGATTCGGAAGACATGACCCGTCGGACGTGGCTCGAAGGCGAGTGGCGTTGACGAGGCGCAGCCGTGTCCATCGGACCGTCCCCCCGGCCACCGCGCGCCACTGTCCTGAGTACCGCGTGCGACGAACTCAGGCCAGCACCATGAAGGCGTCGGCCGGCAGGTGCAGGCGCACCGTCTGGCCGACCGCCAGCGGCACGGGCGCCGGCTCGGTGACGAAGACCAGCACGCGCTGGCCGTCGTGAAGCCGCGCCGTGACCTCGGTCTGGGCGCCCTGATAGACCAGCCCCTCGACGCGCGCCTCCAGCACGTTGTCGCCGGCTCCGGGCGCCAGCCGGACGCGTTCCGGCCGGATGGCGAGTTCGACCTCGGCCCCCGCCGACAACGCGCGGCTGCCGGCTAGGTGAAGGGCCGGCCCGGTCCCGACCGCCACCCGGTCGGCGCCGACGGCCCGCCCGCGCAGCACGGTGGAGGCGCCGATGAAGTCCGCCACGAACCGCGTGGCCGGATGCTCGTAGATCTCCCGCGGCGCCCCGAGCTGTTCGATGCGCCCCTGGCTCATCACGGCGATGCGATCGGAGAGTCCGAGCGCTTCGGCCTGGTCGTGCGTCACGAAGATCGTCGTGATGCCCACCGTGCGCTGGATGGCCCGGAGCTCGTCACGCATCCCCTCCCGGAGCTTCTTGTCCAGCGCGGCCAGCGGTTCGTCGAGCAGGAGCACGCGGGGCCGGTAGACGAGGGCCCGGGCCAGGGCCACCCGCTGCTGCATGCCGCCCGAGAGCTCGGCCGGCCGCTGCCGGCCCCGGCGATCCAGTCGCACGAGCTCCAGCGCCTCGCCGACGCGGCGCTCGATCTCCGAGGCAGGCAGGCGTCGCTCGCGCAGGGCGAAGGCCACGTTCTCCCACACCGAGAGATGAGGGAACAGCGCATAGGACTGGAAGACGACCCCGAGGCCGCGGAGATGCGCCGGGCGGCCCGTGACGTCCGCGCCGTCGATCAGGATCTGCCCGGCGGTCGGCGGGACGAACCCCGCGATGAGGTTGAGCGTGGTGGTCTTGCCACAGCCCGACGGCCCCAGCAGGGCCAGGAACTCGCTCTCGTACACGCTGAGGTCCAGCCCATCCACCGCGCGCACCGCGCCGTAGTCGCGCGTGCATCCGCGGAGCTCCACGACGACCTTCGTCAATGGCGCAGGAACACGCGACCCAGATCCAGGTATCGGTCAGCCAGCCAGACTGCGACGAACGTCGCGGCAATGAACAGCGAGGAGAGCGCGGCGATGGTCGGGTCGGTGTAGTTCACGACGTAGTTGAACATGGCCACCGGCAGGATCTCGGTGACGCGATTCGAGATGAAGAGGGACACCACGAACTCGTTCAGCGACACCACGATGGCGAAGAGCAGCCCGGCGAACAGTCCCGGCCGCAGGAGCGGCAAGGTCACGCGGCGGAACGCGCGCCAGGGCGTGGCGCCCAGGCTGGCCGCCGCGCGCTCCAGCGCGGGGTCGAGGTTGCGCACGCTGACCCACACCGAGCGCACCACGAAGGGCAGGATCAGCGCCACGTGCGCCGCGATGAGGACGCTGCGGCTGCGCAGCAGACCCAGCGCGGCGGCCAGGATCAAGAACCCCAGTCCGGCCGCCACCCCGGGCACGACGACCGGCGACAGCAGAACGGCCGCCCACACGTGACGGCCGCGAAGCCGCCCGCGCTCCAGGGCCAGCGCCGCGAAGGTCCCGACCGGCAAGGCCAGCGCCACCGCCCCGCCCGTCACCAGCAGACTGTTCACGGCCGCCCGCTGGAACTGCGGATAGGTGAGGACGTTCTCGTACCAGCGCAGCGAGAACCCGGCCGGCGGGAAGGAGAGGATGGCCGTGGGATTGAACGACACCGCGATCACCACCACGGTGGGCAGGGTCATGAACGCGACGAGGCCGACGACGGCCAGTCGGAAGATCACGACGCGCGGGCCGTCGACAGGCGCCCCACCGCGGTCAGCAGCGCGAGAGTCAGCGCCAGCGCCAGCATCGCGAACGCCGCGGCCCCGGGCCAGTTGAAGGAGTCCAGCCCGAGGTCCTTCACCACGTTGGCGATCATCTTGACCTTCCCGCCGCCCAGCAGCTCCGGCGTGGGGAACGCCGACAGGGTCCAGGCGAAGACGATGAGCCCGCCCGACATGATGCCGGGCATGGACAGCGGCAAGGTCACGCGGCGGAACACGCGCGCGGGCGACGCCCCCAGGCTGGCGGCCGCCCGCTCGTAGATCGGGTCGATGTGGCTGAGCGCGGCGGCCAGGATCAGGATCATCGTAGGCATGGAGAAGTGGACGAGACCGACCAGGACGCCGCGCTCGGTGAACAGCATCGGCACGGGCCAGCTCACCACGGTGTTGCCGAGCACGAGCACCCAGGCGTAGGTGCGGACGATGGCCCCGGTGAAGAACGGGGCCAGGGTCAGGACGAGGAGCACCGACCGCACCCGGCGTGACGGCGTCCGGGCCAGCGCGTAGGCCACCGGGTATGCGCACACCAGCGTGAGCACGGTGGTGAGCGCGCTCAAGACCACGGTGTCCTGGATGGCCCCGAGGTATTGGGGGGCCAGGACCCCGCGAAAGTTGGCCAGCGTGAGACCGCCGGTCTGGAGCGACCCGGGAATGAACTCGAGCAGGCTCCACCGGAACAGTGAGGCCAACGCCGCCGCGAAAACGGCGAGCACCACCAGCGCCGGGACCAACAGGAGCTTCACTTCTTGACGATGTTCGCCGTGAACCACTCCCGCCAGCCCGGCAGGTTCTTGGCCCGGGCCTCGTCGTTCATGATGTAGCCGCGTTCCTTCCATTCCGCCGCGCTCAGGAAGATGCCGGGCTGCCCCCTGAGGTTGGCGGGCACCACCGCACCCGGATGCACGGGCCCGGCCCGCAGCGCCTTGACCAGCTCGGACTGGATTTCCCTGGACAACGCCAGGTTGATGAACTGATGCGCCGCGTCCGCTTTCTTGGTGCCGGCCATCACCGCCATGGTGTCGATCCCGACCACCCCGGGGTAATCGGTGGGTTGAACGACCTTGACGGCGATGCCCTGTTCCTGCAGGTGGTAGGCGTTGACCGACAGCATTACCTGCACCGGTCCCTGGCCCGTCTTCATGAGGTCCTGGCTCTGGGCGTCGGTCGAGAAGAACGCCGCCACCGAGTCCTTGAGCTGCCGGAGCCTCGACTCGCCCTTCTGCCAGTTGATCTCGTTGCCGCCCTCCATCAGGGCCGCGATGGTGATGATGTGCGACGGGTCGAAGTCCGGCATGGCAATCTTGCCCTTCAGCGACGGCTTCCACAGATCGGACCACTTCGTGATGTCTTCCTTCACGAGGTCGGGCCGGTAGGCGATCGTGTAGACGTACGCCCACGAGCCCACGTGGTAGTCGCTCCGGAGCGCTTCGCGAGCGATCTCCCTCGCGTGGGGGAGCTTCGCCATGTCGAGCTTCTCGTAGAGCCCGTCCGAGATGTACAGGCGGGCCACGTGGGTGGTCGTGAAGGTGAGGTCGACGAGCGGGTTGCCCTTGGCCACGCGGGCCTTGGCCAGCCGGTCGATGGTCCCACCCACCTCGTACTCCACCGGGATGCCGGTCTTGGCGGTGAAGGCCTTGCCGATCACCTTCTCGACGGTGTCCTTCCAGTTGCCGCCCCAGGTGCTGACCACGAGCGCGTTCTGCGCCCGCGCCGGCACCCCGAGCAGCGGCAGTATGAGCAGCGCAACGAGAACGGTCACGACGATGCGTGGGCGCATGCCATTCCTCCTGACAGGATGGTGGAACACCTTCCGGGCAGGTGCACTGTGCGCGACCGCAACGCGTGGTGTCAAGGGGAGTTCGTGACGTCCCCAGGCTAGCCGCGCCCCGCTCGCGGGAGCGCTGGCCCGCAGTGCGGCCAGCTGGGCCAGGGCGGGTTGGCGTGGCTCGATGAACCGTTTCAAGGCCCACCCACCGTCCTCACCGCCTCGCAGGAGGTATTGAACCTTGGCTAATGCTAATCGGGACAGCAGAACCCGCCAACCTGATCTCGGCCCCGGCCCGATCTCGTCCAATAGCCCAGCAAATCATGCGGTCTCCCGGCCCGATCCCGGCTAACTTGGACAGCAGTGAACAAGAATATCTCCCAATTCGTCACCCTCTTTAGGGACGGATATCAAGCTCCGTCCGTTTCTTCGCCCGCCCGTCCTTACTAGAGAGTCAGGAAGAGGATGCTCAAGCTGTGGCATCGCGCTCCTGGGCGGCCAGCGTCCGAGTCTGGCAGATTACGTTACGGTGACGGCGCCCACGGATGGGGCGCCCGCCGCCGGAGGGTGCTGGAGTTGCCTAGGCTCCGGTCCTCGAGACGGAGCGGCTGCGGCTCCGCCCCTTCACGCACGGCGACGTCGACGCGTTGCGCGCGCAGCGGACGCATCCCGACGTGCGTCGCTACCTGTGGGATGGCGTGGTCATCACCCGCGAGCAGGCGCTGGCGGCGGTCGATGAAAGCATCGCCTCGTTCGCGGCGCGCAGATTCGGCTTCTGGGCGCTCGAGCTGCGCGGCGGTGGCGCGCTCGTCGGGTTCGCGGGGCTGCGGCCGATCCCCGACCACGACGACATCGCGCTGTACTAGGCCGAAGTTCGCGCGCACTGGGGCCGCGGCTTCGCGACCGAGGCGTCGCGAGCCGTGGTGCCCTACGGCTTCGAAGTGGCCGGCCTCGATCCGATCTTCATCCGCACCGACGGGCCGAACGCGGCGTCGGTCGAGGTGATGAAGCGCCTCGGGGCGCGCTACGTGCGCACCGACCCGATCGGCGGGTTCGGGACGGCGATCGTGTACGTGATGTCGCGCGCGGACGCGACACGCTGAGCGCCATTTCCGCCCCCCGGCTGCGGGTCGAGAGGACCGCGAGGTGAAATCCGACGTCGAGACCCTCTGCGAAGCCGCCATGGACGCGGGACGAGGGATCGACCTCGCGGGCTGCGCGTATGGGCCGCGGTTCCTGACGGCGGGCTTCCTCGAGACGCCGCCCGACTACTATCGCCTCCTGGCCGGCCTCGTGCGCACGCTCGATCTCCGCCGGGTCGTGGAGCTCGGCACGCACTGGGGCGGCGCGATCATGGCCATGTGGCATGGGCTACGCGATCCGGCGAGCGCCGCGAATCGGCTGGTGACCGTCGACGTCGCGCTCAAGAACGTCGACGGATTCCGCCGCTACCCGCACATCAGACGCATCACGGGCGACGGTCTCGATGACCGAGTCCTCGACGAGATCGCGCGTTTCGTCGAACCTCCCGTCGACGTCGTCTTCGTCGATGCGGAGCACGACTATCGCCGCACGCGGCACGCCATCGCCGTCTACGCGAGCCGGCTCGCGCCACGCTTCATGATCCTCGACGACATTCACCTGAATCACTCGATGGATCGGCTCTGGCGCGACGTGCGCGGAGTCTTCGGCGAGCGTGCGTTCGACGCGAGCCGGCTGTGCGATCGCGAGCGCTGCGGCTTCGGGATCGTGCAGTGGGATCCACGGGTCCGATGGCCGGAACGGTACGGGCACCTCGTCGGCTACTGGCGGCTGCGCCGTCGTCTCGAGGGCTGGGCACGACGAATCCCCTGATCCAATCGCGGTACCGCGCGCGATTGCCACTCCCCGACGCCTGGGCTAACTCCACACCCTCACCCGTTCGCACGCCGAGAGGAGCGCTGCATGGAATACGCGATGGTCATCGACGGCCCACAAGCGGCGCAGGTCCCACATACCGTCGAGGTGATGAACACGCAGCGTGGCCGCGCATTCGCGCCGCATGCCGGTGTCGCGGTCGCTGTCACCGCGCATCGCGCGCGACCGCTCTCATCGTCATCGCCCACTTCGGCCTCCCCAGGCTCGTCAGCGGCCCCGAGTGGAGCAGTGAGATGCAGGTCGTGTTTTTCGCCTCGGCATTGCTCTTCCCGTCGATCGAGGCGGCGGTCCACTCCTCGCGAGGGGCTCGGGAGGTCGATCGCAACGCGAGTCGCTCGGGCGCCACGAAGGACGCGATGGACCAGGTCACGAAATGGCTCCGGCAGCGCCGGACTCGGGACGAGCTGTTCCACGACCCCTGGAGCAGCCCGCATGCGCTGGCGTCGGATCAGCGGCAGTGGCTCCGCCTCATGATCGAGGCGGAATGGTTCGGCTAGCCCTTCACGCTCCCGGCCGTCAACCAGCAGTGCCGCCTGCCCGACCCGACCCTTCATGTCGTTCGGGACGTGGAGCACGACGCCGTAGCGCGGATATCCACGAACACGCGTCCCGCGTCCTGGGCTCCCCCTCCCCCCGCCTCCCTCCCCCTCGGCGGGGGAGGGATCCCAAACACTCCCCTCTCCTGGAGGGAGGGGTTCGCCGATGTCTTCATCCGAAGACATTGACGGGCCTCCCCGGGGCCGCTAGGCTCAGTCCATGGCTCGGGCAGAGGTCAGGGCCCGCCGCTGGAGGCGGGTCGAGTACGACCGGTTGATCGAGGCGGGCTTCTTCCAGCCGGGCGATCCGGTGGAGCTGGTCGGCGGTCAGCTCATCGTGGCGGAGCAGCAGGGGAGCCGGCACTTCGCCGCCATCCAGGCCGCGGAGGAAGCCCTCCGTACGGCGTTCGGTCCGGCCTGGCAGGTGCGCGGGCAAGGGCCGCTGGCTCTCGACGAGGAGTCCGAGCCGGAGCCGGACGTGGCCGTGGTGGCGGGGAGCTTCCGCGACTACGTGGGCGAGCACCCCTCGCGACCGGTTCTCATCGTAGAGGTCTCCGAGTCGAGCCTGGCCCTGGATCGCGAGCACAAGGGGAGCCTGTACGCGCGGGCGGGCCTCGCGGACTACTGGATCGTCAATCTGGTCGATCGGGTGCTCGAGGTGCATCGCGAGCCGGGTCGCGACCCGGCAGCGGCCTTCGGCTGGCGCTACCGGTCCGTCGAGGTGCTCGGGCCCGAGGCCTCGGTGACCCCGCTCGCGCTGCCAAGCGTCCGCATCCGCATCATCGACCTCCTCCCCTGAGCCGTTCCGTCCGGAACCGGCCCGGCCGCCCGAGGCGATCAGAGCCGAAGCGGTGTCACGACGAGGCGTGACCTTTTCCGCGTGCGCGCTCCAACCGGCCGAGCTGGTCGAGATCGCCCAGGGCCTCGAGCACGTGCAGGCCGGCCTCGAGCTCGCGCTGATCGCCGGTGAGCAGCGCCCGCTCGCAGCGCACCCGCGCGGCGTACGGCACCGCACCGGTCTCCGCGAAGATCCCGAGAGCGCGCGTGAGCTCCTCGGGGTCTCGCCGCGAGAGGCCGAGGGCCCGTCGGGCCTGGGCCTCGAGCAGCTTCAGGCCGTCGGCCGCGGCACTGGTCACGATCGGCTGGATGGCCTCGGGGGCGAGCGCTCGGTCGAGGTCGGAACACAGCGAGAGCGTCCGCTCGACGAGCTGCTGCCGCGCGCGTGGAATCGTGTCGAAGCCGCCGACGACCTCCGCTTCCAGCGGCTCGATGTCGCCGCGGCCATACGGACGTAACCGCCCGAAGAGGGAGTCCGCGGCGAAGTGCTTCAGGATCTCGTCGAGCACCGCCCGATACCGGTCGACGAGCTGGGTGTCGTGACGGGCCCGCCCGATATCGAGAGCGGCGATGAAGCCGTGGACGCAGTACGCGGCCGGGATGAGTCCGCCCTCGGCCCAGATCTTGCGGGCGTGCTCGGCGACGGCGAGCGCCTCGTCCCACCGTCCGAGCAGCGTCAGGGCGTAGGCCCGCCAGGCCGCGGAGTGGAGCCCCCACCAGTGCACCTGGCCGGCTTGAAACAGCCCCAGCGCCGCGGCGGTCGCGCGGTCCACCTGGGCGAGGTCGCCCAGGAGCGCCGAGGTCCACGCCACCATCGTGTGGGCGTCGAGGCGCTCATGGAGGTCGAGGCGGTGCTCGAAGGCGAGACGCTGCTGGGCGAACTGCCGGGACTGCGCGAGGGCCCCGCGCGCCTGCGCGCAGAAGGTGAGGGCGTCGAGCGCGGCGCTGCGCAGCCGCGGATCGTCGAGGCGGTCGGCGATGGCCAGGCCGCGTCCCGTGCTCGCCTCGGCTTCGGCGATGTCCGCCACCGTCGCCTGCGCCCCTCGCCAGAACGGATAGAAGCCGTCCGCGATCAGGAAGCTCGCGATGGCCTGATCGTCGTGGGCCCGGGCGACGAGCGCCCGGCCATCGGTGCGGAGTCGCTGGATCTCGTCCTCGGACGGCCGGTTCCCCACCGTCCCCTGAAAACGTGTGTACCGGGTGAGGAGGCTGCCGAGCACGCGCAGCTCCTGGTCGACCGGCCGGCCCAGCTCCCGGCAGAGCCGAAGCGCCACCCGGGAGGCCTCCGCTCCCTCGTCGCCCCCGGACACGTCACCGAGGCGCTCGTGCAGCTCCGGGAGGTCGTCGGCTCCCGCCAGCTCGATGGCCGCGCGCAGGTGTCGGCCCGCCTCGGCGGTGGCGGCGCCGGCCGCGGCGACGTCGGCCGCGCGCTTGAGCCACCCGACGGCCCGTCGACGGATCTCGGCCACGTCGAGCGGCGCGGTCTTGGTCACGCTCGTGAGCGTGGCCGCTTCGCGGAAGTGATAGGCGATCAGCTCGGCGAGGGCGTCTTCGTGTCCGCCGGCGCGCGCTTCGAGCCGGCGGGCGGCGGCCGCGTGCAGGTCTGCGCGTTCCGCGCGAAGCAGCGCCTGATAGGCCACCTCGCGGATCAGGATGTGGCGGAAGGCGAAGCTGTCTCCGGCCGCGGGCCGGATGAGGTCCTTCTGGACGAGCCGATCCAGCAGGGCGTCGGTGTCGGAGGCCAGATCCGGTCCGAGGGCGGCGATGCCGTCCGCGCGGAACGCCCGCCCGAACACCGCGCCGAGCTGCAAGACGCGCCGCTCCTCGGGCTCCAGGAGGTCGAGTCGGGCCAGGATGGTCGCCTGAATCGTGTCGGGCAGCGTCGCCAGCGTCTGCTCGACGGCCGCCACGTCGCTCAGCGAGAGGACGCGTTCCCGGATCGACTGGACGATCTCGCCCGCGAAGAAGGGGTTGCCTTCGGCGCGGACCACGACCCGCTCGACGATCTGCGGGGCGCTCGAGCCGACCATGTGGCGAACCAGTTGCGCGACCGAATCGTCGTCGAGGGGCTCGAGAGACATGGCGACGTAGTTCCGGCGGCCTCCTCCCCATCCCGGGCGCCGATCGAGCAGCTCCGGACGGGTCAGCGCGATCATCAGCACGGCCGCCTCGCCCCGGGGCTGCACGATCACCTCCACGAGATCGAGGAGGCTGTCACTGGACCAGTTTGCTGCGGCGCGAGCTTCGGGTCCATGTGGACGCGGTCGCGGATCTCGAGCGCCGCCGACATCGCGCGTTCCGCATCGTCACCGTGGGCTTGGGGAAGCCCGAAGACGGCCATCACGGCGTCGCCGATGAACTTCTCGACGGTGCCGCCGTGCGCGCTGACCACGTCTCTCGCGATGTTGTAGTAGCGCGTCTGCACCGCGCGAACGTCCTCGGGATCACGGGCCCCGCCGAGCGCGGTCGCGCCCGCCAGGTCGGCGAAGAGCACGGTGACGAGGCGGCGCTCTTCGGCCATCTATTCAACATGGGGGGCCCCGACATGGCCCCCCATGCCCCCCAACGTTCGGCGCACCCCGGCCAAGCCGTGGCGCGCCTCGATACTGCGATGCGCTCCTGGAAACACGGGGCTTATGCGCCCGCGCTCTTGGCCTGGGCCAGCGCCCGGTCGGCTTCGGCGAGCAGGGGCCCGGCCCGGAGCGCCTCGAAGGTTCTCCGAGCCTCGACCAGGTGCCCGGCGGCCTCGTGAGGGCGGCCCCCGGCGACCAGGCAGCGGCCCGCCCCCAAGGCCGCCTGCCCGCGCTCCAGGGCGAATCCGTAGCTCGCCCAGCGCGCCGCCACCTCGACGTAGAGCGCGCTCGCCTCCTCCAGCCGGCCTCGAGCTTCGGTGAGCACGGCGCGGCCCGCGAGCACGGAGTATTCGTGGCGGGCCGCGCGGTGGACGTTCTCGTCCAGCAGGCGTTCGGCGAGATCGATGGCGCCCGCCGCCACGCTCACGCGGATGGCCTCGGGCAGGTGACGGGATCGAAAGACCGGGCGATCCCGCGTGATCTCCTCGATCTCCTCGATCAGCCGCACGGTCGTCACGGGGTTGCCGCGCGCGTGTTCGATCAGCGAGACCACGGCCACGGCGGGGACGAGCACCTGGGGGTCTCGGATCTCCCGGGCGCGCGGCAGGAACTCCGCCGCGAGGCCCTGGGCCCGGCCGAGTTCCCCGCGGCACACGAAGACGTACGCCATGTACGTGAGCGCGACGACGGTGACCTGCCCCCCACCCTGTCCCCGGTCCCACTCGATCAAGTCGGCGGCGACGCGGCAGAGCTCGTCCCATTGCCCGAGATCGAACAGCGGCCAGAGCGTCTCGGCTTTGGCCCACATGACCGGAAGGGTGAGCCCGCGCCGCTCCCCGAATTCGATGCCGGCTCGCTTCACGTCCAGACCCCGCGCCGGACCCTCGGCCACCCACACCCAATCGCCGAGGTTTCCGTAGGACCGGATCGTTTCGTTCCCGAGCCCGAGATCGAGGCTCGAGCGAAGCGCTTCCCGGAGGTCAGCGAGGCCTCCGACCAGGTCGCTGAGCTGGCACCGGGCCAGACCCCGGAGCTGACGCGCTCGGATGGCCTCGGCCTCGAGCCCGAGCGCCTGGGCCAAGCCGAGGGCTTTCTCCGACCACACGGCGCAGTCAGCGGAACGGTTGGCGACCATGTGGTCGGCCGCGCTATGAGTATAGGCCAAGGCCAGCTCGCGTCCGGGCGGCTCGCGCTCGAGCAGTTCGATCGCCTGGGCGAGCAGCGCCTGTTTTCGGTCCGTCTCACCTCGGAACCAGTACGTTCGGGCCAGGCGCACCATCGCCTCGCCCGCGCCGAGGAACTCCCCCTGCGCGCGGAACTCGACGATCGCCTCCTCGAAGTCACGCTGGGCCTCGGACAGCCGGCCCCCGACGAGGGCGGCCTCGGCGGTCTTCCCGAGCAGCCTGGCCCGCTCGGGATGACGCGGAGGAGAGAGTTTCAGCGCCTGCCGATAGAAGCCCTCCGCCTTCCGGGCGTCGAACTCGAGCGCGCGGTCGCCGGCCATGATCAGGAAGCGCCGCACCTGAGCCTCGAGCTCAGGCGTGTCGTCATCCAGTCCGGCGGCCTTCGCGAGCTGAAATGCCTGTCCGTAGTGGTGCGCGAGGATGTCGGCGTGGTCCCTCACGCGATCGCCGGCCAGGCGCTCGATCCAGGCGGCCGCTGTCCGGTGCTTGCGCACCCGCGCGGCGCGGGGGATCTGCTGGTAGGCGACGTCTCGGATGAGCAGGTGCCGGAACGAATACTCGGCCTCGCCTTTGACCGACGAGTTCCGGACCGGACGCAGGAGCTCCTTTCTGGCGACCGTTCCCAGGCCTTCTTCCACCGCGCGCTCGTCGAGCCCGCTCATGTAGGCGAGGGCGCCCGCCCAGAAGACGGTGCCCACGACGGCGGCGTCGTGGAGAAGCGCCTTCCGCTCGGCCGGGAGCGTGTCGAGACGGGCGGCGATCACGGCCTGGACCGTCTCGGGGATCGGGATGTCGGCGCCGGCCGCCACCTGCATGGTCTGGCCCCGGCGTTCGACGATTCCGCGGTCAGCGAGCATCCGAGCGAATTCCCCCGCGTAGAGCGGGTTGCCGCCGGCTCGCTCGAGCAGCGCGATCTGGGTCTCACCTGGGAGCTCCGCCCCGGGGAGGTGGGCGGCGATCAGCCGGCTCGTCTCTTCACGCGAGAGCGGGGCGAGCGAGATCGTGGTGGAGTCCCGTTTGCCGCCGCCCCATCCGGGATGACGCTCGAAGAGCTCAGGCCTCGTCGTGCAGACGATCAGGAACGGCAGAGCCGTCGCCCAGTCCACGAGATACTCCACGAACTCGAGCAGCGCCGCGCCGGCCCAGTGCACGTCCTCGAAGACCAGGACCAGCGGTCGGTCGTCGGCGACGGCCTCGAGGAAACGTCGCCAAGCGGCAAACGACTCCGATCGCTCGGCCGGGCCCCCGACGCCGGGCGCGCTCGCGCCGACCAGGAAGGCCAGGCGGGTCTTGAGCCAGTCTCGCTCGGTCGGATCTTCAACGATTGCACCGATGGCCGCCGCGAGCTTGTCGGATGCCTCGTGTGGACTGTCCGATTCCAGGATTCCCGCCTGACTCTTGACGATCTCCCCCAATGCCCAGAAGGTGATGCCCTCCCCATAGGGAAGGCATCGGCCTTGTCGCCAGCGCGCCTGCTCGGGCTGCCAGTCGACGAAGGCGCGGAACTCGCGGACCAGGCGACTTTTCCCTACCCCGGGCTCGCCGGCCACCGTGACCAGCTGGGCCGAACCCTCCCGCGCGGCGCGCGCGTACAGGGCTTTCAGGAGCGCCAGCTCGTGGGCGCGGCCGATAAAGGGGGAAGGTGTCGCCTCTGCGGGATCGGCGCCGTATCGACCGCGGGCGGCCTTGGCTTGCCACACCCGGATCGGCTCGACCTGGTCTTGGACCGAGACCGGATCGAGCGCCTCATAGTCCACGAGATGCCGCGTCGTCCGATAGGTCACCTCGTCGACCACCACCCCTCCGACCGGGGCGATCGCCTGCAGACGGGCTGCCGTGTTGACGACGTCGCCGGTCGCAATGCCCTCGCCTTGCACCGTCCTGGCCCCACGCGCCACGACCGCTTCACCGGTGGTCACGGCGGCCCGCAGGGCCAGTTCGAGCCCTGGCTCGGCTGTGTTCAGCTCCTGGACCGCCTCGATGACGCGAAGGGCGGCCCGCACCGCCCGCTCGGCGTCGTCCTCATGAGCGACGGGAGCGCCGAAGGCGGCCATGACGGCGTCCCCGATGAGCTTCTCCACGGTGCCGCCCCACCGCACGAGCTCTCGTCTGACACAGGTGAAGTACGGCCGCAGCGTGGTCCGGATGTCCTCGGGATCCGCTTGATCCGATCGCGCGACGAAGCCGACGAGGTCGACGCACAGGATCGACACGACTTTGCGCTCTTCCTCGAGCTCGGGGAACGGACCGCCGAGCGCCGGCGCGTCACCCGATGGCCGCCCGACGCTCGCAGCCTCGCCAGGACGCGCGGGCTCTTTCTCGGCCTCCCGGGGGGGGCCGGGCGAAGCGCCACGGTCGCGGTGAGGCTCGATCACCTGGACGGCGGCTCAGGCGGGGTCCCGCCCACCACTGACCCCCCAAGACGGAAACCAGAGCATTCGATGCCGACGCGAAGCGTGTCGCGCGGGATCGCGAGCGACTGGGCCGTTCGCGAGACGTTCCGATTGGTCTCGTTCATCGTTGTCAGGAAGTGGTCGCGCGTCGAGAGCATGAGACTTAGAGAGGCGCTCTCTCGCTCCCGACCGACGGCGCCTGCGCCCGGCACTGCCCACGCCAATCGGTGCTTGCCGGCCACGATCGCGCGCCCGGAAGGCGAAGTCAAGCGCCCGGCAAGGGCGATGTCCTCGGCGCCGCTGAGAAGAAGGGCGCGATCCGATCCGGCCTCATCTCGTCGGGTGCCCTATGGCTCGCGGCTTTTCCGCTTGACGTCCCGCGGGGGTGGCCGTACACCAAGGCCGCATCTCCGGCGACGGGTTTGCCGCCGACTTCGCCAAGTCCATCGGTGCCACCAAGTTCTTCGCGCCGAGCGCGCTCCTCGCCTCGGCCCTGGCCGATCGGCCGCGCTACGGGATCGCCTTCTGCGGCGACGGCTCGTTCTTCATGAATCCCCAGATCCTGGTCGACGGCGTCGAGCACAACGTGGGCGCCACCGTGCTCATCCTGGACAACCGGGCCATGGCGGCGGTGGGCGCGCTCCAGGAGGCGCAGTACGGCGGCGAGTTCCGCGCGCGAGACTCCGTGGCCGTGGACTACGTCCGCCTGGCCAGCGCGGTCTCCGGAATCAAGGCGCTCCCCGGTGGCCGGACGCCGGAATCGCTGCGCCGCGCGCTGGCCGAGGCCTACGCGCACCCCGGCCTGGCCGTGGTGCACGTGCCGGTCTACAGCGGACCGGATCCGCTCGGTGGGCTCGGGGCATTCGGCGCCTGGAACGTCGGCAACTGGTGCGACGAGGTCCAGGCCCGCTACCAGGCGATGCCGATCTGAGCGCAGCGGTGCCGTGATGGTCGAGCTTGGCCCTTGACAACCTGGACGGCTGACTTAACGTAAAGGCCACTTTTCAGCACCGCTTCGGGAGGACGTCCGCCGTCCGCTCGATCTCGGCACGCGTCAGCGCATCGCCGACCGTCCTCGAGATCGAGGACCCGTAGGGTAGCGACCAAACGGATCGAGCCGCCAAGGAGGGAGCAATGCCGGCAACGCAGCGCAACATCATTCTGGGCCGCATCCTCATCCTTGCCTCTTTGCTGGTGTTCGCGTGGTCCCCGACGGCCGCGCAGGAGAAGTTTCCGAGCCGGCCGGTCGACGTCATCTGTAACTGGGGGGCCGGCGGCGGCGCCGACCAGCTGGCGCGAACCTTGTCGGGCATGGCGCAGAAGCATCTCGGGGTCGCGCTCCCGGTTTCGAACGCGCCCGGAGCCTCCGGCAACACCGGCCTCGGCAAGCTCGTGGCCGCGCGCGCCGACGGCTACACGATCGGCACGCTCACCGGCATCACGGTGGCCGCCTGGGCGGGCGGCATCGGCACCTACAAGCCGGCCGACTTCGAGTACATCGCGCTCGGGCAGCTGTCACCGTCGATGCTCTTCGTCAAGAGCGATGGACCGTTTCAGACCGTGCAGCAGCTGTTCGCGCAGGCCCGGGAGAATCCCGGGAAGCTGAAGGTCGCCACGGCCGGCTTCGGGACCATCGACGACCTCACGCTCAAATTCCTGGCCAGCAAGGGCGTCAAGATGACCAATGCCCCGTACGCCCAGGCCGGCGAGCGCTACGCCTCGCTGCTGGGCGGCCATACCGACGTCGTCTACGAGGAACCCGGGGACGTCAAGGCCTTCCTCGAGTCCAAGCAGTACCGGCCGGTCATCGTGTTCGCGGCCAAGCGCATGAGCGAGTTCCCGGAGGTGCCGACGTCCGTGGAGCTCGGCTTTCCCATCGAGTTTCCGAACTGGCGCAGCATCGTCACGAAGACCGGGATCCCCGCGGACCGCCTCCGGGTCCTGGCCGACGCCTATCGAAAGGCGCTCGAGTCGCCGGAATGGAAAGCCTTCTGCACGAAGGACTATTCGTGCATCGAATACAAGACGCCCGAGCAGTTCAAGGCGTTCGTCCACGCGGAGTTCGACGCGATGACCGCCTTCATGAAGGAGCACGGTCTGATCAAGAAGTGAAACGCGACCCGGTGAGCGAGCCGGCCCGCGCCCTCCCGGGGCCGATCGTCATTGCCGCTCTCGCGATCCTGGGCTTCGTCGTGGCCGGCCGGAGGGACACCTACACGGAGCCCGGCCAGCTGAACGCCGCCTTCTGGCCGCGGACGATCTTCGTCCTGTTGATCCTGGCCTGCATGGCCAAGAGCTGGAGCCAGCTGAGCGCGCGCCGGATCTCGTCCATCGGCTCCGCCACGATCGCCGAGGCCGAAGAGCCGCCGGCCGAGACCGATCCCCGCAAGCTGTGGGCGGGCATCGCGCTGATCGTGGGATTCGTCGCCGGTATCGAGCTGATCGGGTTCGCTCTCGCCTGTTTCCTCTTCCTCCTGGGGTTCATCTACCTCGGCGGATGGCGGGGGCTGCTGTCGCTCGCTGGGTTTTCCCTCGCGGGAACGGTGGTCATGCTCTATGTGTTCGTGAAGGTCGTCTACCTTCCGCTGCCGAAGGGGTTGGGCGTCTTCGAGGACGTCACGGTGGCCCTCTACCGAGTCCTCCGGATCTTTTGATGGAGGCGCTCGTCCACCTCGGCGCGGGCCTCGGGCAGGCGCTGCAGCCTCTGAACTTTCTGATGATCGTCGCCGGCCTCGTGATCGGGATCACGGCGGGCGCCTTGCCCGGCATCACCATGCTGAACGCCATCGTCCTGGTGCTGCCGTTCACGTATCTGATGGAGATCACCCCCGCGCTCCTCCTGATGGGCGGCATCTACTGCGGGGGAGTCTTCGGCGGGTCCATCACCGGCATCCTCTTCAATATCCCGGGCGATCCGATGAACGTGCCGACGACCTGGGAGGGGTACAAGCTCAACCGCAAGGGGCAGGCCGCGCTCGCCCTGGGGACGGCCATCACCACCTCCGCCATCGGGGGTCTCCTGAGCGCGCTCGTCATGACCTTCGCCTCGCCGCCCTTCGCGCGGATCGCCCTGGCCTTCGACCAGGCCGAGTTTTTCGCCGTGGTGCTCCTCGGCCTCGCCAGCGTGGTCGTCATCGGCCAGTCCTCCATCGCCTCCGCGGTGATCTCGCTGTTCATCGGCATGATCCTGGGAACCGTCGGGCTCGATCCGCTCTACGGCTCGCCGCGCTTCACCTTCGGCACCAAGCTGCTGGAGTCGGGGATCGACTTCGTGACGGTGCTGATCGGGCTCTTCGCCATCGGGGAGGTCCTGGAGCGGATCGAGCTCAGGGTGCGAGATCAGAGCGTGGCCGCCGCCGGCAGGGCCAGGACGCAGCTGCCCAACGTCGCGCAGATCTGGGCGCTGCGGGGCCCGATCCTCCGGGGAGCCGGGATCGGCATGGCGATCGGGGCCGTGCCCGGGACGGGCGCCACCGTCGCCTCCTTCGTCTCCTACGGCGTCGAGCGGCAGGTGTCCAAGAAGCGCGAGCAGTTCGGCACCGGCGTGCTCGAGGGATTGGCCGCACCGGAGACGGCGGCCAACGCCTCCACGGGGGGCGCCATGATCCCGCTCCTCACCCTCGGGATTCCCGGCAGCGGCGCCACCGCCGTGATGATGGGCGCGTTCCTGCTGCATGGGATCCAGCCGGGCCCGTTGCTCTTCGAGAAGCAGACGGCCATGGTCTACACGATCTTTGCCGGCTACCTCCTGACGAACCTGATCATGGTCGGCCTCGGGCTCCTGGCCGCCCGCGCCTTCGCCCAGCTCATGCGCGTGCCGGAGTCCATCATGTCCGGGTTCATCGTGATGTTCTGCGTGCTGGGCGCCTACGCGCTCCGCAACGACATGGCCGATGTGTGGATCATGACGCTGTTCGGCGTCGTCGGCTACGCCATGCGCCGCTTCAAGCTGCCCATCTCCCCGCTGGTCCTCGGCCTGATCCTCGGCCCGCTCGCCGAGCGCTTCTTCCGCACGAGCATGGCCACCCACGGCAACGACCCGACGCTCTTCTTCACCCGGCCCGTGAGCGGCGCCCTGCTGGCGGTCTCCCTCGCGCTCATCCTGTGGCCGGTGGTCCAGGCCTGGCGCACCCGGCGCAGCTGACCAGCGCCTCCTCTGCCGACAACGTACAGCTACGCGCTTTTTTGGAGCCTTAGCGCTTGCTGCGCCGCCGGCGCGCGCCGACCAGACCCGCGCTCCGCCGCCCGCCGTCGACACGGGCGGCGGCGGCGCGCGCCAGATGTCGTCGCCGGTACTGCGGGTGCTCGACGATCCGCCCCAGGAACTCCATGATGAGCTGGGCGGCGATCAGCGAGGTATTCTCCGACGCGACGTCCAGCATCGGGTTGACCTCCACCAAGTCGAAGCCGACGACGTCGGCGTGGCGAGCGATGGCGAACAGCGCCTGGCGCAGCTCGTCGTAGGCGAGGCCGTTCACTTCCGCCGAGGCGCAGCCCGGCACCAGCGGGAGGTCCAGCACGTCGATGTCGATCGGCACGTAGACGGCCTCGCCGCGCGGCAGGCGGTCCAGCATGCCCGAGGGCCCGCGTCGCCGGTACTCGGGGATCGTGAGGACGTCGTTGCCGCGAGCCCGCGAGTCGAGGACGTCGGCCTGCCGCGTGCGCAGGCTTCGGATGCCGACCTGGACGATGGAGCCCACGGTGGGGAGCTTCGCCACGTTCCGGATGGGGTTGCCGTTGGCCCACTGCACGCCGTGCACGAAAGGCCGGTAGTCGAGGTGGGCGTCGAAGTGCACCACGTGGAGCGGGTGCTGGTACGCGCGGACGACCGGATACGTGATCGCATGGTCGCCGCCGAGGATGACCGGGAAGGCGCCGGCTCTCAGGATCTTTCCGACGTCGCGCGTGATGTTGTCGAAGGTCTGCCGGACGTTGGTGTAGATGATGTCCGAGTCGCCGCAGTCCACCAGACGCCGGTGGATCCGCTCGTGGTCGAGATAGCGGCGGTCCTCGGCGATGTCGTAGTACCCGCGCTGGCCGTCGACGGTGCCCCGTCCCGCGAACTGAAGCGACAGCTCGCGGATCTTCCGCGGGGCAAAGCGCGCCCCCGGCTTCCAGGGCGAGCCCTCGTCGCTGGGCACGCCCAGGACGGCGATGTCGGCGTCCAGTTCGTCCAGGTCGGTGCAGGTCGGACTGCGCAGGAACGAGACGAGTCCGGTGAAGGGCAAGTCCCAGCGAGCGGTGGGCATGGCCCCTCGTCGCGCGCGCGGCGGCATCAGCGCGCCCCCGTCGCCCCGGCTCCACCCGCCGCGAGTCGCACGACGAGATCGGTCGGACGCCCGGCATTGGTCGGGGCGAGGTCCTGGGGACAGGCGGAGCAGGCGGCGATCAGGTCCATGCGCGCGAGGAGGGTGACGTAGTCGCCCGCCTTCGCCGTCGATGACGCGCTGGCGAAGGTGCCGTCCGGCAGCACCGGCGAGTTCTGGAACAGGTTGACGGGATCCGGCACTCGCCAGTCCGGGATGGCATGCTCGGCCAGGACCTCGACGAAGTTCATCCGGCAGCTCCGGTGGTTCTCCACCCCGTAGTCTCGTCGATAGCGATACGGATCGCAGGCGGCGGCGAGGATGTCGTGGACCCCGACGGTGTCCTCGACGATCTCCACGATGGGCTCGCGGTGATTCGTGTAGTCCCCGTCTCACGTCTGGAGCGGTTCGAACGACCGGGTCCTCGTCCCGCCCGGCGCGTCACCGCATGCGCACGGCGTCCCGACGGTCGTCCGCTTGCGGCGAGGCACGCTCGACCTGTTCCCCACGCTGGCCGAGAGCTTGGCCGCCACGGGCTACGAGCACCGCCTGACCCTGGAGGAATCCGTGATCCGTCCCGCGGCCGCGGTGGCTCCGCTGAGCGGAGCGCGTCGTCTGAGCTCGGTTCAACTCTGCCGGTTGCTCGGCGTACAGTCGCGCGCCGAGTGCGAGATCGCCGCCCTCGTCTTTTCCAGGATCACCGGCGAGCCCGGGGCGCTCTCGCTCCGATGCTTGACTCCCGTGGAGGTCCGCCTGCGGCTCGAAGCTGCGCTCTTTGGCGTCAGGTCGGGCCGGTGGATCTCCGAGGTGTTCACGCTCCCGGATGATCCGCCCCCGCCTGATCGGGGGCGCTCGACACGCGCTGCCGAGCGCGCGCCGACCGCGTCCCCGGTTTCGAGTGCCGGCTCGGCCTGAACGCATACGATGGCGCCCACGCCGCCGATGATCTGCTGACCGCGCTGCTGGCGTGACGGCCGGCGCGCAGCCGACCGTGTCGGGCCAAAGAGCCCACCGTGGCGCGCGCCGCGCCGGCCCCGCGCGTGGTGCGGGTAGGGAGCGATCCGCCTGGCGATCCGGGAGACCGGCCCGCGTTGCGCGGCGTGCGCCGCAGCCGCCGGATGGCTGCGTTGCGATGACAACCGGTGACGCGGCAGTACACGTCGAGGATCCTTCTCGCTCCCGCTTGTTGGCGGCTTGATGCCGCGAGCGCAGTAGCTCGGCCTATGAGGGTGATCGCCGCCTTGACGGTGCCGTTGTTGCGGAGTAGCATCGCGGTCGGTCAGGCCAGCCTTCTCAGGTGCTGGAGACGTACCAAGGCGAACCCAAACGGGCTCGGAGCTGGAAACGGCGGATACAGCCAAGGGGAGCCTACCGGTACCGCGCCAACGTCGCATGTGCGCGACGGCCTCCCGCGGTCGAGGCGTTGCGCGGAGTCACGATGCGACGCGCCGGGCGCGAGCACGTGCGGTGGCCACGGCCGTCCTCAGGGGTCATTGCATCATGCAGACTCGCCGGTCGCGGTTGATCGTCTAGGCCGGACCGTTCATGAGCCGCGCTGTGCGCAGCCGGCCCGGCCGCCTCGCGCCTCGTGCCGTCATGAACAGTCCGGGCTAGGCCGCCGGTCGCCGCATGGCGGGGAGCCGGCCTCGGAATCGTGACGCGGCTGGCCAGGGGAGCGGCCGGGCGGTGATCGCGGCGTCGATGTCCACACCCGAGCGAATCGCAGCGGAGGTGGGCGCGGTTCCCGGTGGCGAGCTGCTGGTGATCGCGTGCGCCGCCGACCGCCGCTACGCGCTGCCGCTCGCCGTCATGCTGCGGTCGGCGGCGGACAACGCGCGCGCCTCGACGAGGATCGAAGCCTACGTGGTGGACGACGCGATCGATCCCGAGGACAAGGCGCGGGTCGAGCTGTCGATCGCAGGGCGGGTCACGCTGCACTGGGTGCACGAGCAGAGCGCCGACCTGGCCGGCCTCCCGATCTGGGGCCGCATGAGCGCGACGACGTACCGCAAGCTGACGGTGGCGCGCTGGCTGCCACCGGACGTGAGCCGGGCGATCTGGCTCGATTGCGACGTGCTGGTGCTGGCCGAGCTCGAGCCGTTGTGGCGGGCCGATCTCGCCGGCCGGCACGTGATGGCGGCACCGGATGCACTCGTCCCCCACCTGTCGTCTCGCTTCGGGGTGGCGGCGCATCGCGAGCTCGGCCTGCGCCCGGACGCGAGGTACTTCAATGCCGGTGTGCTGGTGAGCGATCTCGCCGCCTGGCGGCGCGATGACGTCGCCGGGCGCGCCCTCGACTACCTGCGGCGATACGGCCAGCGCGTGTACTTCTGGGATCAGGAAGCGCTGAACGCGGTGCTCGCTGGCTCGTGGGGCGCGCTCGACACGCGCTGGAACTGGCAAGTTACGATCGATCGCCTCGCGGCACCCGGCCGATCCGATCACAGCCGGGCGCATCCGTGGATCCTCCACTTCAGCGGCAACCTGAAACCTTGGCTGTACGGCGGCTCGAGCGCGCACCACCAGGCGTACTACCGCTACCTCGATCGCACGGCGTGGTCGGGCTCGCGGCCCACGCCGAGCTGGCGCGCGACGATGCTCTCGGCGTACGAGTCCTCGCGGTTGCGGAGGATCTGCTATCCCGCGGAGCAGCTCGGGACGCGAATCGTCCGTGCCGTCACCCGCCGCTACAGCCCGGCCTCCGAGGAGTAGGAGCCATGGTCGAGAGCACTGCCGCCGAGAGCACGTCGCAGGCGCCCGACGGTCGCACGGCCGAGCTCGCGGTCGTTCTGGCCACCGACAGCGATGCCACCATCCGGCCGGTGATCAACCGCCTGCGCCGGCAGACCGTGCGCGATCGGGTCGAGGTCGTGCTGGTCGCGCCGGCAGGCGCGGGTGTCACCCGAACGCTCGGAGCGCTCCACGAGGACTTCGCGCGCGTGCAGCTCGTCGAGGTCGACTCGATCGCGCCGCTGGCGGCGGCGCGTGCCGCCGGCATCCGCGCCGCCACCGCGCCGGTCGTCTTCGTCGGCGAGACCCACACCTTCCCACATCCCGGGTGGGCCGAGGCGTTGATCGCGGCGCATCGTGGACCCTGGGCGGCGGTGGCGCCCGCCTTCGGCAATGCGAACCCGAAAGGCGCGCTGAGCTGGGCCGGATTCTTGTCGGACTACGGGCGCTGGGTCGACGGCCTGCCGGCGGGCGAGATCGGCGAGGTGCCGCTGTACAACGCCTCGTACCGGCGTGCGATTCTGCTCGAGCTCGGCGATCGCCTCGAGCCCGCGCTCGCCCACGGCGACGAGCTGCCGGTGGGCATGCGGGCGCGCGGCCACAGGGTGTACTTCGAGCCGGCGGCTCGCATCGACCATGCCAATGTCGCCCGACCCGCGGCCTGGCTCGTCGAGCGCTTTGCGGCCGGCGTCCTGATCGCATCGCACCGCTCGCGGACGTGGCCGCTGTCGCGCCGCCTCGCCTACGTCGCCGGCGCCGCGCTCATCCCGGCCGTGCTCGTGTGGCGCGTGCTGCCGGGTGTCCGCGTGACGGCGCGCCGGCATCCGCTCCCGGCCGGGACGATCGCCGCGATCGTCGCCGGCGCGATCGTGAAGGCGATCGGCGAGCTCGTCGGCTACGCCGGCGGCGGGACGGCGTCGTGCGAGATGCGCATGCACGAGTACGAGGTGCACAAGCTCGCGTACGTGGCGCCCTGAGGCGCGCGTGCCGGCTCGTCCGGTCCGCTTCGGCGTCGTCGGCTGCGGCGTGATCGCCTACTGGACGCATCTTCGCGAGCTCCGCCGCATGAAGGGCGCCACGCTCGTCGCCGCGGCCGATCCGGATCCGGAGGCGCGCCGGCGGGCGCATCGCCTGAGCGGGGTGCCGGTGCACGAGCGCGCCGAGGATCTCGTCGCGCGCCCCGACGTCGACGCCGTGCTCGTCGGTGCACCACCCGCGCTCCACGCCGATCTCGCCGTCGCCGTCGCGAGCGCCGGAAAGCACCTCTACCTCGAGAAGCCGATCGCGACCACCGCGGGAGGACGCGCGCCGGGTGGTGGCGGCGGTCGAGACGGCCGGTGTCGTCGCCGCCATCGGCTTCAACCGCCGCTGCCACCCGGCGTTTGAGCAGGCGCGCGAGCTCATCGCGACCGGACGCATCGGCGCCATGCGCGCGCTGCAATCGGCCTTCTGCGAGCCGACGCCGCTCGCGACGATGCCGGAATGGAAGCGGCGGCGCGCCACCGGCGGCGGCGTCCTCCTCGACCTCGCCTCCCACCACGTCGACCTCGTGCGCTGGCTGCTCGGCGACGAGGTGGCACAGGTGGAGGCCCGCATCGCCTCCGAGAGCAGCGAGCACGACAGCGCGTGGCTTCACCTCGCGATGCGCGGCGGCTCGGAGGCGCGCTGCTTCTTCTCGTTCCGCGCGGCGCGCGTCGACACCATCGAGATCATCGGCGAGGGTGGCGTGCTGCGCATCGACCGGCACCGGCCGTGGATCTGGCTGCGGGTGTCGCGCCGGCTCGGCTACGGCGTGCGGCGAGCGCTCGTCGTCCCGAGCCGGGCCGCGCTCGCCTGCTGCGGCCGTCCTATGAATCCTCGTACCGCCGCGCGCTCGATGCGTTCGTGCGCGCGATCGACGGCGGGCCGGCCCGGCCGGCGAGCGCGCGCGACGGGCTACGCGGGCTGGGCGTGCTGCTCGCCGCGGAGGAGTCGGCGCGGACCGGCGCGACCGTTCCGGTCGACGACGGCGGCCGTTGATGCGCATCCTCCTGATCACCGACTGGAACCGCGGCCGAGGCGGCGCGGAAGCCTACGTCACCTGGCTTCGCGACGGCCTGCACGCCGCCGGCGACGAGGTGCGATTGCTCACGAGCAGCGCCGGCACGGCGGCCGACGGAACGGCGGACTTCGTCGCCTACGGCAGCGAGGGCAAGGCCGCGCAGGCCTTCCTGCAGATCGAGAACCCGTTCGCGGTCGCCTGCGTCCGCCGGGCGGTGCGTGAGCTGCGGCCCGACGTCGCCTGGGTGAACATGTTCGCGCACCATCTCTCGCCGGCGGCGCTGCACGCGCTCGGCGCGGTGCCGATGGTCCTCATGGTCTCCGACTACAAGGCGATCTGTCCGGTGGGCTCGAAGCTCTTGCCCGACGGATCCGTGTGCGGCCATCGTGCGGGCTGGGTCTGCCGGCGATTCGGCTGCGTAGGCCTCGCCCACTGGCTTCGGGATCAGCCGCGGTACGCACTCGTTCGCTCGGCAGTTCGTCGCGCGCGGCGCGTTTTGGCCTGCAGCTCATGGGTGCGGCGCGAGCTGGCGGCGGAGGGCATCGCCGCCGATTGCTTGCCCTTGCCGGTGCCGGCGGCCGCCGCCTCGTTCCGGCGCGCGCCGGCGAGCACGCCTACGTTCGCGTTCTGCGGGCGGCTCGACATTGAGAAGGGTGTGGCGCTCCTCTTGCGGGCGTTCGCGCGGCTCTGCGGTGAGATGCCGTCGGCGCGCTTGCGGGTCATCGGCCGGGGCCCGGAGCGATCGTGGCTCGGGACCCTCGCCGCCGAGCTCGGCGTACGCGACGCCGTCGCCTTTCGGGGATGGCTCGCTCCCGAGCGGGTCGAGGACGAGCTTCGCGACGCCTGGGGGCTCGTCGTTCCGTCGCTGTGGGCGGAGCCGCTCGGGCTGGTCGCGCTCGAGGCGATCGTCCGGAGCGTGCCGGTGGTCGCGAGCGCCGGCGGCGGTCTGGGCGAGATCGTCGAGCCGGGCACGAGCGGGCTTCTCTTCCCGAACGGCGACGAGGACGCGCTCTACGAGCGGCTGCGGGCGATCGCACGCGGGACGTGCTTCCCGGATCACGTGCTTCTTGAGGCCGTCGCGCGCCGCACTGCCGACCGCTTCTCGATGGATCGCCACCTCGAGCGGCTGCGGCCGATCCTCGCCGGGGCGTCCGCAGCCGCGGTTGCGCCCGCGCCCGTCGCAGGGCCATGATGAAGTCGACCATGCTGTGCCGACGCTGCCTCCAAGTCCATCTCCGGGCCGATCACGCTCGGCGCAGTGACCGTGTCGGTGGCGGTGGCGCTGCCCGTCAGATGGAGCATCCTGGCTCCGGCGACGCACATGTAGTTCGCGGTACGCAGCAATCGCTCCGCCAACAGCGCGGGCGGAGCAAGTGCCCGGCGTCGCTAACCATTGGCGCTGCCAGTCGCTCGATGTCAGTCGCGAAGAAATGGCTCGGGATCGACTGTCCATCCAGAGGTCGCGGGGTCAAGTCCCGTCGAGCCCGCCACTGAATCCAATACGAACGCGAGGTTGGGTGTTGCCTCGCGTTTCGTCTTCTCGTCTCCAGGCCGCCGGCCGAAATGGTGTACTTGTTCGCTGACTCGCGCTCGGCGGAGCGCGCCCCGTCCCATCCCGACCCGCACCGCCGCAACGTGCGGGAGCCCACGCGCGGGCCGGCGACGGCCACGCGTGCATCCGACACGACGACGCGCGCGCGGACGCGACTGCGGACGCGACTGGGCGCAGATGGTGTTGACAAACGCGTGGCGGCTGAGTATGGTCCCGCCACAGGCGGGTAGGGGCGCAGGAGCATCAGGTTAGAGCAAGCGGCTTATGGAGGCCGGCGAGTGGAGCCCTCGGGTGACCTCGTGAGGACCGTGTTGTCTTCTCACGAGCGCCGAGCTACGCAGCGCGATCCTGTCCTGGATACCTCGGTACCAATCACCGCACCGTGTCCATCGATCCCGAACAAACAGGCACCCTGGGACCTTCATCTGTGAGCTGACGGGGGAGCAATCGAATGACCTGCAGGGCATCTCCCAACTGTATCGTCAAACACGCGCACTGGCGCAATCCCCTGATGCGCCGGGTGGTGATGGGCGCGGGCCGCTAGCCGAGCGCGATGAGCACATCGGCCCGATCGAAGGACGAGGTGTTCCTGATGCTCAGGGATGTGCTTTCCGGCCACTTCGGCGTGCCCACCGAGCAGATCGTCCCTTCCGCCCGTCTCCTCGAAGACCTCGACCTGGACAGCATCGACTGGATCGACCTTGCGGTGAGGCTCGAGGTCGAAACCGGCCAGAAGCTCAAGGAAGGCGAGCTGACATCTATCCGGACCATCCAAGACGTCGTTGACATCGTACACCACCGCCTGAGTCCACGCGCGTCGGCCGCCACGTGAAAGCGCTCAGGATACTGGCCGGCGTCGGTTATCCCTTCCTGGTCTTCGCAGCGCTCAGCTTCTTCCATGCGCAGGCAGTGGCACTGGTCCTGGTGGCAGCCCTGGCGGTTCGTGCCTTCGCGGGCCGCCGCCTCGATCGGGAGCAGGGCCGGTCCGTCCTCCCGCTGGTCGGCTTGGTGGGGACCGTCCTTGTCCTGGCGGCGATCTTCAACGAAGGGCGGTTCTTCCTCTTCGTGCCCACTTTGATCAACCTCGCCCTCCTCGTCGCCTTCGCGCGGACCCTGGGAAAGGGCCCGTCGATGGTGGAGACGGCCGCGCGGCTGCAAGGCGCCCGCATGACCGAGGAGAAGATCCGGCACTGCCGGACAGTCACGGTAGTGTGGTGTGTCTTCTTCGTGCTGAACAGCGGCATGACCGCGTGGCTGGCGCTGCGCGCCAGCCTGGCTTGGTGGACCGTGTACACGGGGATCGTGGCTTACGTGCTGGTCGGCCTCCTCTTCACGGCTGAGCTGGTGTACCGCGCCTGGCGGTTCCGGGACTATCGCGACGGGATCGCCGACGGCCTGCTGCGGCGGATCTTCCCTCCGCCGGATCCGGCGAGGTGAAGGAACTGCTGAGGCTGTCCCGTCTCGACGCCGCGTCGCGGCCGGTGGACACCCCTGTCGTGGTGGGTGCGGAGCGCACGGTCCGCTGGGCCGCCTTCACGGCGGACGTGGAGGCGCTGGCGGCAGCGCTCGCGACACGCGGCGGGAACCGCTGGCTCTTGTTCGCGGAAGACGCGTACACCTTCGCGGTGGGCCTGGTCGCTCTCTGGCAGTCCGGCTCGACCGCGGTTGTGCCGCCGAACGGGCAAGCGGGAACCCTCGGTGAGTTGAGCGCGGGCGCACACGGCCTGATCACCGACCGGGCCTCGCCGCTCCGTGGGCTTCCCGTCATCCGACCCCGCGAGACACCGCCAGCCACCGGGTGGACGTGGCGGCCCCTCGACGAGCACACCACGCGCCTCGAGCTGTTCACCTCGGGGACCGCAGGCGCCCGCAGGGCGATCCCGAAGACACTCTCGCATCTGGACGAGGAGATCGATGGACTCGAGCGGCACTGGGGCGCACAGCTCGGGAACAGGCAGGTGTTCGCGACGGTCTCGCACCATCACATCTATGGGCTGCTGTTCCGCGTACTATGGCCTCTGTGCGCGGGGCGGCCGTTTCGCGTGGACACCTACGTGCACGCCGACGAGCTGGTGCCGCGGATGATCGAGGCCGAGCGCTGCGTTCTCGTGACCGCCCCTGTGCACCTCCGGCTCCTCAAGGCCTCGGAACACTTCCGGAGGCTCGGTGGCGCCTGCCGCCCGATCTTCTCGTCCGGTGGCCCGCTCGATGAGACCACCGCCGATGCAATCATGGAGGCTCTCGGCGAAGGCGTGTTCGAGGTCTTTGGCTCGACGGAGACGGGTGGCGTAGCCTGGCGCCAGCAGCAGCCAGGCCCGGATCGCCTGGCCTGGATCCCCTTCTCGAAGGTAACCGTGCGAGAAGGCGAGAACGACGATCGCCTGGTGGTCCGCTCCCCCTTCGTGAGCGCAGCCCGTCCCGGATCGGCATTCGTCATGGGCGATCGCGCCCAGTTCCTGCCGGACGGACGCTTCCTGCTGCGTGGTCGCGCCGACCGGGTCGTCAAGGTGGGCGAAAAGCGCATTTCCCTACCTGAGATGGAAGAGCGCCTGCGCGAGCATCCCTACGTCATGGAGGCGGCTCTCACGCTTCTTGATCGGCGCCCCGAAGCGAGGGTCGCCGCCGTGGTGGCGCTGAGCGGCGAGGGTCGAGCAACACTCGAGCGCAAGGGACGGCGCACCGTGGCCGCGGCCCTGACGGAACAGCTCCGCCCATACTGCGACCCGGTGGCGCTCCCCCGCGTGTGGCGCTACGTCAACCGGCTGCCCCGAGACCCGCAGGGCAAGGTGCCGGCGGCCGCCCTCCAATCGCTCTTCGCCCCGGCCTTCGACCCCTCGGTGACCTCGCCAGAGGTGCTTGGCGAGACGAAAGAAGACGGCTCGTGCGAGCGGAGGCTCCGCGTGCCGCCGCGTCTCGGGTATCTGCAGGGGCACTTCCCGGGATTTCCGGTGGTCCCCGGTGTGGTTCAAGTCCACTGGGTCATGGACATCGCCCGCTCGATCGCGGGGAGCGACGTGCGCCTAGCTTCACTCGAGGCGCTGAAGTTCAAGCAGTTGCTGCGCCCCGGGCAGATCTTTCACCTTCGCGTCGACCTCGCGCCGGGGCGGGACACGCTGCGCTTCCGCCTGTGGAGCGGCAGTACCGTGTTCTCATCCGGCCGGGGCCGCCTCGTGCCCGCCGAGGGGACGAAGGGGTGAACCCTTGCCTCCTGATTCCCATCTACAACCACAGGGACACCATCCGCGAGGTCGTGGTCCAGCTCGCCCCCCTCGCGCTGCCCTGCTTCGTGGTCGATGACGGCAGCGACACCGAGACACGCGAAGTCCTGGAGCGGATCGCCGGTGAGTTCCCCTGGGTCCGGATCGGCCGCTTGCCCTCTAACCGGGGACGGGGCGCCGCGCTCCGCCATGGCTACCGACTCGCGGCCCAGCACGGATTTACCCACGCCGTCCAGCTCGACGCGGACGGGCAGCACGACCCCGGCGATGTCCCCGCGTTCCTCGCCGCCGCGCGTCGCCGGCCCGGCGCCCTCATCCTGGGGGCCCCACGCTTTGACCGGACAGCGCCGCCGAGCCGCCGGTACGGACGCCTCCTCTCTTGCTTTTGGGTGTGGGTGGAGACCCTCTCCTTCGACGTCGCCGACCCGCTCTGCGGCTTCCGGTGCATCCCGCTCGAGCCGGCCGTGCGACTGCTCGCTCGAACACCCCTGGGCGAGCACATGGACTTCGACCCCGAGATCGTGGTCCGCCTGATGTGGGCGGGCGTGCCCGTGGCCACCGTGCCTACTCGTGTCCGCTACTTCCCGAACGGGCTGTCACACTTCCACCTGCTCCGCGACAATGCGCGGATCAGCTGGGCGCACACGCGCCTCGTCTGCGGGATGCTCGCCCGACTCCCCGTGCTGCTATGGCGTCGCCGATGCGCGCGCTGACTCCGCCCTGGAGCTGGGCTACCGTCGGGGAGCGTGGCTCGCTCACGGGCATGCGCATCACGGCATGGTTCTATCGGCTCTTCGGCCCGCAGCTCGCCTCGTTGTTCATCCTGCCCATCGTGAGCTACTTCTTCCTCACTGATCGTCGGGGCCGGCGCGCCTCGCGGCGCTACCTCGAACGGCTTTACGCGCGACCGGACGGACGCGCGGCCCTCGGTCACCGGCCGGCCGTCCGGGACTCGTTCCGCCACTACCGCGAGTTCGCCGTCGCCATCCTCGATCGGGTCGGCTTCTGGTCGGGGCGTGCCGATGGCTTTGAGATCCGCTTCCACGGTCGGGAGCATTTCACGCGCCTGATCGAGGACAAGCGCGGGGCCATCCTCCTGGGGGCGCACCTCGGCAGCTTCGACGCGCTGCGGGCACTCGCGGAGCGCTGGAACATCGCGGTCAACATCCTGATGTCCACGCGCCACGCCCCGCGGATCAACCGGATCCTCCGCGAGCTGAGCCCGCGGGCCACCGCGCGCGTCATCGAAGTCGACCCGACGTCCAGCCGCTCCGTCTTCGAGCTGAAGGCATGCTTGGAGCGGGGCGAGTTTGTGGCGGTTCTCGGCGACCGCGCCGGCGACGGGCCGCGGAGTCGCACCGTCCAGGTAGACTTCCTCGGCGGCCGGGCCGCCTTCCCGCCCGGGCCGTTCGTCCTCGCCAGCCGACTCGACTGCCCCGTGCTGCTCATGATCGGGATCCGCGTCGGGCCGGCCGCGTACGAAGTCTTCGCGGAGCCGTTCGCGGACCGCGTCGTCCTCCCGCGCGCGGAGCGGGGCGCGCGGCTCCGCGAACTGGTCGAGGCCTACGCGAGGCGTCTGGAGACGTACTGCGTCAAGGCACCCTATCAGTGGTTCAACTTCTACGACTTCTGGGGCGACGAGGCTGACGCGTGAGTGGAGGCGCTTCCTCGCACGCGTCTCTTGCAGAGCTCCTGCCGCACCGCCCCCCCATGGTCCTGTTGGACAGCGTCGTGGAGCACGACGCGAGCCGGACCGTCTGCACGACGACCATCGGCGAGAACGTCCTCTTCCGCGAGCCCGGAGGCCTCGTCCCCGCCTGGATCGGCCTCGAGTACATGGCCCAGTGCATCAGCGCGCACTCCGGACTGCGCGCCCGTGCCGCCGGCGAGCCTCCACCCGTGGGATTCCTGATCGGCTCTCGTCGTGTCGAGTTCCACTGCGCCGGCTTCGCTCCGGGACAAGTGCTCACCGTCACGGCCAGGCACGTCTGGGGAGAGACCGGCCTCGGCGCCTTCGCGTGCTCGCTGCACGACGCCGCGACGGGCGCCCTCATGGCCGAGGGCACGCTGAACGTGTTCGTGCCCGCGGACCTCGACGCGCTGACGACCGAACGAGTGAAATGAACCGACGCGTCCTGGTGACGGGAGCGAGCCGCGGTATTGGTCGGGCGACGGCGATCGAGCTCGCGCGCGGCGGTTTCGACCTGACGCTGAACTACAACACGAACACTCCGGCGGCGGAGGAGACCGTCCGCCTCGTTGAAGCGGCACGAGGACAGGCACGCCTGCTGCCTTTCGACGTCGGCCGGCGCGATGAGTGCGAGCGAGTACTGGTGGCGGACGTCGAGCGGCATGGCGCCTACTACGGCGTGGTGTGTAACGCGGGAGTGCACGCCGACGCGGCGTTCCCGGCGCTGTCCGGTGAGGCATGGGACCGCGTAGTCCGTACAAACCTCGACGGCTTCTACAACGTCCTGCGCCCCTTGGTCATGCCCATGGTGCAGGCCCGCCGGGGCGGGCGCATCGTGACGATGTCCTCTGTCGCGGCGCTGGCCGGGAACCGGGGTCAGGTCAACTACAGTGCCGCAAAGGCCGGGCTGATCGGCGCCACCCGGGCCCTCGCGCGAGAATTGGCAAAGCGGAGAATCACGGTCAACAGCGTCGCCCCGGGCGTGATCGAGACGGACATGGTCGCGGGCGCCCTCGCCGACGAAATCGTCAAGCTGATCCCGATGCGTCGCCTGGGGACTCCCCAGGAGGTGGCCGCGACGGTGGGCTTCCTGTTCTCCGACGCCGCCGGGTACATCACCGGGCAGGTGATCTCCGTCAACGGGGGCCTGCGGTGACCCGGCGCGTCGTCGTCACAGGCATGGGCGGGGTGTGCTCGCTTGGCGAAGATTGGCTCTCCGTCCGCGACAAGCTGCGCGCCGGGGTTTCGGGCGTGTCCGCCGTTCCCGAGTGGGCCGAGTACGACGGCCTGAGCACCCGGCTCGGCGCGCTTGTCCACGATTTCGTGACCCCCGACCACTACCCGCGGAAGAAGACCCGCACCATGGGTCGCGTCTCGCTCCTCGCCACGCGGGCCACCGAGCTGGCCCTCAGCGACGCCGGGCTCCTGGGAAGCCCGCTGCTCGGCGACGGCTCGATCGGCGTCGCTTACGGGTCGACCTCGGGGAGCCCCCCGGCGATGGAAGTCTACGCGCGGAACATCTGGGCGAACCACACGACCAGGGGCATCGCCGCGACCGACTACATTCAGTTCATGAGCCACACCTGCGCGGCCAACATCGCCCTCTTCTTCGAGATCAAGGGCCGCGTCATCCCCACGTGCAGCGCCTGCACCTCGGGAAGCCAGGGTATCGGGTACGGCTACGAGGCGATCCGCTTCGGCCGGCAGAAGGCGATGGTCACCGGCGGCGCCGAGGAGCTGCACGTCATCGATGCCGCCGTGTTCGACGTCATGTTCGCGACCTCCACGCGGAACGATCAGCCCACCCGCAGCCCCCGCCCCTTCGATGTCGCCCGGGACGGTCTGGTCGTCGGGGAGGGCGCCGGCACCCTCGTCCTCGAGGAGCTGGAGCGCGCGCGCGATCGAGGTGCCCAGATCCACGCGGAGGTGGTGGGCTTCGGGACGAACTGCGACGGCCGCCACATCACCAATCCCGACGCCGACGGCATGCAGCGGGTGATGGAGCTGGCGCTCGCGGACGCAGGGCTGGCGCCGGCGGACATCGGCTACGTGAACGCGCACGGGACGGCAACGAAGCTCGGCGACGTGACGGAGAGCCTCGCCACCCACCGTGTCTTCGGCCCGGGGATGCCAATCAGCTCACTGAAGGGCTACTTCGGCCACACGCTCGGCGCATGCGGCGCCCTCGAGGCCTGGCTCACGATCCACATGATGCGCGAGGGCTGGTTTGCCCCTACTCTCAACCTCGACAAGGTTGACCCGGAGTGCGCCCCGCTCGACTACCTCACGGGCGCTCCACGTGTCCTCGAAGTCGACCGCGTCATGAGCAACAACTTCGCCTTCGGCGGCGTCAACACGTCGCTGATCTTCAGGCGCTGGACTGGCGAGTGACGTTATCGCTCTTCACTAGCCCGGGACCACGAGCAGCGTCAGGCTGGCGGCGATGAGGAGGGCGAGGAGGGCCGCGCGGGTCATCGCATCGGCCGCCCGGCGAGCACGTCCTGGAGATCCCGCAACACCTTGCGGTTCCAGCGCTGCTCGACCTTGCTGGTCCTGAGCTTCTTCTTGTTGACGACTTCGACCGTGTAGCGCTCGGCGCCAGCCGCCGGGGGCGTGATGTAGATGCCGACCCAGTTGCCGTACTCAAGGAATGGCCCGCGCCAGTGAGTGGTGCGCTCCGCGCGGATCACCCCGCGGGCCTTGTCCTGCTCGGCGATCTCGAAGTGCTCGCCCACGACCCGGAGCGCGGCGGCCCAGATGTCGTCATAGCTCTGGCCCGTGATCGTGGCCGTGCGCCCGCGGCCCGGCTGCACGTCGGCGAGCGACTGGCAGGCAGCCAGGAGGGCGGCGAGCGCGAGCAACCCGAGACGTCATGTCACTAGCTACTTTCCGGTGCAGAAATGGCGACAGACATCGACCCGGGATGCGGGATAGAGTTTCTGGCCAGCGTCCAAGTGCTCATCTCTGGCTCTCTTCGCCTTTGCGCTAGAATACGCCGAGTAGTCTGGCAAGGCCTCGAGCCCTGCTCGGTCTCGCGGGCAGGCGACCGGAGGATCTCCTGATGAGCAATCGCAGAACACGCCGAGCGCGTTTGGTCGCAACCTCGCTCATTTTCCTTTGCGCTGGCTGCGCAGCGGCGGCGCTTCCGCAGCGCTATCCGAGCCGGCCACCTGCCGGCATGACTGCCGCACAGGCCCAACAGGACGAAGATGCCTGCGTCAACGTCGCCGCGCGCGCGACCGTGGAACGAGCGTGGGCGTACATCGGCTGCATGGTCTCGAAGGGACATACTGTGGGTGTTGTGTTCCACGTTCGCGCGGAGCCGACATACATCGGCGTGACCCAGACGCGACCCCATGACTCGTCCACGGTTGCCGTTGAGGTCGACGAGTGCCGGAAGGCGGCGTATGCTGCCGGACGTGCTGAAGGCGGATCGAGAGACGCAATGGTCGCGCGGATGGAGAGCACATTCAAGGCCTGTCTCGAACCCCGGGGTTACGTGATCCAGCAACTAGCCACGCCGGGCTCGACCACGTCTCGGCGCTGACCGACGGAGCCATTCCTGCACTGACGTCGGCGGCCCGCCGGCCGACTCACGTTGGAAGAGGCCGGAGTCTGTTGATCGTGGTCGCGTCGCCGGCTCCGCCGGAATCAACCCTCCCTGAACGCGACCACGTTCAGTACGGTCTCCTGGCGAGTGATGGGAACAGATCGTCCCAGCCGCTCGAGAAGACCGAAGTCGAGGCGGGACCACCATGGGTACGGCGTCGAGACGTTCTCTTCAGTGAAGCTGAAGCCGGTCGATCGGAGCAGGAGCAAGTACTCGTCCGCGGTCCGCTGGGCGTGCATGGGGTGCCGGAAGAGTACCCGCACGCGCAAGGAGCGGATGAATGGCGCGCATGATTCGGCAAAGAGAAGCACCCCTCCCGGTCGCAGCACCCGGCGAAACTCGCGCGCTGAGCTCTCCGGGTCGGCAAGGTGGTGAAACGCCTGATGGCAGAAGATCATGTCGACCGATGCGTCGGGAAGAAGCAGCGGTGGCACGCATTCGAGCCTGAGGTTGACCTGGCATCGGCATCGAGCACCCTCATGCGAAGCCCGCATCAGCATCTCGCGGTCTGGATCGAGGCCGATGAGCAAGCTGGGTTTGAAGAACCTGTCAAGCAGAGGCAGCGCCTTTCCGGCGCCGCAACCGACGTCGAGAATCGTCGCGTATGAGCCGGCAGGTCCGCCGAATAGCTGGGCGAGCTCCACCAGCGCGGCGTGAATCACGTATCTCCGCCAGACATCCGTGGTGAGGAGCCAGCCGCCGAAACGTGTGTCACGGACCCATGGCCGAGCGCCATTCACGTGCTCCGTGAGCGTTACCGTCGTGGCGTGCGGCGAAACCCTCCTTCTGCGCCTGCTCCCCATCTTGTGAACCCAACCTCAGCTTGGTGACGTCGATTATCTGAGCGCCGGCGTGAGCACGTCCACGCCCGTTCTTCATCGGCAATTCGTCATGCTCCACTTTCCTATAGTTCAGGCCCACGGGTTCGTCAAGCCCAACCGTCGGGCACTGTTTTTGACGATGGTGTGCTGTTGACGACAGTGTTGTTGACGACGGTGTTGACAATCGCCTAGTGGTTGGCTATTGTCCCGCCACGGCCCCGCATGCCGATGGGTACAGGAGCAGAGTATCAACAGCGCAACTGCAAGCGCCCCGGGCCATCGAGTAGAGCTCGGGGCCGCTGCGTAGTTCCCGCTCCTACGGTACGTCCGTTCCTGTCACCCGACCTGGGGCACCACCTGGCCGTCGCGTCTTCAGAAGATCGGGCGCCAACTGAAGAAGATCGGGCGCCAACTGAGCCCGCTGGTCCGTCGATCGTGGACGCTTATACGCCCTGAGGCTTCTTCGGCGGGTAGACGGAAGAGGACCCGGCATGGTCCACGATGCGCACTTCCAGAGAGACCGCCGTGCACCCTACCGCGTCCGGTGGTGGGCCCCCGGGATGGTCGACATCGCGCGAGCGTGGCGTATCGCGCGCACCGGTGTCGCCTTCACCGTATTCGGCCTTGGGGCGCTGCTGTTCGCTATCGTGGGCTTCCCGGGGCTGCGCCTGATCCCCGGAACCGCCGAGGACAAAGAGCTTCGAGCCCAACGGCTCGTCCACGTCGGCTTTCGGCTCTTCGTATGGTTCATGGAACGACTGGGCCTGATCCGTGTCGTCCGGATCGGCACGGAACGTCTCCGAGACTCCGGCGCACAACTCGTCGTCGCAAACCACCCGACACTTATCGACGTGGTTCTTCTCATTGCCTGCATGCCCCAGGCCGACTGTGTCGTGAAGCATGCTCACTGGCGCAGCAGGATCATGCGCCGCGTGGTCACGGGAGCCGGCTATATCCCCAATGCCGAGGGCGACGCTCTCGTGGATGCCTGCGTCAGGCGGCTGCACCAGGGACGGTCGCTGCTGCTCTTCCCTGAAGGTACGCGGTCCCCGCGGCAGCGACTCGGACCGTTCCATCGCGGAGCAGCTCACATCGCATTGAGGAGCGGCTGTGACCTCGTCCCCGTGACCATCCGATGTGTTCCGCCGACCCTGGCGAAAGGAGGCCGGTGGTACGACGTACCCCACCGAACGGCGCAGTTGACGATCGAGGTGGGTGACCCCCTGGTGGCCGGTGCGCGAGCGAACGGGCCACTGGCCGCGCGCACGCTCACCGCAGCACTACGCGGATTCTACGAGGAACGGCTTCTGGCGGGAGGATCCGAGAATGCAACGGCTTGAGGATCTGGAGGCGGAGATCAAGGAACTGATCGTCGAGGTCCTGGCGCTCGAGGATGTGACGGCCGGCGACATCGACAGCGACGCGCCTCTTTTCAACGAGGGGCTTGGCCTTGACTCCATCGACGCGTTGGATCTGGCGTTGGCGCTCGAACAGCGGTATGGGGTGCGAGGCAGTCAGGACCCCAACGAAAACGTGAGGCGCTTCGCCTCCGTGCGTAACCTTGTCGCCTTCGTGTCCGCCAGTCGAATTCGATGAGCATCCGGTCCCTTTCGATCGAGAGGTGCGAAATGAAACAGGTGGCCCTGCTCTTCGCCGCCCTGATCCTCGCCGGGTGTGCCATCCATCAGCGCGTCGATCCGGTCCCACGAATGGACAGCCGGGAGATTTGCATCATCAACAACCCCGATGTCCGGGAGGGATTCCTCGAGACGTATCAGCGTGCCCTTGCCGCGAAGAGGTTCCAGACGAAGATGCTCGACAAATCGGCCACGCCACGTGACTGTCCTTTCACGTCCACCTACACCGCGAACTGGCGGTGGGATTTGGCGCTCTATATGGCGTTCGCGGACATCACCGTCTATGCCAACGGAAAGAAGATCGGCCACGCCCTCTACGATTCGCTGGGTGGCAGCGGCAACCTCGGGAAGTTCATCAATGCCGAGAACAAGATCAAGGAACTGGTAGATCAACTGTTCCCCAATCCGGCGCCGGCCGGCTAGGGCCGGCTTCCCCCCGCCGCGTTAAGGAGGGCAGACAATGTACGCTAGGCTCATGGGCTGGGCGCTAGCCGTGATGGCACTGAGCGGCTGCGCCGTGGGTCAGAAATTCAGCTATGCTGGCAGCAGCATCAACGTGGAGTCCATCGGCACGGCCCGAAGTGCCGCGGTGGCGGTGCTGGATCAGCGGGAGTACATCAAGAGCGGGACAAAGTCGGAATCGTTCGTCGGCCTGAGCCGGGGCGGCTACGGCAATCCTTTCGACGTCGAGACCAAGAGTGGCACCTCGATGGCGTCCGAGATGGCGACCTCGATCGCCGCAGCGCTGCAGGCCAGGGGACTCAAGGCGCAGGCCGTCACGGTGCGCCCGGCTGACGGGCCTGAACGAGCCCGCCAAGCGCTCTTCCGGAGTGGGTCCGATCGCCTTTTCCTGTTCACGCTCAAGGAATGGAAGACCGACACGATGATGCGCACCGGCCTCGACTTCGACGTCACTCTGGACGTCCTCGACAGTAGCGGGACAAGCCTCGCCAGCAGCCGGGTCTCCGGCAAGGAAGTCTCGGGCGCCTCCATCCTCAGCGCTGAGAAGGACGCCAGAGCCTGGTTCGCCGCGAAGATCTCGGAGCTGCTTCGTGACGAGGCTGTCGAGAAGGCGCTCCGGTGACCCGGGGCCGGCCCGGACAGCGAGGCGAAAGACGGCTTCTCCCCTCCAGCCCCAGAGCGCGGGCCCGTGACCTTGTCGGCCCAGCCCGGAGTAGCCAGCCACCTGCGGACATTCAAGGTCGAGTTCGTCCACGGCAAGGTCGCCCGCATAAGCGAGTAGACCAGGCACCATTTCTCCTCACGTCCGGACGGAAGGAGAAGCCATGCGCGCCCTGATGACGGTCATCGCCGCGATTCTGCTCTGCGTAGTCGCCGGTAGCGCACTCGCACGCGACACCAAGCACATGTACCTGATTGCCGAGGCGCTCGACAGGCCCGTCGCCACGGAGAAGCTCGGTACCGCGGTGGCCTTCTACTTCGGCAAGCAGGAACACCCGCCGGTGGCGCGCACGCTGGGCGAGTATACGGCCAACCGCAAGACCAACGCCGCCAACAAGTCCGATCGGGAGGCTTGCCAGTGGGTCTTCCTGTCGGCCATGCTCGCACTGCGCGACCGTGCGCTTCAGGAAGGCGGCGACGCCGTCATCAACATCAAGAGCTACTATAAGAAGAACGAGGTCGTCAGCAACAGCGAGTACGAATGCCATGCCGGTGCCGTCGTGGCCGGCGTGGCGCTGAGAGGCACCGTAGTCAAGCTCGCCAAATGAGGCACGAGGGGAACCGCGCGCTTGGGGCGCCTTCCCGATCAGCGCAACTCGCCTCGACGCCATGTCCAGCGGCGCCGCGGCGAAGCCAGCGTGAGCGTCGGCTCGTCGGACAGGAGCCAGCGGAGGAACTCGACAGGTTGGGGCCACGCGGGCGTCCCCGAGAGCTCCCCGGCGGCGGCAGGATCGTCTCCGAGACTCAGCGTGATCGCAGCGGGGCCCTCGTGGAGCTCGAGGAGAAGCGCCACCGAGTACGCCGCCTGCGGCGCGTCGACAAAGGGCGCGAAGACGGGCGGCAGAGGCTCGTCACCAATCACGAAGAGGACGGGGCCGCCGCCGGCCCGGCGAAGGCCGCCGAGGGCCTCGAGAAAGGCGCAGCCGAAGGTGTCCCGTCCCGCCGCCAGCGCGCTCGCGGCCTGCCGATTCCCGGTGGCGATCGAGAACAGACCGGCCTGGGTGTTGTGCACGGAATGGCTGAAGTGGTTGGCGCTCACCGGCTCTTCTCGCGCCAGGCATTCCAGCAAGGCGACGGTCGCGGCGGTGTCGCCATAGCGTGAGGCGAACACCGTCGGGACAGCGGCCAGCGCGTCCGAGGTGCCGCACGCGAACGCCGCCTTGAGCATCATTCGGCTCAGCCGGCCGCAGCGACGTCTGAGGAGCGGAGGCAGGAACGCGACATCGGGGCTGCCGTCGCGCCCGAGCGGATGCGGCGCGCGGCACCATGCTTTCCAGGCGGTGCGATCCTCGACACCGGGTGTCCACGCTGCCCACTGCGCGACCCTCACGCGCATCACGTGGCGGCCTCGCCGAGGACCAGCGCGCAGTTGTTGCCGCCGAACCCGAACGAGTTGCTGAGGAGGATCGCCAGCCCGTCTGGCGCAAGATGCTCGCCCACGGCAGCCAAGCGGAGGCGAGGGAGGGCCGGGTCGGGGATACCGTCCCAGCGGTGCGGCGGCAGCGGCAGCTCCCGGCCGGCCCGACGCGCCAGCATCAGCCAGCAGAACGCCGCCTCGATGGCGCCCGACGCCCCCAGGGTGTGACCGACCAGGGGTTTCGTGGAACTGCACACGACGTCGCAGCCGAACACCCGGGAGACGGCCTTTGCTTCCATGGCATCGTTGAGCGGCGTCCCGGTGCCGTGCAGATTCACGTAGACGATGGCCTCCGCAGCGAGGCCGGCGTCCGCCAGCGCCGCGCGCATGGCAGCCTCCGCACCCGTGCCCTCGGGCTCCGGCGCGGACATGTGGTAGCCCTCGCTGGACGAGCCCGCTCCGAGGAGTTGAACGCCTCCCGTCTGCTTCGTGAGGAGGAACAGCGCGGCGCCTTCACCCAGGGTGAGTCCCTTGCGATTGAGACTGAACGGATTGCTCGGAGACTCGGACACCGCCTGCAGCGCGGTGAAGCCGTTCGCCGTCAGCCGGCAGAGCGAGTCAGCGCCGCCGGCAATGACGGCATCGCACACGCCGAGGGCGAGCAGCGAGCGAGCGGATTCAAGGGCGCGAGCTCCGGACGAGCATGCAGTGGACAGCGTGTAGGCGGGGCCCTGGATACCCGCGTAGGCGGCGAGGAACTCCGCCACGCCACCGAACTCGAGCTGCGCGTAGTCGAAACTCGCTGGGAGTGCGCCGGAGCGCAGGCGCTCGGCGACGGCCTGTTCGGCGGCCGCAATGCCGGACGTGCTGGATCCGATCACGACTCCGATGCGTCGCGGCCCGACATCCGCCATCACCTCCCGTACGGCGGCCTCGATCTGCTCGAAAGCGGCGAGGGACAGCGCATTGTTCCGGCACGCATAGCGGCTCAGGTGGATCGGAATCTCGGGCAGCGGTTCGCGCACCTCCCCCACCAGGAGTGATTGGCCGGGGATCAGGTCGTCGCGCCTGGCCAGGCACGACTGGTCGCCGGCGAGCAGTCGCCACCAGATCTCATCAGCGCACCCGCCGAGGGCGTTGACCATTCCCATCGCGGCGAGCGCACAAGGTAGTGGCCCGTGTCCGGGTGCGCCTCCGCTGGCGGCCATGGGACTAGGGCAATGACGGCGTGGCGACCCGATTCACCGCGGGCCGGCACGCCCTGTATTCGGAGAATATTCCATACACGAGATGACGGTGTGGATCTCTGAACCCTGCGCTCGACAGCGCTCGCAGCACCGCGTCGGGCGCCGGTGCCCGCTCGATCGTGTCCCAGAAGTACCGGCACAGGTCGCCCGTGCTGGCGCGCCGCCCCACGACACGAGCCACGGCTGGCATGACCCGGCCCATGTAGAAACCCAGCGCTCGGCTTGCCAGCGGTCTCTCGGGTCGGGTGATCTCGAGGATACCGACGACTCCGCCCGGTTTGAGCACGCGGAAGAACTCGGCGAACGTCGAAGCCAGATCGTCAAGGTGGCGCAGCGCATAGCCGAGGCTCAGGAAATCGAACGAGGCCGCGCGGAACGGTAGCTGCTCTCCTCTGCCCAGGACGAGCGAGACCGGCAGCGCCGCCGCCGCGCGCGAGAGCATCCCGAAGCTCACGTCAACGCCCACGACGTCCGCGGGGCGGTCCACGACGCGGAGCGCCTCTCGCGCCACCAGACCAGTTCCGATGGCCACGTCAAGGACCGTCATGCCACGCCTCAAGCCTGCCCGCTGTAGTGCCCGTCTTCTGTACCATCGGCCAGACCCGAGCGCCATGAAGGCCGCGATGCGGTCGTAATCGGAGGCGGCCTCGTCAAAGAGGTGACGCACGAAGCCCCCGCGGTTCCCGGTGTCCAACATGACTGCTCTCGCGATCTAGTCTGCTCCCACTTCGTCAGCAGGTCCACGAACTTGTCCAGACCCGCGACGAACGGCGCCACGATGAACCCGACGTACAGCAGCCAGTACGCCTGGTGTGCCGGCCCCTCGACTCCCAAATGCCCGTCGTTACCGATAGGCGCCCAGGATGCGCGGCGCGCGCTCCCATCCATGGAAGTGGCGCCGGGTGCGTATTCTGCGCGTCTTGACACGAGGGCCGCTACCGCGGGAGTATCCCTCCAGGTCCCGGATCACCGTTGTCGCCCCGCAGAGACTCCCGCAGGCAGGAGGCACGCATTGCCGGTGCGCGTGCGCAGTTGACGGACGAGATGGTGACGCGCGATCGAAACGAACCGCTGCAACCGGGAGCGGCTCTCTGACTTCGAACCCCCCGTGCCCAAGGAGCGTTGGCGATGAAACATGTAGCGCGACTCGTGTGTGGCTCACTGCTTGTGATCGGCGTGTCGATGCTCTCCGGCTGTGCCACGTGCAGCGGGAACCAGGGATGCTACACGAGGCAAGGAGCCGGCACGGCCGAGAGTTACACGTGTCGGGCCGACAACGTGACGAAAGGGTGCACGTGGCAGCCGACCGGGGGCCGCACCGCTCAATGCACCGCGGCCGACCAGATCGCGCTGCCGGGTGAAAGCTGCCGCTGAGTCAGCTCGAGCTGCCGTCTTCGCGCCGTCTTCGCGACGCGGAGCCGCTTGACACCTGGCCAGGAGAGAATCCCTGACCGACGCGACGGGCATCCCAATCGCGAGAGCGCGGGAGGACGGACGAGAGACACCATGATTCCGTGTTCCGGAGGTGGACAGAGGTCTTGTCAATAAGTGTGTAAATGAGATCAGGCGGCGGCCTTCTTTTCGCCTCGGTTCGCTGCACGCACTCCGTTGACGTAGAGGACGCCGTTGGCGACGTCGGCCAGCAACTCGGGCGC
>Ga0187892_10001275_pt1 | contig 58562 bp, 45 predicted proteins | sample MA1701073metaG_FD_139345 | JGI IMG/M metagenome (GOLD analysis project Ga0187892, IMG submission 139345) | Bio-ooze microbial communities from a basaltic lava cave in the Kipuka Kanohina Cave System on the Island of Hawaii, USA - MA170107-3 metaG ...
AGTAACAAGATCCTGAGACCCTTGAGAACACCGACCTCCATCGACAACCGCCCTCCCGGAGCCCGCCAGCTCCGGCGGCAGTATGCCTTGGAAGAGGGGTTCTTTCAGCGTTGTAGTGCTACGGTGTACCCTTCGTCGCGCGTCTCGCGGCGGTCTTGCCGTTCATCGTCAGTCAGAATCTGCCCCAGGCTCGTCGCGTGATCGAAGCTCGGTGCCAGCGATGCCTCTCGTGCCCCCTCGGCGGCTCCTCGTACGAGGAGGCCCCAGTTCTCGTGATGCCGATCGGTGTTGGAGATCACCGTGTCCAGCGCGAGGTATCCGAGGAAGAGTTCTGCAGCGCTCCGCACTTCGGGAACGGGAGTGAAGTCCGCGGGCAGAGCGACGAAGGTCTGCGAGAGGACTCCCATGACCTTTTCGACCGTGTGCCGGACCACTTTGTACCGCTCGGTCGAGGGGTAGTCCGGATCGACCTCCAAGAGAAGCTCGTTGCCGAGGACAAGTTCGCCACGCGCCAGTTTCTCGGTGAAGTCCAAGGAGATCACCCCCGGCTCACCGCGACACTCCGCCAGTTCGACGATGGCGTGGGGAATGCCGATCAGAGTCGCCAGCTCCGCAGCTATCTTTTCGGCCCAGTCGTCTCCCGTAGTCGGTCGGTATCGGAATTTGAACAAGCCATCGGCGACCATCCGGCGCCTCGGCCCAAAACTTCTTCTTGCTGCCGAGCGGCTCCTCACGCAGAGCCTGCCAGCCGGAGACGTCTTCGACCTTGTACGCTTCGCTCACGGGGTAGTCACGAGAGTCGCGGCGCCACGAAGGCGAGATGGCGAGGCATCTTGGACTGGGTGCAGCCAGTAACCTGCCGGCCCTCGGCTCGTGCGCTTGATAGCGTCGGTCTCCTCACGGATGCCCTCGGGGTCCTCGTCAGCCTGAGATTCGACCGGTCCAAAGAAATACCGGGCGCGGTCGCGATCGACCGCGCCCGGTGGTCATTGATCCATCTTGGTCTCGACTCGGGTCGACCTAAAACCGGGGGAGCTGAAGCGTTCCTGTCCCGCGATCCAGGTGATCTCGGATTTGATCCATCGTGGTGCCGTCCAATTTGGGCTTGATGGGCCGGCTTCCGCGGAGGAAGCGGACAAGCGCCTGCGAATCCCGGGAAGGGCTTACGACCCGCGCGGCGATGTCGCGGCCGAAATCCGGTTTGACGACGATGACATTCCCTCGTCCGAACTCTAGCTGAAGCCGATCGAAGTTGGTCCGAAAGGGTCTTTCGTGGGGGGTCAGTTCTGACGGGTCGTAGAGGCAATCGTTCATGTTCTGGTCCTTCTCATGCGCATGGGAGTTCAAAGAGAGCAGCGGGTCGAAAGTGCTGACGCGAAAGGCAGGTCGTGCTTTTTTCCCGCGACACCTCCTTTCAAGTAGCCTCGGTCCATCCGATGGATCGCGCCTGCGCCCTCGCAGGTGCCTCGACCGCCGGAGTGCGCCTCGACAACGTCCACGAAGTCGGGACGACCGAAAGGATCTGAGGGTAGCACTCCCTGCAGATGGATCTCTGCGTCGCCGGCCGTACTCCGACCCGCGCGGACTTCGGTGGCAAAGATCCGCGCCCGGTCGCAGCTCGGAGATCGCCGGGGGCCGGAGCGATCGAAACTTCACGTGGACACGGGTCGCCGTTCAGTGAAGGACGGCCACGGCCGGAGCCACGGATCGCAACCGATTACTCCCGGTGGGCGAGCCGCAGCGGGAGCGCGCGCGAAAAGTCGCGCCGCTCGTGAGTGCGATGGATGCCGCAGGCTTGCGGCCGGAGGAGTGGTGGGCAGAGCCAGAGTTGAACTGGCGACACCAGGATTTTCAGTCCTGTGCTCTACCAACTGAGCTACCTGCCCACGAAACGAAAGACGGTCGTTCAGTCGGACGGTTATATCGCCTCTTCGGGGCCTGTCAATTGAGGAGCGGATGCCATCAGACTCCGCGCTCGGACCGGCGCGGCGCGACCGCGTCCGCGGCCTCGTCGAGCGGGTTTCCTCGGCGTCCCGCGAGGAGGCGGAGGCACGCATCGCGGTCGGATTCGATCTGCGCGCGGAGCGCCTCGGGCCCCTCGAACCGCCGCTCGTCCCGGATGCGCGAGAAGAGCTTCACCTCGATCTCCCGGCCGTAGAGGTCGCCCGAGAAGCCGACGAGGTGCGCCTCGACGAGGAGGCCGCCCGAGCGTTCGAACGTCGGGCGAGTCCCCACGTTCACGAGCGCCGCGAAGGTTCTCCCTTCGAGTTCGACCTCGCCCGCGTAGACGCCGCGCGGCGGCTTCACGACCGCGGCGGCCTCGACGTTCGCGGTCGGGAAACCGATGAGGCGCCCGCGCGACGCGCCGCGCTCGACCCGCCCGTAGATCGACGGCGCGCGGCCGAGCCACGCGGCCGCGTCGTCCAGGCGCCCCTCGGCGATCGCGCGTCTGAGCCCCGTGCTGCTCACTTCCTTCCCGTCGACGAAGACGGGGCCCGCCAGCTCGGCGAAGAACCCGTGTCGCTCGCCGAGCGCGCGGAGCGTCTCGAAATCGCCCGCGGCGTCCTTCCCGAATCGCGAGTTGTAGCCGAGGACGACGCCCGCGACGCCGACGCCCTGGACGAGGACGCGAAGGGCGAACTCCGCGGGCGAGAGCGAGCGGAGCCTCTCGTCGAACGAAAGGACGACCGAGGCGTCGATCCCGATCGACTCGAAGAGCGCGAGCCTCTGCGCGAGCGGGGTGAGCTGCGGCGGCGCCTCGCCCTTCAAGAGCGCGTCGGGATGGTCGGCGAACGTGAGGACGACCGCCTCCCCTCCCGACCTCTTCGCGCCGGAGATCGTCGTCTCGAGGACGTGGCGGTGGCCGAGGTGGACGCCGTCGAAGACGCCGATCGTCGCCACGGGCCGCCGGAAGCATTCCGGACGGAGCGACGTGAACCGTTCCGAGTGGATGCGCATGTCTCGATCGATCGCCGAATCGCTCGCGCCTAGGCCCGCCCGCTCGGCCGGGCCGTCGCGCGAGGCCGCTAGCGGGCGACGCTCCTCGCCTTTTCCTCGAGCTCCTTCAGGCTCCGCTTGAGCTTCAGTTGGTCCGCCGGGGACATCTTGGAGACGAAGAGGATCCCGTCCAGATGGTCGATCTCGTGCTGAAGGACGACCGCGAGGAGCCCGTCGCCCTCGATCGTGAAGGGCTTGCCCTCGAGGTCGAGCGCGCCGACGCGCACCCAGTTCGCCCGCGTCACCCGGCCGTAGAGCTTCGGGAACGAAAGGCAGCCCTCCTCGGTCGTCGTCGTGCCGCGCGCCTCCTCGACCCTCGGATTGACGAGCGCCACGTCCCGCTCCGGATCGCCGCCGGGATTGATGACGATGAGCCGGCGGAGGTAACCGACCTGGTTGCCCGCGAGGCCGATGCCGCGGTGCTCGTGCATCGTGCGGATCATCTCCTCGGCGGTCTTCCGGACGTCGTCGTCGACTCGATCGATGGGCGCGGCCGTCGCTCGGAGCCGCGGATCGGGATAGAGGAGCACTTCCATGGTCGTCGCGGACGGTGGCTCTCCGGATCGTTGTCTTTGCCGTCCAAGCACTTATACCACGCTTCGAGCCGATTCGGCGGAGCGGCGTTCGCGTTGACGGTTCCCCTTCCGGACTGCTAGAATCGCGCCCCCTTCGCGCCTTTCCGCCTCGAGGTCGGTGCCCCGCCGAGGGTCGCGTCGCGGGCGCTGCAGTTCCTCTCCCGTCGTCCCGGATTCCGGAGCATCGTCTCGATGGTCGACGTGACCCGCCACATCGAAAAGGCCGAAGAGGCCGTGCGGCGGAAGAACTTCGACTACGCGATCGAGCTCTACGGCCAGATCCTCGAGCTCGCGCCCGGGAACGCCCACGCGTTCGCGGGCTTCCGCGAGGCGGCGGTGAAGCGGCTCGGCGGGAAGCCGCCCGGAGCCGGCGCCCTCCTCAAGTCCGCCGTGCCGCGCGCCCGCGTGAAAGCCGCGCAGGTGATAAAGAATCCGGGGGCGGTCTCGAAGGCCTGCCTCGACTGCCTCGCGATCAACCCGTTCGACCGGAAGACGAGCCAGATCCTGGGCGAGGCGGCCCTCGCGCTCGGCAACGAAGACCTCGCGATCCTCGCGTTCGAGGGCGTCGAGCCGCCGGGAGGAGGCGCCGCGAGCGCGAAGCCCGATCTTTCGGCGCTCCGCTCGCTCGGGCTCCTCTATCAGAGGAAGGGCGAGTTCGAGAAAGCCCTCGAGACGTTTGAGAAGGTCCTACGGATCGATCCGAGCGACGTCGAGGCCGCTCGCGCGCGCAAGAACCTCGCGGCCGAGATGGCCATCAAGTCGTCGCGCATCGACTCGGCGGAGTCGTCGCGAGCCCTCATCAAGGACAAGAAGCTCGCGAAGGACCTCGAGGACCGCCAGAGGCTGACGCTCACCGACGAGGAGAAGGACCGCGCGGTCGAAGAGGCGAGAGCGGCTTTCGAGGCCGCGCCCGGCGACCGAGCCGCCGCGATCGCGTTCGCTTCGATCCTCGACCGGAAGGGCGACGTGTCGCGCGCGATCGAGGTCCTTGAGTCGATCCCCGACGGCGAGAGGGACGGAGAGGTCCGGAGCCTCATGGGCGACCTCGAGATGCGCGAGATCGACCTCGAGATCGCGCGCCTCGGCGAGGCGGCGATCGCGGACGCCGGAGCCCGCGAGAAGATCGAATCACTCAAGCGCTCGCGCACGGAGATCGAGGTGCGCGAGGTCCGCCGGCGGGTGAAGGACCAGCCGACCGACCTCGCTCTCAAGTTCCGGCTCGGCGACGCGCTCTTCCGCTCCGGCGACGTCGACGGCGCGATCGGCGAGTACCAGCAGACGGTGAAGGACCCGGCGAAGCGGGGCGAGTCGCTCGTCCGGCTCGGGGAGTGCTTCGCGCAGAAGGACCTCCACGATCTCGCCGCGAAGCAGTTCGAGAGGGCCCTCGAGACTCTGAGCGACCTGTCGCCGCGGACTCTCGACGTCCGGTACCAGCTCGCCGCGGTGTTCGAGCGCCAGGGGAACAAGGCGCGCGCCCTCGAGGAGTACTCGAAGGTGTTCGAACGGGACATCCGCTACAAGGACGTGTCGAAGAAGCTCGAGGCGCTGAAGAGCGGCGCCTCCGGGGCGGGCGCCTGAACCGCGCCGCCACGAAAAGACGTTACCAGTAGGCGAAGGCAGCAGGAGATATCGACCCAATGGCTCATTCCGTCTCGGCCCTGAAGAGGCACCGTCAGAACCGGAAGCGCAACGCCATCAACCGCGGCCGTCGCTCGGCGCTCCGGACGCAGTTGAAGAAGGTCGAGGTCGCGCTGAAGGCGGGCGACGCGGCGAAATCCGCGGAGGAGATCCGCCTCGCGGCCAAGACCCTCGACAGGCTCGCGAAGGGGAACACGATCCACAGGAACGCGGCCGCGCGGAAGAAGTCGCGCCTCCAGAAGCGCCTCAACGCCCTCGCGAAGAAGGCCTAGAAACGGTGCCAGGCACCGTTTCTAACCGCCGAACACGCGCGGGTAGCGGTAGTAGACCTCGAGGCAGAGAGTGAGGAGCGCGGTCGAGTAGACGCGGCCGCCCTCCTCGCCCCAGGCATCGGCGGGCGGCCACGAGCCCTTCGCGTCGCCGTCCTTGACTTGCGTCTCGATCACGGCCGCCTGCATCGCTTTGTTCCAGCGGTCGAAGCGCGGGCCGCCGACCTGGTGCATCGCGAGCGTTCCGTAATACCAGTAGTAGAACTCGAGCTTCTCCGGCTCCCACGCGGGAAGGCACCGCGCGAGGAGATCGGCGCCGAGCTGGATCTTCTCGCTCGTCGCGGGGTCCTCCTTCAGGAACACGCGGCTCACGACGCCCACCGCCGTCAGCGCCTCGGAGTGCTCGGCGGGAAACTCCGCGTCCTTGCCCTCGATCCGGACGGGACCGTTCCCTCGCCGCGTGTATCCGACCCGCCCGTTCTCGTCGGTCACCGAGTCGAAGAACGCGCGCGCGCCCGAAAGCGCCGTGGGATCGACTTTGAGCCCCGCCCCCTCGGCCGACTTCAGCGCCATGACCATCCAGCCCGTGACCGACGTGTCGTCGTCGCCGGGCGCAACGCCGTACCGCCACGCCGAGTACGGATTGCGGCACCGCTCGATGAAATCGAGCCCGCGCTCGGCCGGCCGCTCGAAGAGCGGGAACCGGGTGAGCCCGTACGCTTCCGTCATCGCGAGCGTGCAGATCGCGTGGCCGTACGTGAAGTTCGGCGCCGACCGGATGCCGAAGCACCCCTCGGGATCCTGGATCGTCGTCAGGTAGCGGAGACCGTTCCGAACGGTGTCCCGGTACTCGCCGCGAACGTGCGTGTGCCCCGCGCCGAGGAACGCGAGGAGCGCGATCCCCGAGAGCCCCGCGTCGTAGAGCGGGTGGCCCTTCCCCTCGCAGACGTTTCCCCGGCACCGCGCCTGAAAACCGTCCGAGTCCCACGAGCCGTCCTCGCTCTGGTGCCGCGCGAGCCAGTCGAGGCCCCACGTGACCGCGCGCTCGGCGCGCTCGCCGCCGCCCTTCCGGCGCGGCCCGCCCCGGCGGTCGCCGAAGAAGCTTCCCGCGCCCCCCGGGCCGCCGATCAGCGGCGAGGTGGCCTTCAGCTCGAACGGGGAATCCGCCAGCGACTCGTCGTCCGGCATCGCCGCGTCGTCGGGGAATTCGTCGGGAGTCTCGGGACTCTCGGTCAGCGTGACGTCCGGCTCGGGCAATTCCTCCGGATCGGGCTCGTCGACCTCGGGGTCGACGTCTTCGAATTCTTCGTGCGGCCGGTCCACGACGTCGGCTCGGACGACGGCGTTCGCCTCGGACGGCGGCGCGTCGACGAGGAGCGTCGAGATCACGAGGAAGACGAGCGCGTGGAAGACGAGCGAGCAGACGAACCACGGCGCGCGCTTCAACTGCTCGACGAGGATCTCGTCGAAGGACGGCGGGCCTCCCTCGGGCTCGCACGGACGGTCACGTCGATCGAGGTCTCGGCTCATCGCGCGCCTCCCTGCTCGGTGTCGGGGAAAAAAACGGTGCCAGGCACCGTTTTCTACGGTCAGTGACGAGTTGCCGCGTTGAGAGTCATCGTAAGGACCGCGGTCGAGTAGACGCGTCCGCCCTCGTCGCCCCACGCGTCCTTCGGCGCCCACGAGCCCTTCTCGTCGCCCTCGGTCTCCTGCGTCTCGATGACCGCGTCCAGAATTGCCTCACGCCAATGGTCGAAGTGCTTCCAGCTCACCTGGTACATGGCGAGCGTCCCGAGGTACCAGTAGGTGAAGTCGAGCCGCGGCGGCTCCCAGACCGGGAGTGTCGCGAGCAAGAGGTCGGCGCCTTTCTCGATCTTCTCGCTCTTCGCCGGGTCTTCCCTCATGAAGACGCGCGACAGGACGCCCACCGCCGTGAGCGCTTCCGAGAACCGGCCCGGGAACGCGTCCTCCCTCCCTTCGAGTCGGACCGGACCGTTGCCGCGCCGCGTGTATCCCACTCTTCCGTCCACGTCGGTCACGCTTTCGAGAAAAGCGCGCGCGCCCTCGTAATCGTCCGGATCGATCCGGAGCCCTGCGGACTCGCCCGACTTGATCGCCATCACCATCCAGCCCGTGACCGAGCTGTCGTTGTCGCCCGGCTGGACTCCGTAGCGCCACGCCGCGGAGGGATTCCGGCACTTCGAGACGAACTCGAGGCCTTTCTGCGCCGGCCCCTTGAACAGCGGGAACAGCGTGAGCGCGTACGCCTCGGTCATCGCGAGCGTGCAGATCGCGTGGCTGTACGTGAAGTTGTGCGCCGTCCGGTTTCCGAAGCAGCCCTCGGGATCCTGGATCGCGATGAGATACCGGAGCCCGTTCGAGACGTTGACCTTGTACTTGCCGTAGTTGTGCGTGTAGCCCGCGCCGAGGAACGCGAGGAGCGCGAGCCCCGTGAGCCCAGAGTCGTAGAGAGGATGACCCTTCCCCTCGCAGACGCTCGTCTGGCAGTGCGCCGTGAAGCCGTCCGAGTCCCACGACCCGTCCGTGCTCTGATGTTTCGCAAGCCAATCGAGACCTCGCTCGATGGCGCGATGCGCGTTGCTCTGCCGATAAAGGGAACCGCTGGCCCGCGCGCCGTCTGCATCCGGCGCGTCCGCGACCTGGGTCTCGTCGGACGCCTCGAGCGCCAGCATCGTCGCGATCACGCCGAGGAGGAGCGCGTTCAGGACCAGCGAGACCGCGAGCCACGGCACGGCCCGCGCCGAAGCCTTCGTCGCATGACCCTCGGACATGGCCCCTCGCTGCGTGAAACGATGCGTGCAACGGGGAGGAACGCGGAACGCACCGCGCGGTTCACCGACGGAAACGAAGCGGCGCGGCCCGTTTCGTTCAGGCCGCGCCGATGGGAGCGGCGGTAGAAAACGGTGCCTGGCACCGTTTTCTACGCTTCAGCGGCCGGCGCCGAAGACCTTGCCGTAGCGGTAGTAGACCTCGAGGCACATCGTGAGGAGCGCGGTCGAGTAGATGCGGCCGCCTTCCTCGCCCCAGGCGTCCTTCGGGGCCCAGGAGCCCTTCTCGTCGCCCTCGGACTCCTGCGTCTTGATGACCGCGTCCTGCATCGCCTTGTTCCACTGGTCGAAGTGCTTCCCGCCGACCTGGTACATGGCGAGCGTCCCGTAGTACCAGTAATAGAAGTCGAGCTTCGGCGGCTCCCACGTCGGGAGCTTGGTGAGCATGAGGTCCGCGCCGTTCTTGATCTTCTCGCTCTTCGCGGGATCTTCCTTCATGAAGACGCGCGAGAGGACGCCCACGGCCGTGAGCGCCTCGGAGAACTGGTCCGGAAACTCCTCTTGCTTCCCCTCGAGCCGGACCGGCCCGTTCCCGCGCTGCGTATAGCCGACCTTGCCGAGCTCGTCGGTCACGCTGTCGAGGAAGTCGCGCGTGCCCTTGAAGTCATCCGGGTTGATCTGGAGCCCCGCGGCCTCGCCCGACTTGATCGCCATCACCATCCAGCCCGTGACCGAGCTGTCATTGTCGCCCGGCTGTATGCCGTAGCGCCACGCCGCGTAGGGATTGCGGCACCGCGAGACGAAGTCGAGCCCTTTCTGGGCCGGCCCCTTGAAGAGCGCGAACTGCGTCAGCCCGTACGCCTCGGTCATCGCGAGCGTGCAGATCGCGTGGCTGTAGGTGAAGTTGTGCGCGGTCCGGTTGCCGAAGCAGCCCTCGGGATCCTGGATCGTCGTGAGATACCGGAGCCCGTTCCGGACGTTGTCCTTGTACTTCCCGAAGTTGTGCGTGTATCCCGCGCCGAGGAACGCGAGGAGCGCGAGCCCCGTGAGCCCCGCGTCGTAGAGCGGATGTCCCTTCCCCTCGCAGATGTTCGTCTTGCACTGCGCCTGGAAGCCGTCCGAGTCCCACGAGCCGTCCGCGCTCTGGTGGTTCGCGAGCCATTGGAGGCCCCACTCGACCGCGCGCTGCGCCTTCGAGCCGCCCGAGCCGCCCTTGTGTCCGCCGCGCCGGCCGCCGAACGCGCCGCCCGCGCCGCCGCCGAGGCCGAGCACGTTGTTGATGCTCTTGCCGTCGAACGGGACGTCGGACATGTTCTCGTCGGTCACAGCGGTGTCGTCGACGAGGTCCGTGACTTCGGTGATCTCCTCGAGGACGGGATCCTCCGTCTCCTGCTCCTCGATCTCCTCTTCCTCGACCTCGGGCTGGACCTCCTCGAAGGTCTCGAGCTCCTTCTCCTTCACCTCGGCCTGGATTTCCTTCTTGTCCTCGAGGCTCCGGGTCTGGACCGTGAGCGTACCGATGATGAGGAAGAGAAGCGCGTGGAAAACGAGCGAGCAGACGAACCACGGCGCTCGCTTGAGCTGCTCGACCAGGATCTCGTTGAAGTCCTGATCGTGCTGGCCGACCTGGTGCGGGTGCGCCGGAACGGGCGCCGGCTTCTGAGCCATGTCTCGAGCTCCGTGGGGGCGCGGCCGCGGCGAACGGGCCGCTCGTCTACGTTGATGTCGCGAACCCCAGCTTCTCCCGATCTTGCGAAGAGAAGGAAGAGAAGTTGGAGCCTACTTTCGGTTTCCGATGACACTCGTCGGGCGCCGCGCCGAGGCGCGACGTCCGAATCCGGTTGCGGCTGGCCGGCGTTCAAGAAGTCCGGTTTGAGACTGCCGCCGTCCTCTCGGGCGACTCGCCCGCTTGGTGGAACGGGCGACGGCGGGAACGGTTCACGCCGGGTTCGGCGAAACGCGAAATCGAAAAGAAAACGTCCGCTCGACGGCCGCGTCCGGGCCGCGGCGCGCCTTGCGCGCCGGGCATCTCTCGGCCTTCTTCTGGCGGCGCCGCCCGGGGGGCGGCTTCCCAAGGGGCGAATGCTAGCACGGCGCCGTGGCCGCCGCCAAGCGCGGCTTCGGACCGCGGAAAGTGAGGCGCACAGGCTACTTGCGGCGCGAGGGGGTCGCCTTCGAGTCGATCAGACGGTCCTTCAGGCTCGGGGGCCAGATGTAGGCTTCCAGGATGAGATCGGTCAGGATCTCCGAGTAGACCTTCCGGATCTTCAGGTTCTGGAGCTCCTTCCGGATCTCGAGGTGCACTTCCTCGAACTCCTTGACGCGCGCAGGCTCGTGGCCGTCCTGGCGAAGGAGGAGCGCGACGTTTCCCACCTCGACGACGGGCGATACGGAGCCCGGCGGCTGGGAGAACGCGAACTCGGTGATCTGGGGGAGGAACCCCGCGTCCCGCTCGAACCAGCCGAGATCGCCCCCCTGCTCCGCGCTCGGGTGGGTCGATCTCTCCTTCGCGAGCACGGCGAACTCCTCGCCTGCGAGGACGCGATTCCGGATCTCGTCCACGACGCAGCGCGCCGCCTCGCGGCTCCCCGCCCGGGAGGCGCTCACCATGACGAGCGAGACGCGGGCGCGCTCGGGAACGCGGAACTCCTCGATGTGGCCGGCGTAGTGCTGGCGGATCTCCTCGGGCCGGACGTCGGTGTTGCGGCTCGGGCGCTGCTTCGCGTTCCGGCCGACCCGGTCGTCGAACTGCGACCACCAGAAGAGCCGCGCGAGTTGCTCGTTCGCGAGGTGCTCCTGGAACTCCTCGAGCGTGAACCCCTTCTGGTCGACGATGTCGCGCAGCTCCGCCTCGCTCTTCCCGTACCGAATGCGCTCGAGCTCGTCCTCGACGAAGTCCTTCTGGATGACGATCTCCTGCTTCTTCGCTGCCTGGAGCTGGACCTTGCTCACGACGAGCTCGAGGAGGGCACGCGCCCAGAGGTCCTTCGGGGCAGAAGGATCCGGGTTGGCGAGGGTCTGCCTCGTGCCCTGACCCACCTTCTCGTCGACGTCGCGGCGCGTGATGACCTCGCCGTTCACGACGGCGACGATCTCGTCGAGAGTCTGTCCCGGCGGCGGCGACGACCGCTCGCCGTTAAGGAACGCGGCGCTCGCGAGCGCGATGAGGGACGTCGTGAGGATCGTCATCGCCATGCAGCGGGCTCCTCGAGTTCGGGCGGGGTCGCCCGCGGCGAGACGGGCGGCCCGGCCATCGTGTGGCTTCTCGGAAAAGTCTACAACGGGGACCTCTCGGCCGCGGCGTCCGTCCGGGCCGCGGGCGGCTCCGGGGGAGCCGCTCGCGGGGCGTCCCCGGCGAGCGGCGCGAAGTGCGCGATGAGCTCGGCGGCGATCTCCTCGGCGGTCAAGAGCGCCCGCAGAAGGACGAAGTGGACGATCGGCCCTTCGACGAGGCGCGCGCGCGATCGCGTCCCCCGCTCCTCGCGCGACACGAGCCGGACGGCCGCCCCCTCCGAACGGCACTGAAGGACGAGCATCCCTTTCTCGCCCCGGGAGACGCGGGCGACGCCGATCCGCCGGCAGAAGAGCTTGAGCCGCGAGAGCGCGACGATCTCGCGGACCGGCTGCGGCGGCTCCCCGAAGCGGTCGCGGAGATGCGCGAGGAGCGGAGCGAACCCGTCCGGCGACTCGACGGTCGCGATCCGACGGTAGACGTCCATCTTCACGCGGAGATCGGAGACATAGGAGTCGGGCACGTAGGAGTCGACCGTGAGGTCGATGTCGACCTCGAAGTCCTCGGCCACCGGCTCCGCCCGGAGCAGTTTCGCCGTCTTCGCCAGGAGGCGACAGTAGAGGTCGTAGCCCACGTCGGCGATGTGGCCGTGCTGCTCGGCCCCGAGGATGTTCCCCGCGCCGCGGATCTCGAGGTCCTTCATCGCGATCCGGAATCCGGCGCCGAGGTCGTTGTACTCCTCGATCGCGCGGAGCCGCCGGAGCGCGATCTCGCTCATCGGGAGGTTCTTCGGCGTGAGAAGGTAAGAGTGGGCCTTCCGCGTGTAGCGCCCGACGCGCCCCCGGAGCTGATGCAGCTCGGCGAGGCCGAACCGGTCGGCGCGGTCGATGAACATCGTGTTCGCGTTCGGGATGTCGAGCCCCGACTCGATGATCGTCGTGGCGAGGAGGACGTCGACCCTCTTCTCGATGAAGTCGACCATCCGCTCCTCGACGAGGTGCTCGGGCATCTGGCCGTGCACGACCGCGAAGCGCGCCTCGGGCACGAGCGCTTCGAGCGCCTTCCGCTCGCGCTCGATCGTCTGGACGCGGTTGTGGACGAAGAAGACCTGACCGTCGCGGTCGAGCTCGCGGAGAATCGCCTCGCGCACGAGGCTCTCCTCGCGCGGCGTCACGACCGTCTCGATCGCCTGGCGCCCCCGCGGCGGGGTGGCGAGCGACGAGATGTCTCTCAGTCCCAGGAGCGCCATGTGGAGCGTCCGCGGGATCGGCGTCGCGGTGAGCGTCAGGCAGTCGACGGTGCTCCGGAGCCGCTTCAGCTGGTGCTTGTGCTCGACGCCGAACCGCTGCTCCTCGTCGACTATGACGAGGCCGAGGTCCTGGAACCGGACGTCGTTCTGCAGGAGCCGGTGGGTGCCGATCAGGAGGTCGACCGAGCCCGCCGCCGTCCTTTCGAGGACGTCCTTCTGATCGCGCCTCGTCCGGAACCTTGAGATCACCTCGATGACGACGGGGTAGGCGCGCATGCGCTCGTTGAAGGTCTCGAAGTGCTGCTGGGCGAGAACGGTGGTCGGCACGAGCACCGCCACCTGCTTCCCGAAGTCGATCGCCTTGAACGCCGCGCGCATCGCGAGCTCCGTCTTTCCGTAGCCCACGTCGCCGCAGACGAGGCGGTCCATCGGCCGCAGACGCTCCATGTCCTCCTTGATGCGGACCGTCGCCTCGGCCTGGTCCGGGGTGTCCTCGTACGGGAACGCGGCCTCGAACTCGTGCTGCCACTCCGAGTCCCGCGGGTAGGAGATCCCGCTCCGCTTCTCCCGGATCGCCTGCACCTCGAGGAGCTCCGCCGCGAAATCGCGCAGCGCCTTCTCGACGCGCTTCTTCTTCTTCGACCAGGTCGTGCCGCCGAGCTTGTCGAGCAACGGCGCCCGGCCCTTCACGCCGACGTACTTCTGGACGAGCTCGATCTTCGTCACCGGGACGAAGAGCTTGACGGAGTCGCGGAACTCGAGCACGAGGAAGTCGGCGGAGCGCCCCTCCTCCTCGATGCGCTCGATGCCGCGGTACTTCGCGACGCCGTGGGCGACGTGGACGACGGAGTCCCCTTCCTCGAGCTCGAGGAAGTCCTCGATCGGCTGGGCGTGGCGGAAGCGCGGGCTCGGCCGGCGCTGACGGTGGAGGCGGAAGAGCTCGTGGTGCGGCACGAGGGCGAGAGAGAGCGACGGGAACGAGAACCCCGTCGAGAGGTCGCCGAGCGTCACGGAGATCCGCTCCGAAGCGCCGATCTCGCGCTCCCCGAGGATCGACGCGAACCGCGCCCTCTCCCCCTCGCTCCGGCACACGACCGCCACGCGCTCGTGGATCTCCGCGAGCCCCGACACGGTCGCGATCGCGTCGTCGATCTCGCGGCCGCGCGAGTCGACCGGGCGGGTCACGAACGACACCGAGGCGGCGCCGCCTCCGGCCGCCTCCTCCCGGAGCGCGATCGCGCCCGAGGCGCGCGCGAACTCGTTCAGCCGGGCGTGGCGCGCCGCGACCCACGCCATCTCCTCCTCGGCGGAGAGCCGCGCCGCCCGCTCGTCGATCTCGCGCGGCTCCCGGAGGAAGAGGAGGGACCCCGGGGGCAGATGGTCGAGGATCGACGGAGCGTTCTCGTCGGACTTCTCCGGGGCGAACCGGCTCTTCGAGAGGAGGGGCAGTGAAACGCCCGGAAGCTCCGCGATCGAGAGCTGAGTCCCCGGATCGAAGCGGCGGATCGACTCGACCGCGTCGCCTTCGAGCTCGATGCGGCAGGGGTACTCCTCGGCGAACGGGAAGACGTCGACGATCATCCCCCTCACGCTGAACTCGCCCGGGCTCCCCACCATGCCGACGCGCTCGAAGCCGCTCTCCGCGAGCCTCCCGCCGATCGCGTCGCGATCGACCGTCTGGCCGAGGGCGAGGGCGAGGACGGCCGCCTCCATCTCGTCGGGAGGCGGGGCGAGCTGGACGACAGCAAGGAGCGGGGCCGCGACGAGCGCCGGACGGCCTTGGCCGGGACGCGCATCGCGGAGCGCCCGCATCGCAGACAGGCGTGCGGAGAACGTCTCGAAGTCGGGCCGGCCGCCGGAGGCGCCGCCGGCGGGATCGAAGGCCGGGAAGAGATGGACCCCGTCCGCGCCGAGAAAATACCGGAGGTCGTCGGCGAATTCGTCCGCCGCCTCGGTCGAGGGCAGGACGACGAGCGCCGCCGGCCGGCCCGAGAGAGGGCCCGAGGCGAGCGCAGCCACGGCGAGCGCCGCCGAGGATCCGACGAGCCCCGAGAGCTCCCGCGGCTCACCGCCCGCCGGGGCGAGCGCCACGCGGCAAAGGCCCTCCGCCTCCCGCGCGAGAAGGGACGAGACCGCCGTGCGCCCCGCCGGCGCCGAGCGCGGGAATCCGCCTCCGGCCAGAGCGCTCGCGGGGCCCGGGATCACCTCAATCCTCGTCCGCCGCGTCGTCGACGAGAACCGGGTCCGCCGCGAGGTCGTCGCTTTCGTCCCCGCCTTCCTCCTCGCCGGCCACAACCGCGAGCTCCTCCTCGATGAGCAGGTCGTCGCCGCGCTTCACCCGCGCTCGGAGCGTTCTCAGCGCCTCCTGCGCCGCGCGCTGCTCGGCGTCCTTCTTGTTGCGGCCCCACGCCGTCCCGCACTCCTCGCCGCGGATCAGGGCCGACACCTGGAAGCTCTTGTGGTGGTCCGGGCCCTGCTCCGCGACCACCTTGTAGGCCGGAACCTCGTTGAAGCGCTTCTGCACGAGATGCTGGAGCATCGACTTCCAGTTCTTGTGATGCTGATTCTGCAGCACCCTCTCGATCTCGGGCTCGAGCTTCTGGAGAACGAACTCGCGCGCGCCCTCGATGCCGCCGTCGAGGTAGATCGCGGCGATGACCGCTTCGAACACGTTCGCGAGGAGGCTCCGCGGCAGCGTCTTCTTGACGGCGATCCCCTTGCCCACGGTGATGAGGGGGCCGAGCCCGAGCCGTTCGGTCTCCTTCCCGAGCGTGAGCGAACTGACGACGACCGACTTGATGCGCGTCAACTGCCCTTCGGTGAAGTCGGGGAACCGCGCGTACAGGAACTCGGAGACGATCATCCCGAGGATCGAGTCTCCGAGAAACTCGAGCCGCTCGTTGCTCGGCGTCTGCGCCGTCTTGCTCGAGGAGTGCGTGAGCGCCTTCGCGAGGAGGCCCGGATCCTTGAACCGGTATCCGATCGCTTCCTCGCACTGTGCGAGCCGTTCCGTCATCTGCGTCGTGCTCCGTTCGTGCGCGCGGTCGTCCGCGCCGCGCCGACGCTCGGCGGGCCTCGGACGCCACGATCCGGATCGCCGCGCCGGCACCCGCGTCGCCGCGGGACGCCGGCCGCCGGCCGGACGGGGGGCGGATGACGGCCGGACAGGACGCGGCCCAAGCTTCGGCCGGTCCGTCCGCGAAGGGAAGCGGTGAAATGATGTCATCGCGGGAGGGGGAGCCCACGATGACACGATTCCACTGTCCTCCACCGTCGCCGGCTGACCCGGCCCGGCACGGCTCTTCACGGTCGACGAGGGATTATAAGTCCGGGGGACGCGAGGCAGAAGTGGCGCGGCCGGGAGGGCAAGGGCCCCCGCGCCGGCTGCGTCTAGATCCGCTCGAACGGGAAGAAGAGCTTCCGGTACTCGTCCTGGGCATAGCGGTCGGTCATGCCGGCGACGTAGTCGCAGACGGCCCGCGGCACGCCCTCTCTCTCCGCCCACGACTGGTAGTCGGGCGGGAGCTGGCGGGGGTCCTTCACGAACGCGGAGAAGAGCCGCGTCACGCAGCGCTCGGCCTTCGCCTGCATCCGCATCACGCGGAAGTGCCTGTAGAAGCGGCCGAGGAGAAACCGGCCGAGCTCGGCCTGGAGAGGCGCCATCGCGTCCGAGAAAAAGACGAGCCGTCCGTGCCGGCGCGCCTCGTCCGGCGAGCGAGCCCCGCTCGCGTCGATCCGCTCCGCGCTCGCCTGGACGACGTCGTGGACGCAGCGGTGGATGAGGCGCCGCACGATCGCGTAGCGGCGGAGCTTCGGGTCCGTCTCCGGGATCGAATCGGCAAGCTCGTCCCTCGCCTCTCGGAAGACCGCCACCTCCGCGAGATCGTCCTCCGCGAGGAGTCCCGAGTAGAGCCCGTCGTCGACGTCGTGGTTGTTGTAGGCGATCTGGTCGGAGACGTCGACGACCTGCGCCTCGAGAAAGGGGCTCGTCGCGTCGCTCGCGAACTCCTTCGCCTCGGGGGACCGGTAAAGTCCCCGGTGCTTCAGGATCGACTCCCGCATCTCGGCCGTGAGGTTCAGGCCAGGGAAGGCGGGATAGCGCTTCTCGAGGAGATCGGCGACCCGGAGCGCCTGGCGGTTGTGCTCGAACCCCCCGTGCTCGGACATCATGTCCTGGAGGGCCCGCTCGCCGGCGTGCCCGAACGGCGGGTGCCCCAGATCGTGGACGAGCGCGAGCGCCTCCGCGAAGTCTTCGTTCAGCCTCAGGGCGCGCGCGATGGCGCGCGCGATCTGCGCGACCTCCATCGAGTGCGTGAGCCGCGTGCGGTAGTGGTCGCCCTCGTTGTTGACGAAGACCTGCGTCTTGTACTCGAGCCGGCGGAATGCCGTGCAGTGGACGATGCGGTCCCGGTCGCGCTGGAAGTCGGTGCGCATCGGGTCCGGCGCTTCGGGAAAGCGGCGGCCCTTCGTGTCGCCCGCCTTGAGCGCGACCGGCGCGAGCACCTGGCGCTCGTGCTCCTCGAGCCTCTCCCTCGTTCCGTGCTCGACGGCCGGCATCGTTCGCCCCTCCCTCCTTCTTTCCCTCCGTCTTTCCCTCCGTCCCAGCTCCGGCGCGGGTTTCGCCCTCAACCGCAGCCGCAGCCGCCGCCGCCGCAGCACGGGCCGCCGGGGGCGGGCGACGGCGAAGGTCCGCCCGAGGACTTCGACCGCGCCCCGAAGACCGAGAAGACGCGCTCGGCGGCCCGCGCGCCGCAGCGGGCGCAGGCGATCTTTCGCGACTTCCCGTCAAGAACGCGCTCGCTCTCGGCGAACGAGCGGTAGAAAACCTCAAACGTCTCGTCGCACTGCGCGCAGCGAAACTCGTAGGTCGGCATCGACGATCTCCGCGAGGCGCTTCTCGTCCTCACGCTAGAGGCTATCCCGCTCGGCCGATAAGGGCAAGGCGAGCGATCTTGCTCGCGGGGCCGCGAGGGATGGGAGACGGGAGGGAGCCGGGCAGCGAATGGAGCGGACGACGGGATTCGAACCCGCGACAGCCAGCTTGGGAAGCTGGCACTCTACCAACTGAGTTACGTCCGCACGGCTCCGATTGTAGTCGCCCTCCGCGCCGTGTCAAAGGGCGCGCGGACGCGGCGGGGGAGATAGAATCCGGCCCGGTCGTACCGTCCCCTCCACGGGCGGAGAGAGGCCGCATGACCGAACCGTCCCCCCCACCGCAGGAGCCGGAAAACGGCGGCGTGGCGCTGCCGCTCGCGCGGATCGTCTTCAACCCGGTCACGGTCGTGCTCGGATTCGGGCTCGGCCTCGGCCTCAAGGCGGTCGTCGCGGTCCTGCGCGCGCTGCCGGCGGCCCTCCCCGGTGGCGCTCCAGGGAGCGCGACCGCGCGCGTCCTCGAGCGGCCCTTCGCGATCGGCGTGCCCGCGCTCCTCGCGTTCGCGGGGCTCTTCGCGTTCCTCGGGCTTGCGATCGCGCGCGTCGCCGCCGTCCGCGTGTGCCGGGGCGAGCGCCTCTCGGTCGCGGCCGCGCTCGCCTTCGCCTTCCGGAACTGGCTTTCGGGCGCCCTCTACCCGATCGCGCTCGCGGTCGGCGTCGCGGGCCTCCTCGCGCTCGCGGGGATCCTCGGACTCGTCGCCCAGATCCCGTTCTTCGGCCCCATCTTCCTCCTCCCCATCTACCCGCTCGCGTTCGCGATCGGCGTCGTCGCCGCGCTCCTTTGCGGACTGGGGGCGCTCGCGGCGCCGACGGTCGCCGGCGCCCTCGCGGTCGAGAGGAACGGGACGCTCGACGCGCTGTCGCGCTCGTTTTCGTACGCCTTCACGCGCCCCGCGGCCTTTCTCTTCTACGGCGCGCTCGTCTTTCTCCTCGGCGCCGCCGTCGAGCGGGTCGGGCGCCTGGGGCTCGCCGCGACCGATCGCGGGCTCCTGTTCCTGCTTGAGAGCGACACGCTGCGCTCGATCCTCGCCGCGGCGGGAGGCGGGGCGCCGATCCCGGACGACCCGCGCTTCTCGGCCACGTTCTCGGCGGTCGTGCTCCGCGGCGTCCGCTTCGCGCTCGATTCGGGCGTCCTGGGCGCGGCGCTCGCAATCGCGCTGGCGGGCGGCGTCGCCATCTATCTCACGCTCCGGCGCGACGTGGACGGGGTCGCCCTTCCCGAGATGGAGCTCGCGTATTCTTCGGCCTCGCCGCGCTGAGGGTGTTCGGCGCGCGCCGGCCTCACCCGCCTCCGCCGACGACGCTCCGGTAGCTCCGGTCGTAGCTCGCGCTCGCGTCCGCCGATCCGAGGAGAAGGAGGAGGATCCCCTCGTCGAGCCGGACGCGCCATCGGCGCTCCTTCCCTTCGCTTCCCTCCGGCTCGAGCACGAGATCGCTCCCCTCCCTCCGCCACGCTCCTCCCTCGGCGCGGCCGTCGAAACGCGTGGCGGCGTAGCGCCGAGCGCCGGGACCGGCGGGAAACGGGAGGAGCGCGAGGACACGCGGGAGCCCTTCGCGCGGACGCCGCGCGAACCACGTCCCGACGATCGGCTCGTCCGGCGGCGCCGCGATCACGCGCTCGTTGCAGAGGAGCGGCTCGTCGGGGCTCTTCCGCTCCGCCGGGACGCTTCGCCAGAATGATTCGAGCGCGGCCTTCTCCCTCGGGTGGAAATAGTCGAGCGGACAGACCTCGCCGAACGGCGCGGCGCTCCTCGGATCGGTCACCGCGAAGTGGATCATCGCGAAGCCCTCCTCCTCCCGCCACGCCGGCTTCCCGAGCGGCGCGCCGCGCTCGACCTTGGCACCCGCGCGCACGGCCTCGGGCACGTCGCGGAGGTGGCCGTAGCTCGTTCGCACCGCGGGCGAATCGTGGCGGAGGACGAGGTCGAACTGCCGCGGGAACGAGCGGTTCTCCTCGATGCGATCCACGACTCCGCGGGCCGCGGCGCGCACGACCGCGTCGCGGTCGATCTCGAAATCGAACCCTCCGTGGCCCTCGGGATGCCCTCCGCCGTGCACGCCGAACGGCCACACGCCGTACTTCTCGGTCCGGACGTCCGCGAGGTCGACGGGGAGAGCGAGCGCGGAATCCGAATCCGGGAGGACGACCGTCACGTCCCGGCACGCTCCAAACGCCGCGATCACGGCGATGGCGACGCCCGGCGCCGCGGCCGGGGCGGGAAAGAAACGTCCAGGCGATTCCTTTCGGGCGGCGCCGCGTCCGCGTCGCGTCCTCACGGGCCTTGAGCCTCCTCGGCCCGCACCGCGGATGCGGGTGCGGGTGCGGATGCGCTTGCGGGGGCGGGGGCGTCGCGGAACTGAAGCTGGTAGAGCCGCCGGTAGAGGCCGTCGTTCCGGAGAAGCTCGTCGTGCCGTCCGCGCTCGACGACGCGGCCCCGGTCGAGGACGAGGATCTGGTCGGCGTGCTGCACGGTCGAGAGCCGATGCGCGATGACGAACGTCGTGCGGCCCTTCATGAGCGTCACGAGCGCGTCCTGGATCGCGGCTTCGGACTCCGAGTCGAGATTCGACGTGGCCTCGTCGAGGATGAGGATCGGAGCGTTCTTGAGGATCGCCCGCGCGATCGTGATCCTCTGCTTCTGCCCGCCCGAGAGCGATGCGCCGCGCTCCCCCACGACGGTGTCGTAGCCCTGCGGGAGCGTCGTGACGAAGTCGTGGATGTGCGCTGCCTTCGCCGCCGCCTCGATCTCGTCACGCGTCGCCGCGAGCTTCCCGTACCGGATGTTCTCCTCGACGGTCGTGTTGAAGAGGAACGCGTCCTGCGTGACGATCGCGACGCTGCTCAGGATCGACGCGATCGTGTAGCTGCGGACGTCCTCGCCGTCGATCCGGATCGAGCCCTCGAGCGGGTCGTGGAACCGCGCGATGAGGTCGCAGAGCGTGCTCTTCCCTCCGCCGCTCGGCCCGACGAGCGCGATCACCTCGCCCCGGGCCGCGGAGAACGAGACGTCCTCGAGCACCGCGCCGCCGTCGTAGGCGAACGAGACGCCCTCGAGCGCGATGCCGTTCCGGATGCCGGGGAACGGCCGCGCGCCGGGAGCGTCGACCACGGTCGCCTTCTCGTCGAGGAGCGCGAACAGACGGTCGGCGCCGGCGAACGACTCCTGGACCTCGCCGAGCGCATTCGAGAGCGCCCGGACCGGCATGTACATCTGGAGGAGCGCGCCGACGAAGATCGCGAACACCGCGGGCTCGAGCACGACCTGTCCGCGGAGGACGAGGAACCCCCCCACGGCGAACATCAGGATGAAGCCGATGCTGTAGATCAGCTCGACCAGGCTCTTCATCGCGGCCTTGTGCCGCACGACCTTCATCGACCGCTTGAAGTACTCGTCGGTCTGCGCGCGGAACCGCCGCTCCTCCTCCTCCTCGCGCCCGAACGCCTTCACGACCCGGATCCCGGTGATCGCCTGCAGCATCGCGTCGGTCACGTCCGCCTGCTGGCTCTGGCGCTTCTTCGCCGACCTCCGGATCTTCTTCCCGGCGCGCACCATCGGCACGACCAGGACCGGGTAGCCGAGGAGAGCCGCGACCGAGAGCACCCACGAGCTCGCGAAGAGAACGGCCGCGTTCGCGGCGATCTTGATCGGCTGCTCGATGAGGTCGCCGGTTATGAACTCGACCGCCTTCCGCGTGAGGCCGAGGTCGTTCGTGAGGCGCGACACGAGCTCGCCGCTCCGCGCGCGGTGGAAGAAGCGGAGCGAGAGCGTCGAGAGGTGCGCGAAGATGCGGTTCTGGACGTCGATCTCGGAGCGGTGGCGCACCCACTTGCCGAAGTACTCCTGCCCGTAGGAGCCCGCCGCGCCGACGATCGAGAGCGCCACGCCCGCCGCCGCGATGGTGAAGAGGACCCGCGCCGGGTCGACCTCGGCCGCGTCGAGCCCGAGGATCGATTCGATCGTCGCGATGAACGGGAGGCGCGAGACCCCTTTCTCGGCCAGCGCGCCCGCCTCGGCCGACGGGAAGAGCCTCTGAAGGGGGACGAAGAGGAGGAGCCGCGCCGCCTGGCCGAAGCCCCCGAGGAGCGAGAAGAAGAAGGCGAGGAGGATCCCGCGCCAGTACGGCAAGACGAAGCGCGCGAGCCGCGCCACGTGCCGGATCTCGAGCTTCAACGCGCGGCTCCGGGCGCGGCCACGCCGTCGTAGACGCGGAGGGTTCCCTCGACCATCGCGTCCGCGCTGAACCGCCGCGCGACCGTATCGCGGCCGCTCCGGACGAGCGACCGCCCGAGCCCGGCGTCGCAAAGGACGCGCTCGACCGCCGCGGCGAGCGCCGCCGGGTCCCGCGGCGGGACGAGGAGCCCGTTCACGCCGTCGGAGACGATCTCGGGGATCCCCCCGGCGCGGGAGGCGACCACGGGAACGCCGAGCGCGAGGGCGTCGAGCACCGACGTGCAGAGGCCCTCCATCACCGAAGGCATCACGAACACGTCGAAGAGCGTGAAGTACGGCACGGGCTCCGCGTCGAACCCCACGAGCCTCGCCGCGTCGCCGAGACCGAGGCGCGCGATCCGCGACTCGAGGGCCGCGCGCTCTTCGCCCTCGCCGACGAGGACGAGGGCCGCGTCGCGCCCGTTCCCCGCGAGGATCTTCATCGCGTCGACGAGGTGCTCCTGGCCCTTGTGCCAGGTGAGGTGGCCGACGTGGCCCACGACCGCGGTTCCCGGCCGGAGCGATAGCCTCTCTCGCAGGGCGAGGGCGGCGCCGGCGCTCTCGGCGGCGGACTTCCTTCGATCGAGATCAAGGACGTCGACTCCGCTCGGGACGACGTCGATCCGAGCGGGGTCGACCCCGTCGGCGACGAGCGCGGACCGGACCGCTTCCGAGATCGCCACGTAGCGGTCGACGAAATGGGCGTACTTGAAGCGGTTCAGCTTGAGCCGCGTCCGGTGGATGCTGAAGTCGACGCGGCGGCTCACGATCCGCCGGCCGCGGCGCGCGAGGATCGAGGCGAGGACCCCGAGCGTGTGCCCGTGGGACGTGTGCATGTGGACGACGTCGTGTTCGCCCGCGCGGAGGATCGACGCGAGCCGCTTCACCGCGAGGAGATCGAACTCCCCCCGCATGCGGATCTCGTGGACGACGATCCCGCGCGCCCGCGCGCGGGCGGCGAGCGGCGAGCCCGCCTGGCAGGCGATCTCGGACCGAAGTCCGCGGGCCTCAAGCCCCGCGGCGAGGAGGAGCGTCTGCTGCTCGCCGCCGCGCCAGGTGCGCTCGGTGTTGACGTGGAGGGTCTTCATCGTCGTCGCCGCGACGCGGAGCCGGCAGTCCGGGACGGAGCCGGCCGGCGGCCGCGCCGGGAGCAGTCTATCTAGCGAGGATCCGGCGCTCAGAGGGAATCGGACGGGCCGGGAGCCGCGGCCGGCATGGTCGCGTCTACCCGATCCGGCGAGCGGCCGCGCGCCCCCCGGCGAAAAAAGAGGCGCGCCACGAGGACGAGCCCCTCTCGGATGATCCGCCAGTCCATCTTCGAGTAGCCGTACCGGCGGTCCTCGAAGACGATCGGCACCTCGGCGAGGCGGAACCCGAGCCGCTTCGCCGCGTGGTTCATCTCGATCTGGAACGCGAAGCCGTTGCTCCGGATCGTGTCGAAGTCGATCGCCTCGAGGACCTCGCGGCGGAAGCACTTGAACCCGCTTGTCACGTCGCGGATCGGCAGGCGCAGGACGAGACGGGCATAGAGGCAGCCGAGCCGCGAGAGGAGCGCGCGGCGCCAGCTCCACTTGATCCCGCGTCCGCCCGCGACGTAGCGCGAGCCGACGACGACGTCGGCCGACTCGATCCTCGAGCGGATCGGCTCGAGGTAGCGCGGATGGTGGGAGAAGTCGGCGTCCATCTCGAAGACGAGCCGCGCGTCGGAGAGGAGCGCGCGCTTGAATCCCGAGACGTAGGCGGAGCCCATCCCCGACTTGCCCTTCCTGTGGAGGACGCTCACCCGGCCGGCGAAGCGGGCCGCGAGCTTCTCGGCCTCCTCGCCCGTGCCGTCCGGCGAGCTGTCGTCCACGACGAGCACGCGGTAGTCGGGCCCGACCGCGAGCACCTCCTCGACGAGCTTCGGCAGGTTCTCCCGCTCGTTGTAGGTCGGGACGACCACCGTCACCGGGCCGAGGCTCATGCGGCGCCTCCTCCTCCACGCGCGGCGGTCGCGAGGAGGACGATCGCGTCCGCGGCGATCGCGCGCCGCTCGCCCACCGGCCCGAGCCCCTCGGACGTCTTGAACTTGAGGCCGACGCGCGACGGATCGAGGCCGAGGAGCGCGGCGACGCCGGAGCGGATGTCCTCGCGGTAGGGCCCGAGCTTCGGCGACTCGAGCGTCACGACCGCGTCGGCCTGCTCGACCGAGAACCCGCGCTCCCGGGCGAGGCGGACCGCCTCTCGCAGGAACCGCTCGCTCCGCGCCCCGCGCCACGCGGGGTCGGTGTCCGGGAAGAGAGTGCCGATGTCGGTGAGTCCCGCGGCGCCGAGGACGGCGTCGGTGAGGGCGTGAAGGAGGACGTCCGCGTCGGAGTGGCCGACCGCGCGGAGGTCGGAGGGGATCCCGGCGCCGCCGAGATGCAGGGTCTCGCCGGGCTCGAGCCGGTGGAGGTCCTGTCCCAGGCCGACTCTCACGCTGCGGCCGGAGGGCGGGAACCCCGCGATGTGCGCCTCGAGGAGCGCGACGTCGGACGCGGTCGTGACCTTCGGGTTCGGAGCCTCGCAGGGCACGATCCGCGCCCGGACCCCGATCGCCTCGACCGCGGCCGCGTCGTCGGTCGCGCGGGAGGGATCGCCGGAGGCGTACGCGCTCCGCAGGATGTCGGCGCGAAACGCCTGCGGAGTCTGCGCGCCGAAGAGCCCCTCGCGCGGCACGGTCTCCGAGACGACGCCGTCCGCGCCCACGCGCTTCAGCGTGTCGGTCACCGGCGCCGCCGCGACGGCGGCTCCCGACTCGCGCGCGACGGCGAGCACGCGCCGCACGACGTCCGCGGGAGTGAGCGGCCGCGCCGCGTCGTGCACCGCGACGACCTCGCTCTCGCGCGAGACCTCGCGGAGGGCGCGGCCGACCGACTCGGCGCGCGTTGCGCCGCCCGCCACGACCGCCGTCACCTTGCGCGGACGCAGCCGCTCGAGCCACGTCTCGCGGAGGCCGCCCACCACGTCCGCGGGATTGAGGGCGACAACGATCTCACGGACCTCCGGAAGCGGGGAGAAGATGTCGAGGCTCCGGTCGAGGAGGGATCGGCCGGCCAGCATCACGTGCGCCTTCGGCACGCCCGCGCCCAGCCGGCGGCCCTCGCCCGCGGCGGCGAGGATGACCGATGCGAAGGACAAGACGGCGCCCTCAGACTGGAGACGGATTCAACGCACTGGGGAAAAGGGACTTGGAAACGGATCGCCGAGGCGAAGGGAGCTCGGGGGCTCGCGGCGACCTCACTCGTTGCCGGTGTCCGCGATCCACGGACAACATCACGGACAACATCAATGTACCGGCGGGACGGGGATCGCGGTACTCCCTTTTTTCCCCGCGCTTTCCCGCGCGAGGCGCTCCGCTCCGGAAGCCGAGCCGGACACGCCGGCTCTCTTGAAGCCCGGCGGCCGCCGCGCGGGAGCGGCCCGCGACCGCGCGGGCTCGCGGTAGTACGCTGACCCCCGCGATGCGACGCGTTCTCGGGATCGACCCCGGCACCTACCGGACCGGATTCGGCGTCGTCGAGGAGCGCGGCAACCGCCTCCACCCCGTGGCCTTCGGGACTCACCGCGCGCCGGCGGGGTCACCCCTGCCCGACCGGCTCCGCGTCCTCCACGCGGCGGTCCTCGCGACGATCGACCTTCACGCGCCGGAGGCGCTCGCGGTCGAAGACGTCTTCTTCGGGAAGAGCTACGCGGCGGCGATCCGGATCGGCGAGGGCCGCGCGATCGCTCTCCTCGCGGCCGCCGAGCGGGGGATCCCCGCGTTCGAGTACGCTCCGGCGCTGGTGAAGCGATCTGTCGCGACGAACGGCCTCGCCCCGAAGAGCCAGGTGGCGGCGATGGTGCGGACGATCCTCGGCCTCAAGGAGCGCGACGGCGAGCTGGAGCCCGACGCGGCGGACGCGCTCGCGATCGCGATCACCCACCTTCATCGGGCGAAGTGGGCGTGGGCGCAGGCGCGGACCTCGTCGCGTCCACGATCGAGAAGTCGATCTCGCCGCGCGCGCCCGGCCGGGACAGGACCTCCCATCGGAGCCGATAGGCCCCCGGGATGAGCCGTGTTCCGGCCGCGTCGCGGAGCGCGAGCGTCTCCTCGTAGAGGAGGTGCCGGCCCGCCCCGAGGACGAACTGTTCCTCGGCGAGCTTGAACGGCCGCCCCTTCGACCACCGGTAGACCTCCGCGCCCGACCCGTCGATGATCACGAGGTCGTACTTCTGCTCGGTCGGGAAGCGGAGCGCGACGTCGTCGCGAGTCTGGTTCAGCATCTCCATCGTGACGCGGATTCCGTATCCGGTCCCCGGGACGGCGCCGCTCGCGACGCCCGCCCGGGCCCGGTCGCCGGAGCGGGCGCGCTTTCCTCCCCCTTCGCCGACTCCGGCGCCCGCCGCCTCGCCGAGGACCGCCTCGAAGCCGTCGGGATCCTTGACCGCGAGAGGCCGGCGCGGAGCGGAGCCGTCGCCGCTCTCCGCCTCGGGCGAAGCGTCGTACACGAGCCGGTCGAGCCGCACGCTCACCGCGACTCCCGATCCGTGGCGCCGATCGGTGACCGGCGAGAGGCGGGTGTCGACGAGATCGTCGAGCGTGCCGACGATGCGGTCGAACCCCTCCGGATGGAGGTCGGCCGGATCGTTGTACGTGATGACCTTTTTCGTCCGCTTCCCGTGCGAGATCGTGAGCGTCATGGTCACGCGGTCGCCGGCGGGGTCCTTGGCGCCGTACTCGTTCTCCATCGCCTGGAAGCCGTTCCGCCCGAGGAGGTGGTAGAGCTCGCGAAGGTGCTTCGCGCCGAGCTTTCCCTCCTTCACGGGACGGCCGTTCTCGCGGTAGCGTGCGAGGCCGTCGCCGCGCACGGTGAGCACGCGGTCGAGGTCAGCGACGCCGCCCACGATCTCGAGCCGGACGCCTTCCTGGGTCGAGCGCTCGCTCGCGCGCTTCTCGGCGAGCCCGGGCGTGTACGGGATCCGCTTGATCTCGACCCCGTCGGCGCGCGCGCCGCCCTTTCCGCGTTCCGCGTTTCCCCCCTTCGCCTGCTGGCGCGCCTTCCCGCCGCCGCCTTCGGGCGGAACGACCGAGCCGCCGGGCCGGTTGTTGAGACCGCCGAAGCCCTCGACGCCCGTGCCGCCGCCGCCCCCCCCGCCGCCCCCGCCGCCCTTCCTCTTCTTCTGGGCGAACGCGTCGTCCTGGGCCGCCGCGACGACGGCCGCTGCGGCGAGAAGAGCTACGAGGAGCCGGCTGAGCGCCGGCGCGGGACGAAGACGCACGCGCATGAGCCACCACCTGCAGAATGATCGAGAGTCCGAGGCGCCCTCGGGACCGGGCGCCGGCGTCCGGCGCGCCGCCCCGGAGGTGCGTCCGCTTTCGTCCGGACGATGGCGACGGCCGGCTCGCCGCCGCCGCCCGGTGAAGGCACGCTCGGAGCGAGCACAGCGCCGTAGCCTCAACGCCCCCGGCCGAGACGACATCCAGCCGCCGCCGGTCGCCGAGGAGACGCTCCTCGGATCAACACCAGTATCGGCCGCGGGCGCCGCGCCGGTGAAGAGCGAAAGGATGCCGGGCCCCCGGGGCCTTGCCGGCTGGGACTCGCCGCCACGCCGTTGAACCCCCACCAACGAAGCTATCAGCGCCCCTCCGGGCGGTCAAACCGCGTCTCCCGCCGCCGGGGCCCCCCGCCCCTTCCCCGCGCTCGCGGGCGCATCGCGTTGCCCGCCGGCCGCGGGGGGTCTATCCTCCCTCCTCGGATCTCCGCCGGCTCGACCGCTCGAGGGGACGAGCCGGCCCCCTCTCACCGGAAGACCCGATGCGACACGACGCCGGCCCGCCGTTCCGGGAGCGCCCCGAGAGAGCCCGCCGCCGCGAGACGCGCGGGGCGCTCGTCGCGCTCGCGATCGTGTGGCTGCTCGCGGGCGCGAGCGCGGTCGTGCCGCGCGGGTCCGGACAGGGCCTCGAGCCGGCGTCTCTTCCGCCGGTGCCCGTCGATCTCAACGGGGCGAGCGAGGCCGAGATCGCCCTCCTTCCCGGTCTCGGCCCGGACCGCGCGCGGCGCATCGTCGTCGACAGAGAGATCTTCGGTCCGTTCCGAGACGTGGACGACGTCGACCGGGTGAAGGGCGTCGGCGCGGGATCGGTCGCGAGAATCCGTGCGCACGCGGTCGCCGGAGGCAAGCGTGCCCGCTGAGCGCGGCTCGAACGGCGACCCGGCGATCGACGCGCTCCTCAAGCGCGCGCTCGAGGAGGATCGTCCCTCCTCCGATCGGACGAGCGAAGCCGTCGTCCCGGAGGGCGCCGGGGCCGTGGGCGTCGTCCGCGCCAAGGCCGGCGGCGTCGTGGCCGGGCTCGCGTTCGCCTCGCGGCTCGTCTCGCTCGCCGATCCCGGACTCGCGGCGGAGAGCCTCGTCGCGGAGGGCGCCCCGGTAGTACCCGGCAGAGCGGTCTTCCGCGTCGCCGGGAGCGCGCGCGCCGTGCTCAGGATCGAGCGGCCGCTCTTGAACCTCCTTCAGCACCTCTCGGGCGTCGCGACGCTGACGGCGCGTTTCGTCGCGGCCGTCCGCGGCACGGGCGTCCGGATCTCCGACACGCGGAAGACCCTCCCGGGCCTCCGCGCCGCCGAGCGCCACGCCGTCCGCGCCGGAGGTGGCGAGCACCATCGAGAGAGCCTCTCCGACGCGATCCTCGTGAAGGAGAATCACGTGCGGGCGCTCGCGCGGACGCTCCCTCCCGGGGCCGACGCGTACGGCGAGGCGATCGCGCGCGCGCTCGCGGCGCGCGCGGGAGCCCGTCCCGTGCGCGTCGGGATCGAGGCCGAGACCGTCGACGAAGCAGTCGCCGCAGCGCGCGCGGGAGCCGACCTTGTCCTCCTCGACGACTTCTCGCTCGAGGACCTTCGGGAGGCGGTGCGCGCCGTCCGCGCGCTCGGAACGAGACCGCCCGTCCTCGAGGCCTCGGGCGGCGTCCGCCTCGACACCGTGCGCGCGATCGCGGAGACAGGCGTCGATCGCATCTCGATCGGCGCCCTCACCCATTCCGCGCCGGCGCTCGACCTCTCGCTCGCGGTCGAGGAGGAAGGCCGGCCGTGAGGCCGCCGTTTTCCGCCGGGAAGTTCCGAGCCGCGCTTGCGACGCGTCGGCTCGGGCGCGGGCGCGTGGCCGTCCACGAAACGACGGCCTCGACGAACGACGAGGCGTTCGCGCTCGCGGAATCGGCGCCCGCCGAGAGCGCGGTCGTTGTGGCGGAGTTCCAGAGCGCGGGACGGGGCCGGTTCGGGAGGCGCTTCGAGGCGCCGCCCTTCTCCGCGCTCCTCGCCTCGGTCTCGATCCCGGGCGCGCCGCTCTCGGCCGCGCTCCTCTCCGCGGCGGCGGCGGTCGCCGCGGCGGAGGCGCTCGAGCGCGCGGGAGTCGGCGCCGGGATCAAGTGGCCGAACGACCTTCTCGCGAGCGGGCGGAAGATCGCGGGGCTCCTCCTCGAGGCGCGCGACCTCAAGCCGGAGTCGCCGCTCGTCGTCCTCGGCTACGGACTCAACGTGGCGCAGTCCGAGGAGGAGCTTCCCGCGGGAGTCCGCGCGACGTCGATCCGGATCGAGACCGGAGCCGTGCCACGGCGGGAGAATCTCCTCGCGGCGTTCCTCCTCGCGCTCGAGCGCCGCGTCGAGGAGGTCGCGACGGGCGACGCCGCCGGCCTCCTCTCGGCCTACCGGAGGCGGAACCTCCTCCTCGGCCGCCGGGTCGCGGTCCTCGACCGCGGGCGCGAGATCGCCGGAAGCGTCGTCGACCTCTCGCCCGAGACGGGCCTCGTCCTCGGGGCCGATTCGGGCGACACGCTCCGCCTCGCGGCCGAGCACGTGACCATCGCCCGGATCGAGGGATTCGAGGGCGCTTGAGGGCTCGGGAACCTCGGGCCGCCCGCCCGGGTCGAACGGACCGACGCCGCCGCCCGCGCGGCGCCCGAGACCGGTCCCGGCCGGACGTCCAAAGGAGAGTGCCTCCCATGACCGCTCCCATCCGACCCGCCCTCGCCGCCCTCCTCGCGCTCGCCTTCATGGCCGCCGCCCTTCCGGGCTCGGCGCGCGCGCAGGGATTCGTCATCGACGCGGACGTCGCCTCCCCGCGACGGCCGGACCCGGGGCCGCGACACCCGCACGACTCGGGCATCGCGCTCGTGCGGCACCGCGTCACCGCGAGCCTCCGCGACCAGGTCGCGCGGACTCGCGTCGAGCAGGCGTTCGAGAACCGGACGGGGCGCGACGTCGAGGCGACGTACGTGTTCCCGATCCCCGCCGGCGCCAGCGTCGCCGACTTCGAGATGGCCGTCGGCGGCAAGGTGATGGGTGCTGAGGTCCTCGACCGGGAGAAGGCGCGCGAAATCTACGAGGAGATCGTGCGCCGGCGGCGCGACCCCGCGCTCCTCGAGCTCGTGGGGAACGGCCTCGTGCGCGCGCGCGTCTTCCCCGTGCCGCGGCAGGGCCGGGTCGAGATCCGGTTCACGCTCGAGCAGGCGCTCTCCGAGGACGGCGGACTCCTCTCGTACCGCTACCCGCTCCGCTCGAGCCTCTATTCGCCGCTCGCGGTGGAGGAGATCTCGATCGCGGTCGACGTCGAGTCGAGCCGCGCCCTCGCCGCGATCCACTCGCCCACCCATCGGATCGACGTCGCCCGCCGGGGCGACAAGGCCGCGAAGATCTCGTTCGAGGAGCGGCACCGGCCCGCGGCCGAGGACTTCGTGCTCCTCGTCGGGGTGACGGACTCGGAGTTCGGCCTCCACGTCGTGACGCACGGCGGCCGCGGCGAGGACGGGTACTTCCACCTCCTGCTCTCGCCGGCGCGGGACTTCCCGGACGACGCGATCGGGCGGAAGGACTTCGTCTTCGTCCTCGACACGTCCGGCAGCATGCAGGGCGCGAAGTTCGAGCAGGCGACCGGAGCGCTCCGGTTCGCGCTTGAGCGGCTCCGCGAGGGCGACCGGTTCACGCTGATCCCGTTCTCGACCGAGCCGCGGCCGTTCAGTTCGTCTCTCGTGGACGCGACGAAGGCGAGCGTCGCCGAGGCGCAGGCCTTCGTCGGCCGGCTCTCGGCCGTGGGCGGGACGAACATCGCGGACGCGCTCGAGGCGGGCCTCGGGGCGCTCGCGCGAGACCGCGACCCGAAGCGATTCCCGATCCTCGTGTTCCTCACCGACGGGCTTCCCACCGTGAGCGAGACCGATCCGCACGCGATCCTCTCGCGGGCGGGAAAACTCGCGTCGGAGTCGCGATGCCGCCTCTTCGTCTTCGGCGTCGGCAGCGACGTCAACACTTTCCTCCTCGATCGGCTCGCGGAGGACAACCGCGGCACGCGCGACTACGTGACCGAGCGCGAGAACATCGAAGTGAAGGTCTCCTCCCTCGTGACGAAGATCGAGAGCCCCGTCCTCTCGGACCTCGAGATCGACTTCGGCGGCGCCGTCGTGGCCGACGTCCATCCGCGCCGGATCCCGGACCTCTTCGCGGGCGGGCAGGTCTCCCTCGTCGGCCGCTACCGCGGCGAGGGGCGCCGCCGCGTCCGGCTGAAGGGCCGGACGGGCGACGTCGTCCGGACGTACGCGTACGAGGCCGACTTTACCCCGCGGCCGGACGAGAACGCCTCGCTCCCGCGCCTCTGGGCGCAGCGCCGCGTCGGGTTCCTCCTCGACGAGATCCGCCTCCGCGGCGAGACGCGGGAGCTCCGCGACGAGGTCGAGCGGCTCTCGAAGCTCTACGGCATCGTGACGCCGTACACCGCCCTCCTCGTGACGGAGGACGAGCCGCGCCCGAGGCTCTCGGCCGACGGGTTCATCGGCGCGGTCTCGCGGCCGGGGGACTCGAGCGCCCCTTCCGCGCCCCGAGCCGGCGGGGCCGGCGCTCCGGCGGGCGGCCCCTCCGCCAGCGTCGGCCTCAGCCTCGAGACGAAGAAGCTCCGCGAGCTGGAGCGGCTCGAGGACGCGTCCGAGGCGGAGGGCCCCGAGGGCCGGGGAGGGAAGCACCGTGACGGCCGCGTCACCGTCCTCTCGAAGGTCTTCGCCCGCGCGGCCGACGGCGTCACCTGGGTCGACGCGGCCATCGCCCGAGAGACGTCGCCGCCGAGAGAGGTCCGCGTCGTCACATACTCCGCCGACTACTTCGCGCTCATCGCGAAATCGCCCGTCCTCGCCCGCTACTTCGGAGTGGGGGAGCGGGTGAAAGTCCTCCACGAGGGCGTCGTCTACGACGTCCGTCCGGACGAGAAGTAGCGGCGAGGGACGAGCGCCGCGGATGCACAGGCGTCGCGGACGCTGATATGCTGGTCTCGCATCATGCATGTCAGAGGCGACGGACGGCGACCCGACGAGCCGCGGCCCATCCGGTTCCATCGCCACTTCACGAAGTACGCCCCCGGTTCCGTGCTCGCGGAGTGCGGCGAGACGAAGGTCCTCTGCACCGCGAGCCCGGAGGACGGGGTTCCCCCGTTCCTCCTGAACTCCGGCCAGGGATGGCTCACCGCGGCGTACTCGATGCTGCCGTCCTCGACGGAGAGGCGGAAGCGCCGCGAGACGTCGAGCGGGAGGACCGAGGGCCGGACGCACGAGATCCAGCGGCTCATCGGCCGGACCCTCCGGTCGGTGGTCGACCTCGGCGCGTTCCGCAACATGACGATCTGGATCGACTGCGACGTGCTGCAGGCGGACGGCGGGACGCGCACCGCGGCCATCAACGGCGCGTACGTCGCGCTCGTCGACGCCGTCACTCACCTCCGCGAGATGGGGCACGTCCGGAAGAACGCCATCCACACGAGCGTCGCGGCGGTCTCGGTGGGGATCGTCGAGAGCGTCCCCCTCCTCGATCTCCGCTACGAGGAGGACTCGAAGGCGTCGGTCGACATGAACGTCGTGATGACGGGCGAGGGCCGGTTCATCGAGGTGCAGGGCACCGCCGAGCGGGGATCGTTCACCGACGACGAGTTCGGCCGAATGCTCGCGCTCGCCCGCCGCGGGATCGACATCGTGCGCGCGGCCCAGGACGACGCCCTGCGTTCGCCCGCCGCGAGGTAGAGTCTTCAACCGTGGCTTCTCCTCATCTTGCGAAGAAGTTCGAGCCGCTCCTCGGCGTCCGATGACACCTGTCGGGCGTCGCGTGCGCGCATGACGCTGAAGCTCGGGTGCGGCTGGCCGCCGATGGGAATGGAGTCGCGCGGCTCCGCCGCGCCACGAAGCGAAACGAACGGATCGTCCTCGACCCGCAGAAGAGCACCATTGAAACCGAACGAGATCATCATCGCGTCGCGCAACCGCCACAAGATCGAGGAGATCAGGGCTCTCCTCAGGGACCTGCCCGTGAAGCTCCTCTCCGCCGACGAGGTCGCCGACGTGCCGTCCGAGATCCGCGAGGACGGCACGACGTTCGTCGAGAACGCCGCGCAGAAGGCGCGAGCGGTCGCGCGCGCCGCCCGGGCGTTCGCGATCGCCGACGACTCGGGTCTCGAGGTTCCGGCGCTCGACGGCGAGCCCGGCGTCTTGTCCGCGCGGTACGCCGGACCCGAGGCCACCGACGCGGACAACAACCGGAAGCTCCTCGACCGCATGCACGCGCTCCCGGACAAGTCGCGCCGGGCGCGCTTCCGGTGCGCGGTGGCGCTCGCGTCGCCCGACGGCGAGATCCTGCTCGCGACGGAGGGCTCCTGCGAGGGCCGCATCCTCCGCGAGCCGCGCGGCGACGGCGGCTTCGGCTACGACCCGCTCTTCCTCGTCCCCGGGCAGGGCAAGACGTTCGCCGAGCTGGGCGAGACCGTCAAGAATCGCATCAGCCATCGCGCAGAGGCCGTGCGCGCGATGCGCCATGCCCTGGACGAGATGATGGCCGCGCGCGGTTGACGGCGCACCCATGAACACGCGCAACATCCGCAACTTCTGCATCATCGCGCACATCGACCACGGCAAGTCGACTCTCGCCGACCGCCTGATGGAGGTGACGCAGACGATCAGCTCGCGCGAGCGGAAGGACCAGCTCCTCGATTCCATGGACATCGAGCGCGAGCGCGGCATCACGATCAAGGCGTCGAGCGTGACGATGAAGTACACGCTCGAGGGCCGGGAATACCTCCTCAACCTCATCGACACGCCCGGCCACGTCGACTTCAGCTACGAGGTCTCCCGCGCCCTCAAGGCATGCGAGGGGGCGCTCCTCCTCGTCGACGCCGCCCAGGGAATCGAGGCGCAGACGGTCGCGAACTTTTTCCTCGCCCTCGAGGCCGATCTCACGATGATCCCGGTCATCAACAAGATCGATCTCACGACCGCGCGCCCCGAGGAGGTCTCCGAGGAGATCCACAAGACGCTCGGGCTCGAGCCGCGCGAGGTCGTGCGCTGCTCGGCAAAGAGCGGGCTCGGCGTCGAGGACGTGCTGAAGGCGGTCGTCGAGCGCGTCCCCCCGCCCGCGGGCGAGCCCGACAAGCCGCTCCGCGCGCTCGTCTTCGACTCCCACTTCGACGACTACCGCGGAGTCATCGTCTACGTCCGCGTGTTCGACGGGGCCCTGAAGGCGGGCGACCGCATCCACATGCTGGGCGCGGGAACGAACCACGAGACGCTCGAGGTCGGCATCTTCACGCCGCAAATGGTGAAGACGGGGACGATCGAGACCGGCTGCGTCGGCTACTTCATCGCGAACATCAAGAACATCGGCGACGTCCGCATCGGCGACACGGTGACGCACCGCGGAGCGGAGGTCGCGCCGCTCGTCGGCTACCGCGAGCCGAAGCCGATGGTCTTCTGCGGAATCTACCCCACGTACAACAACGAGTTCGAGTTCCTCCGGAGCTCCCTCGAGAAGCTGCACCTGAACGACTCGTCGTTCACGTTCGAGCCCGAGACGTCCGAGGCGCTGGGCTTCGGGTTCCGGTGCGGGTTCCTGGGCCTTCTTCACATGGAGATCGTGCAGGAGCGGCTCGAGCGCGAGTCGGACATCGACCTCGTCCAGACCGCGCCGAACGTCACCTACCAGATCCTGAAGACCGGCGGCGATCTCGTCGAGATCCACAAGCCGTCCGATCTGCCGTCCGAGGGCGAGATCGCGGAGTTCCGCGAGCCGATCGTCCGCGTGAGCCTCATCATCCCGTCGTTCGCGATCGGCGCGCTCATGCAGATCTGCACGGAGAAGCGCGGCCGGTACAAGCACACCGAGTACATCAGCACCGACCGCGTGCTCCTCACGTACGACATGCCCCTCGCCGAGATCATCTTCGACTTCTACGACATGCTGAAATCGGCGACGCGCGGCTACGGGACGATGGACTACCAGCTCGTCGCCTTCGAGCCCGGCGATCTCGTGCGCCTCCGGATCCTCGTCGGCGGCCAGGAGGTGGACGCGCTCTCCGCGATCGTCCACCAGCAGAACGCGGAGTACGTCGGACGGAACCTGATCTCGCGGCTGAAGAAGGAGATCCCGCGGCACCTGTTCGAGGTGCCTCTCCAGGCCGCGATCGGCGGGAAGATCATCGCGCGCGACAACATCAAGCCGCTGCGCAAGAACGTCATCGCGAAGTGCTACGGGGGCGACATCACGCGCAAGCGGAAGCTCCTCGAGAGGCAGAAGGAAGGCAAGCGCCGGATGAAGCAGGTCGGAAACGTCGAGATCCCGCAGAAGGCCTTCCTCGCGGTCCTCGCTGCGTACGGAAAGTCGGACGCGTGACGGGGCCCCTTCTCTTCGCGCGGGACCCCGATGCTACGATGCGCGGGGAGCCGGCGCGGGCCGCCCTTTCGAGGCCGATCGAGACGCTCCGCCCCGCGCGCCGGCCGGCTTATGGCCGGCCGGCGCGGAGGATCGAGGCGAGGAGCCTCTAGCCCATGGGCGCGACGCCGCGACGCTCTCCCGCCACCGCCGCCTCGGACGACCGGGGCGCGAAGGTATCGAGGCCGCCCTCCGGAGACGCCTCCGCTTCCGCCAAGCCGTCCCGCCGCTCTCCGTGGATCCGCGAGAACCTCGAGGCGATCACGGTCGCCATCATCATGGCGCTCGTGATCCGCCAGTTCTGCGTCGAGGCGTTCAAGATCCCGACCGGATCGATGGCGCCGACGCTCCTCGGCGGGGACGCGGGCCTCTTCGCCTTCGACGATCCGCGGTCGCCGCGACCCGAGCCGGTGGGCGACCGCATTCTCGTCAACAAGTTCGTGTATCTCCTCCGCGAGCCCAGCCGCTGGGACGTGATCGTCTTCAAGTACCCGCTCAACGTGACGCGGAACTTCATCAAGCGCCTCGTCGGCCTTCCCGGGGAAACGCTCGAGATCCGGGACGGCGACCTCTGGGTCGACGGGTCTCTCGAGAGGAAACCCCGCTGGCTGCAGCGTTCGCTCTGGAACAACTGGCCCATCTGGATCCAGGGCGAGTGCGGGCCGTTCTCGAAGCGGTTCTCGGCCGAGGACGGGGACGCCGCTCGGTGGACGGAGTCCGGCGACGCGGTCGTCGTGTCGGGCGGCGCGCCGTCGTATGCGAGCTTCCGCGGCGCGCTCGTCGACGCGACGAACGGAATCGGCCTCCGAAACGCCTTCGTGGGCGACATCCGACTCACCGTCGAAGCCGAGCCCGCGGGCGGCTCCGGGGGCGGCCTCGCCTGCGAGATCCGCGACGGAGCGAGCCGCTACGAATTCCTGGTCCCGGTCGGGAGCGGCGCCGCCAAGCTCTCGATCGACGGGGAGGTCGTCGCGGAGAAGCCGGGCGCCGTCCTCAAGGAGGGGCGGCCGACCGAGGTGTCGTTCGAGAACGTCGACGACACGCTCGTGCTGACGGTCGGCGGCGACGAGGTCCTCGTCCACGCGTACGACTCCGGCGACGAGGGCCTCGACCGGCGGGCGGCCCTCCGCTTCGGCACGACGGGCCCGCAGATGTCGTTCACCGGCATCGCCGTGCACCGCGACATCTACTACACCAATGCGGGCGTCCTCTCGAAGGGCCGCACGGTGCAGGTGCCCGAGGGCCGGCTCTTCGCGCTCGGCGACAACAGCCCGGAGAGCAAGGACAGCCGCCTCTGGGAGTCGCGGACGTACGATCTCTCCGACGGCCGCGTCGTCACGGGCGATCCGGGCGAGGCGGAGACGTTCCGGCGCGAAGGCTCGCGCATCCGCATCGCCGACGTCTACGGCGAGTCGCACGTCTTCGACGAATCGGCCATCGCGCGCCAGCGGCCCGACGAGTACGCGCCGTTCATCCCGCGGAAGAACGTGATGGGGAAGGCTTTCTTCGTCTTCTGGCCCATCACGCACCGATCGGCGACGTACACGCGGTTCTGGGGCAGTCCGCCGGACTCGAGCGACGGCATCGTCTTCAATCCGAAGTTCATCAAGTAGCAGGGGGCGAATGAAGCCTTCGTTCCCGACGCCGGAGAGCCGCAACCACTTTCGAGCGTCTCGCGTGCACGCGACGCCCGACACATGTCATCGGAGGCGAAGGAAGGCCTCGAGCTTCGTCGCAAGATGAGGAGGACTTTTGGTTGGAGGCTCTAGGACCGCCGTCCCGCCCCGCGACGGAGCGGGGCCCCGCGCGCGGGCGCCGATGAGACCGGCCGCGCGGCGCCTCTCGCGCTTTTCCGCGAGAGGACGCTCCGGGCGAAGAGAGCCCGGGACGCGCCCGGCCCGGTCGAGAAGAGGGCCCTCCGGTGCGGCGGCGGCGGCGGCGGCGGCGATGGCGGGCTTCGACCGGCGGACGCCTCTTCTCCCGCGCTCGGCGCGCGCGCCGGATCGCGCGAGGAGCGGCCCCGGCTCGGAGGCGCCATGACCGGAGCGACCGGAGCGCGACCGGGGCCCGGAAACCCGAGCGCGGATCGCCGGGAGAAGCTCCTCGTCGTCGAGCAGCTCGTGAAGGTCTACGGCCGCCGCCGCGTCGTCGACAAGGTCTCCTTCGACGTCGAGCCCGGCGAGATCGTGGGGCTCCTCGGCCCGAACGGGGCCGGGAAGACGACGACGTTCCTCATGACGGTCGGCATGGTGACGCCCGAGTCGGGCTCCATCCGCTTCCGGGGAGCCGACGTCACGCGCCTCCCGATGTACCAGCGGGCTCGGCTCGGGATCGGTTACCTCGCGCAGGAGCCGTCGATCTTCCGGCGCCTCACCGTCGAGGACAACATCCTCGCGATCCTCGAGACGCTGAAGCTCGGGCGCGCGGAGCGGGCGGAGCGGCTCGAGAACCTCCTCGGCGAGCTCGACCTCGGACGGCTCCGGCGCAACCGCGCCGACACGCTCTCCGGCGGCGAGCGCCGGCGGCTCGAAATCACGCGCGCGCTCGTGCGGAACCCGTCGCTCATCCTCCTCGACGAGCCGTTCGCCGGCGTCGACCCGATCGCGGTCGCGGACGTGCAGGAGATCGTCCAGAAGCTCTCGCGACGCGGGATCGGAGTCCTCCTCACCGACCACAACGCGCGCGAAACGCTCTCCATCACGAACCGCGCGTATCTCATCCACGGCGGGAAGATCATCGAGCGGGGCTCCGCGAAGGAGCTGATCGCGAACCCGCTCGTGCGGAAGGTCTACCTCGGCGACCGATTCGACATGCCGGGGGTCGGGATCTCGAGCGAGGAGGAGGCGGGACTCGAAGCGGCGCCCGCGACGGGCTCGGAGGCGTCCGCGAAAGGGCCGGCGCGGGGCGCGGCGCCGTTCGCGGAAGGGGTGTCGCCGGACGAGGTGAGGATCCTGGGCTCGCCGCTCTTCGAGAGCGTGCGCGGCCGGGTGAAGGGCGCCGACGAGCGGCCCCTCCGCACGCCCGAATCCGGGCCGGAGCGGGCTCCGCAGCAAAAGCCCGCGAAGAAGCCCGAGAAGCAGAAGAAGTCCCGCCCGCGCGGCCGCGGCTGAGCTGGCCGGCGCGCCCGCCCGCCCGGAGAGCCCCGCCGCCCTCGTCTCAAGTCCGCCGGGCGGAAAACCCGAAGAGAGAAGACGTTCCGGCGCCCTCGGCCCGGCGCCCACCCCCGCCGCCTAAGGATTCCCACCGTGACGGAGAGCCCGCCCCAGGCGCACGAAGGCGACGGCCGCATCCTGGTCGTCGACGACGAGACGCACATCCGGCGCTCGCTCGCCCTCTTCCTCGAGAAGAAAGGGTACTCGGTCTCGGAGGCGGAGGACGGCGTCGAGGCGGTGGAGAAGGTGGCCGCGGAGCCGTACTTCCTCGTCCTCACGGACATCGCGATGCCGCGCATGAACGGGCTCGCGACGCTGAAGGAAGTGAAGGCGCTCCGGCCCGAGACCGAGGTCGTCATGATCACGGCCAACCTCGAGCTCGACTTCGCCATCGAGGCGATGAGGCGCGGCGCGTTCGACTACCTCCGGAAGCCCTTCTACCTGGACGAGGTGATCCTCACGGTCGAACGCGTGCAGGAGAAGCAGTCGCTCCGGAGAAAGGCTCTCGAGCTCGAGCTCCTGCGCGAGAAGCAGATCGTCGAGCAAAAAGCGGCGCTCGACACGACGCTCGGATTCGTTCAAGCGGTCGAGGAGAAGGACCGCTACACGAAGGGCCACAGCGAGCGCGTCGCGTGGCTTTCGGTCAAGCTCGCGCGCGCGTCGGGAGTCCCCGCCCACCGGCTCGACACCGTGCGGTTCGGCGCCCTCCTCCACGACGTGGGCAAGATCGCGATCCCGCGAGAGATCCTGAACAAGGCCGCGCGGCTCACCGACAACGAGTTCCTCGTCATCCGGAAGCACCCCGAGATCGGCGAGCGGATCCTCCAGCCGATCTCTTTCCTCCGCGACGTCCTGCCGATGGTGCGTCATCACCACGAGAGCTGGGACGGCCGCGGATACCCCGACAAGCTCTGCGGCGAGGAGATCCCGTTCGAGGCCCGGATCGTGAAGCTCGCCGACTGCTACGACGCGGTCACGAGCAACCGCGCCTACCGGAATCCGATGAGCCCCTCGGACGCGCTCGACATGGTGCGGAACGAGAAGGGCACGTCGTTCGACCCCGAGCTCGCCGATCACTTCGTCCGGATCGTCGAGGAGGTGGAGAGGCGGAAGACCTCTCAGCCGGGCGCCGCGGCCCCGGCCGCCGCCGGCTGAGGGCGCGGGGCGCCGCGCCCGCGACGCCGCCCGGGTCGAACGGGAGCGGCGCGACGAAGGACGGCGGACGACCCGCCCTCCGCGCCCCCATCGCTCGGACCGTCCTCGCGGCCGCCGGCCTCGCCGGCGGTCCGGGCTGGCACCGTCCGGCCCGTTGCACTATAGTACCGCCCCCACCCGGCCCCGGCCGTGGCCCCGGACGTTCCCTTCTGCGTCGGATTCGAGGTCTTTTTCCCATGCGCATCGCCGTCGGCGTCAAACGCGTCCCCGACACGGCCGCCCGGCTCAAGCCCGCGGCGGACGGGAAGTCGATCGACCGGACCGGCGTCGAGCACGTCATCAGCCCCTACGACGAGATCGCCGTCGAGGCCGCGATCCAGATCAAGGAAAAGCACGGAGCCGGCGGCGGCGAGGTCGTCGCCGTCACCGTCGGTCCCGCGGAGGCCCAGAAGGAGCTCCGGACGTGCCTCGCGATGGGAGCCGACAAGGCCCTTCTCGTGAAGGACGACGCGCCGTTCCGCGACGCGTCGTCCACGGCCCGGATCCTCGCGGCCGCTTTGAAGAACGGGGCCTTCGATCTCGTCCTCTTCGGCTGGAAGGCGACGGACGACGACGCGGCGCAGGTCGGACTCCGCGTCGCGGAGGCTCTCGGCATCGCCGGCGTGACGCTCGTGACGAAGATCGAGGTCGACGGGAAGGGCCTCAAGCTCCACCGGGAGATCGAGGGCGGCACCGAGATCGTCGAGACGTCGATGCCCGCGGTCGTCACGGTGCAAAAGGGGCTCGCCGAGCCGCGCTACGCATCGCTCAAGGGCATCATGGCCGCGAAGAAAAAGCCGCTCGAGGAGAAGCCCCTCGCCGACGCGGGCGAGGCGGTGCTCGAAATCGAGCGGATCGAGCCGCCGCCGCCGCGCCCCCCGGGGCGGATCGTCGGCGAGGGCGTCGCCGCCGTGCCCGAGCTCGTCCGTCTCCTCCGCCAGGAAGCGAAGGTGCTCTGATGGCCGGCGGAATCGTCGCATACCTTCCTCACAAGGACGGCCGGCTCCAGAAGCCCGCGCTCGAGGCGCTCGGGCTCGGCCGCGCGCTCGCCGACGCGCTCTCGTCCCCGCTCGCGGGCGTTCTCCTCGGGCCGGGCTCCTCAGCGCTCGCGGGCGCCGCGGGAGAGGCCGGCGCCGACCTCGTCCTTCACGCGGAGTCGGACGCTCTCGCCGCGGCGTCCGCCGAGGCGCACGCGCGCGCGCTCGAAGCCGCCGTGAGGAAGAGAGATCCGGCCGCCGTTCTCGTCCCGTACAACACGCTCGGACGCGACGTGGCGGCTCGGCTCGCGGCGCGGCTCGGCACGGGCCTCGCCACCGACTGCACGGCGGCGAAGGCCGACGGGGGCACGGTCGTGGCCGTGCGGCCGGTCTCGGCGGGCAAGCTCCTCGCCACCGTCCGCCCGAAGAAGTCGCCCTTCGTCCTCACCCTTCGCCCGAACGCCTTCGCGCCGGCCCCGCCGGCGGCGAAGCGCGCGGCGAAGGCCGAGGCGTTCGATCCGGGCTTCTCCGCCGGTGAGTTGAAGACGCGGATCGCCTCGTTTCAGGCGGCGCCCCAGGCGAAGAAGGAACTGACCGAGGCCGACGTCATCGTCTCGGGAGGCCGCGGGCTCAAGGGACCCGAGAACTTCCACCTGGTCGAGAGCCTCGCCCAGGCTCTCGGCGCCGCGGTCGGGGCTTCGCGCGCCGTCGTCGACGCCGGCTGGCGGCCGCACGAGGACCAGGTCGGCCAGACCGGAAAGACCGTGTCGCCGACGCTCTACGTCGCGTGCGCCATCTCGGGCGCGATCCAGCACCTCGCGGGCATGTCCTCGTCGAAGGTCATCGTCGCCATCAACAAGGACAAGGACGCGCCGATCTTCCAGGTCGCGAACTACGGGATCGTCGGCGACGCGTTCGAGGTCCTCCCGGCTCTGACCGCCGAGGTCGAAAAACTCAAGGCGTCGGGATAGTCGGCGCAGGCGCCCGCCGCGCCGCGCGACGACGGCCTTGCGCCGCCGATGACGGCCCGGGAGGGCCCGTGCGCTCTCGCGCGGCTCCGCCGCTGACCTGACAGATGGCGCGGGCTAGAATCGGACCTCGCGGGCCACGTCGTCCGCGAACCGCGGCCCGCCTCGTCCGGACTGGAATGGCGCGGCCGGCTCGCGCGGTGCGCCCGCCCGTGCCCGTGTCCTTGCGTGCGTGCGTGCGCGTTAGTTAGAGTCTTCGTTTCCGGTTTCTCCTCGTCGCGCAAAGGAGTCGGAGCCCCTCTCGGGCCGGCGACGTCTCCCGTCGGGCGTCGCGCCCACTCACCGTGCCCGAGCTCGGCATCGACCGGACGGCGTCGGAAAGAACCCTCTCATCATGAGCACGATCACCTGTCCCGGCTGCGGCGCTCGATTCACGCTCGCCGCCGACATCCCGCCCGAGAAGAAGCTTCATTGCCGCAAGTGCGAGACATCGTTCACGGCGGGTGAGGCCGTCACGAGCGAACCTCGGGAGGATGCGGAGGACGCCCTCGAGGCGGCGGGCGGAAACGAGAGCGCCCGCTCGCGGCTCGGCCGCTCCGAGTCCGCGCCGGGCCCGGCGTTCCACCTCCCGGTCCTCCTCGTCTCGCTCGGGATCGTCGCGGCCTCGACCGCCGTCGCGGTCCTGGCGCAGGGCGGAGGCGACGCGCCGGATCGTCCCGGGACGCCGCCGCCCGCCGCCGTGGCGGAGATCGATCCGGCCCCCCCTCCGGTCACCGGCCCCCCGCCGCCCTCGGACGACGAGATGGCGTTCCTCACGATGGCCGCGGCGGCCGCGAGCGGCGACGACCACGCGAGAGCGGCGCGGTTTGCCGCCGAGAAGGGCCTCTCCGGCGACTGGGCGAAGATCCAGTGGGAGTGGGCGGTGATCCGCGACCCCGGCCACGCCGACGCGCGCGCCGCGCTCGGCCACAGCCTCTACGACGGGCGCGTGAGGTGGGCGAAGGATAAGAAGTGGCTGACCGCGGCGGATCTCGAGAAGGTGAAGGCCGAAGAGGCGAGTCTCGAGGAAGAGGAGCGGAAGCTCGCGGCCGAGCGCGCGGCGGACCCGTGGCTCAAGCAGGTCGATCAGATCCTCTCGACGGTGAGGAACAAGGCCGGCAGCGCACAGCTCGCCGGGATCGACTTCCGCGTCTCCGAGGAGTACCGCCCGTACCTCATCCTGATCGAGGAGGCGCGCGACTTCCACTTCAAGCAGATCGGGACGGTGCTTTCGCAGTTCTACACGAACTTCCAGGACACCTGGGGGAAGAAGCTCGGCCTCAAGCCCGTCGAGCGGCCGCTCGTCATCCTCGCGTTCAAGAGCAACGATGGCTACGACACGTTCGCGGCGTCCGTCGGCTCGGGCGGCGAGGGCGGCCGGAAGCTCTCGGAAACGACTCGCGGGATCTACCTCCCGTCGCTCGGCTTCTCCATTCCGGGCCAGGGGTTCGTGAAGATCGCGCCGACGATGATCTACGGCGTCGGGTCGGAGAGCTACCCGTACCGCCCGGTGATCGACAGCGGCGTCTTCACCCACGAGGCGACGCACCAGATCATGGATTACTACACGAGCCTCACGGGCGTCGAACGCTCGCACTGGTTCGCGGAGGGTTTCGCCGAGTACTCGGGCGCCCTCATCTACCACCGAAAGAGCGACCGCTACCGATTCAACGACTTCCTGACCCACCGTGACAAGGAGTTCCGCGAGACGCTGAAGGACAAGAAGGCTCTCACGTGGACGCTGAAGGAGCTCCTCACCGTGCCGAACAAGCGGGCGATGGAGCAGCGGGCGCGGGAAAAGGCCGAGGCGGACGGCGACCTCAGCAAGCGTGACCAGCTCCAGAGCCTCTTCTACGCGGAGGCCTGGTACTGGATCTGGTACTGCAAGAAGGGACCGCGCGCCGCCGATCTCTGGCCCAAGTTCGAGAAGTACGTCGAGGCGGAGTTCAGCGACAGGAGCGGCATCTCGACCTTTCAGGAGATCTTCCAGATCGAGATCGATGAGGCGCTCGAGAAAGAGTGGCTCGAGTTCGTGAAGAAGCCCCTCATCGATCCGGAAAAGGACGAGGCGGGCGGCGGCGAGCCGTCGAAGCCGAAGTAGGGTCTCGAGCCCCCGCCGTCGGCCTCGGATTGACGAAAACCGCCGGGCGTCGCGTGCACGCCCGACCGACGAGCCGGGATGATTGACCGGCGTTAGGACATCGAACGATGGCGCGACCGATCCGTCGTCACGCGACGACGCCGACGACCTCTTCCTCCCCGAGATCCTCGTCCCCGGCGCCGGGCGGATCCGGCCGCGGCGATGTCGCGGCACATCCGCGAGCGTCCTCCTCCGGGCGCCGGAAGGCCTCCGGAGCGGGCGGCGGCCTCACTCGCCTCGACGGCTACTTCCTCGGCGGATCCGCGATCGCCGGCGTCGCGATCCTCGCGATCGCGTTCCTCGGAGGCGGATCCGGCGAGACGGGGCCGTCGCCGCCGTCGTCCACCGTGACGACTCCCCCAATCACGCGGCCCGAGAACACCCCGCGCGAGAAGACCGCTGCGGAAAAAAAGCGCGACGTCCAAGTCGAGTACCTCCGCAACTCCGCGACGATCCAGTCGGCGGCGGGGCATCTCCAGCTCGCAGACTGGTGCGAGAAGGCCGGGCTCCCCGAGGAAAGGATCCGGGAGCTCGAGCGCGCGGCGCTGAAGGACCCAGACGGCCGCGACGGCCGCGTCGCGCACGAGAAGCTCGGACACGTGCGGTACGAAGCCCCGATCGACCTCCGGATCCCCGAGCTCGCGCCCTACCTCGGCCGATACCTGACGAAGGCTGAGGTCGCCGAGGCGGACGCCATCGTCGCGGCGGCCCGGGAGAAAGCGAAGGAGATCGCCGCCGAGGAGGCGAAGGACCCGTGGCTCAAGAACGCCCGGGGCTTCGCGCGGACGAACCTCCTCGACCCCGCGATGAAGAACTTCCACCTCACGGTGAGCTACCACCGGCCCTACGTCGTTTTCGTCGAGAGCGACTCGCCCATCGCAGGCGACGGCGCGCTCGCGACCGGCGAGGCGATTCCGCTGTCGGAGCTCGGCCCGGAGCTTCAGCGGATCCACGAAGAGCACGGGCAGGCGCTCGCCGCAAACCTCCGGAACTACGTCGATCGCTACGCGCACGTCATCCACAACTACGAGCCCGAGAAGAACGTGTTTCTCTTCTTCTCCTTCCAGACGCGCAAGAGCTTCGAGGCGTACCAGAAGTACCGAGACCCCCGCGCGAATCCCGAGTCGTTTCTTCGCGCCTACTACATCCCCAAGACGCGCGAGGTCATCTCGTTCCTGCGCGAGCAGGACGGCGCTCCGATGACGACTCCCGTGCACGTCGTCTGCCACGAGGCCATCCACCAGCTCACGCACCACTTCGAGAAAGGGACGCCGAGGGAGAAGGAGGACAATCCCGTTCCCGGCTCCTACTGGTTCCAGGAAGGCTTCGCCGAGTATCTCTCGCCATCCTCCGACAAGCCCGTGAAGGACCCGGTCACCGGCGAGCCGACGTACGATTTCTGCGGGCTTCTCCGGGGCCGCCTCTTCGAGTATTCGGCCAACAAGAAGAACGGCGTCGTCCTCACGCTCCAGTCTCTCATTCGCAACGACCAGGGCCAGGCGATCTCGGAGCTCTTCGAGACGCTCAAGAACTCGCCTCTCTCCGACGAGAAGAAGCGCGAGATCGCGAGCGTCGGCTTCTACGGGCACGCGTGGTTCTTCGTCCACTTCCTCAACCACTACTCCGGCGGGAAGTACAAGGAGGCGTTCGACATCCACCTGTCGAACGAGCTGAACGGCGAAGCCAGCGCCGTGAAGTTCATCCGCGCTCTCGGGATCCAGAAGTGGGACGAAAAGGAGAAGTTCGACCGGATCCAGGAGGAGATGGACGAGTACCTGACACAGCTCCTCAAGTAGCGCGGACGCTCGCCGCCCTCTCCGCTGTGTTTGCGAAGCCGATCGGGCGAAGACTCCCCCCGTCGGCCGTCCTCTACCGGAGCTGCGATCGCCCCCGCGGCTGGCCGGCGCCAGGAAGCCCCGGGACGGCCCGACCGGGGAACGGGTCAGGCCCCTTTCGCCGCGGCGACGAACGCCGCGACGCGCGAGCGGTCTTTCGCTCCCGGCGCCGACTCGACGCCGGTCGACACGTCGACGGCGTACGGCCGCACGCGCCGGACCGCCGCCGCGACGTTTTCGGGAGTGAGGCCGCCCGCGAGGACGAGCGGCGCCGGACGCGGCACGCCCTCGAGCCACTCCCATGGAAACGGGACGCCCGTCCCCCCTTCACGGTCCGACCGCGCCGCCGAGTCGCAGAGGATCGCGCGCGCGCCGGCGAAGCGCGCGAGGCGTTCCGAGTCCGCGGCGACGCCGATCCGCACCGCGGGGATGACGACGAGCCCCTCCGGCCGCGACAGGAGCTCGAGCGCCGCCTCCTCGCCGTGGACCTGGACGACCGCGAGGCCGGCCTCGCGCGCCACCTCGCGGACGCGGGCGGCGGGCGCTCTCCCGAAGACCCCGACCGCTGTCGCGAAGGGCGGGAGCGCCGCGACGATCTCGCGCGCGCGGGCGGTCGAGACGCGCCGCGGGCTCGAGTCGGCGAAGACGAGCCCGATCGCGTCGGCGCCGGCCGCCCCGGCCGCGAGCGCGTCCTCGAGGCGCGTGATGCCGCAGATCTTGACGCGGACGGCCGCGCCTTTCGTTCCGGTCACGACCCGTGCCGGAAGTGGCGCCGCCCCGTGAAGACCATCGCGACGCCGGCTTCGTCCGCGGCGGCGATGACCTCGGCGTCCCTCTTAGCTCCGCCGGGCTGGGCGATCGCCCGAACGCCCGCGCGCGCCGCCGCGTCCACCCCGTCGCGGAAGGGAAAGAACGCGTCCGACGCGAGGACGGCGCCCCGGGCTCGGGCGCCGCTCTTCTTCAGCGCCGCCTCGACCGCGTCGACGCGGCTCGTCTGGCCCGCGCCGGCGCCGACGAGCGTCCGGTCCGCGGCGAGGGCGATGGCGTTGCTCTTCACGTAGCGGCCGACGATCCACGCGAACTCGAGGTCGCGCCGCTCCTCGTCCGACGGCGCCCGCTTCGTCACGACGCTCCCGCTCCGAACCTCGTCGGCGTCGACCGCGTCCCGCTCCTGCACGAGGAATCCCCCGCGCAGCCGAGCGACGTCGAGATCGGCCCGCGGGCGCCCTTCGCCCGCCCGGAGGATCCGGAGGTCCTTGCCCCAGCCCGAGCGCTCCGACAGGATCTTCACGGAATCGCCCGCGTAGCCGGGAGCGATCACGGCCTCGAAGAACCGGTTCTTCGCCGCCACCCGCTCGGCCGTGGCCGGATCGAGGACCCGGTTCACCCCGACGATGCCGCCGAAGGCCGAGACGGGATCGCCCTCGAGCGCGCGGTCGAACGCCTCCGGGAGCGTCTCCGCCTCGCACGCGCCGCAGGGGTTCGTGTGCTTCACGATGACCGCCGCCGGGCCGCGAAGCGCGAGCGCGAGCTCGAGCGCCGCCTCGAGGTCGAGGAGGTTGTTGTACGACAGGTCCTTCCCCGAGAGCCTTTCGGCCCATGCGGCGCACGGGCCCGGCGCCCTCCGGCCCGACCGGTAGAAGGCCGCCTTCTGGTGCGGGTTCTCGCCGTGCCGGAGAACGAGCGCCCGCTCGCCCGAGAGCGTGAAGCGGGAGGGGAGGATCGCTTCCGCGGGAGGCGACGTCTCGGAGAGATAGGCGCCGATCGCGGCGTCGTAGGACGCCGTGAGCTCGAACGCCTTCCGCGCGAGCGCCGCCCGCGTTGCGTCCGAGAGCCGTCCGTCCCGCTTCGAGAGCTCGTCGAGAACGGGCTCGTAGTCCTTGGGATCGGTCACGACCCCGACGAACGCGTGGTTCTTTGCGGCGCTGCGGATCATCGACGGGCCGCCGATGTCGACGTTCTCGATCGCCTCCTCGAGCGTGACGTCTTCGCGGCGGACGGTCGCCTCGAACGGATAGAGGTTGACGACGACGAGATCGATGAACCGGATGCCGTGCGTCTCGGCGGCCGACACGTGGTCGCGTACGTCCCTCCGGCCAAGGAGCGCGCCGTGGATCCGGGGGTGGAGGGTCTTCACCCGGCCGTCCATGATCTCGGGAAAGCCGGTCTCCTCGGACACGTCGGTCACGGCGATCCCGGCCGCGCGGAGCTCCGCGGCCGTGCCCCCGGTCGAGAGGATCTCGAAGCCGTGCCGCACGAGCCCGGCGACGAACGGGACGACGCCGGTCTTGTCGGAGACGGAGACGAGAGCGCGCCGCGCCGGCCTCCCGGCGCTCACGGGAGGTCCTCCGCCTCCTGCTTCCGGTCGATCTCTCTCCCCCTTAGCTTCGCTTCGATCAGGGCGTCGATGTCCCCGTCGAGGACGTCGCCCGTCTGGCTCGTGTGCTCGCCGGTCCGGTGGTCCTTGACGAGCTGATAGGGCTGCAGCACGTAAGACCGGATCTGGCTGCCGAACGCCACGTCCATCTTCGCGCCGTACGCCTTCGCGGCCTCGCGCTCCTTCTCCTCCATCCGCCGGAGGAGGAGCTTCGCCTTGAGGAGCTTCCAGGCGAGCGCGTTGTTCTTGTGCTGCGACCGCTCGTTCTGCACCGCCACGACGATCCCGGTCGGGACGTGGGTGAGCCGCACCGCCGACTCGGTCTTGTTGACGTACTGGCCGCCGGCCCCGCCCGACCGGTAGGTCTCGCGCCGCACCTCGCTCTCGGGGATCTCGATGTCGGGCTCCTCGTCGAACTCGGGCGTGACGTCGACGCTCGCGAACGACGTCTGGCGGCGCTTGGCCGCGTCGAACGGCGAGATGCGCACGAGGCGATGGACCCCCACCTCGGCCTTGAGGTACCCGAAGGCATACTCCCCCTGCACGTGGAGGGTCGCGCTCTTCACGCCGGCCTCCTCGCCCGGCTGCGCGTCGATGATCTCGTGCTCGAACCCGCGGCGCTCCGCCCACCGCGTGTACATCCGCAGGAGCATCGCCGCCCAGTCGCACGCCTCGGTTCCGCCCGCGCCGGGATGCACCGTGAGGTAGGCGTTGAGGACGTCCTCGGGCTTCCGGAAGAGCGTCACGAGCTCGAACCGGTCGACGTCGCCCGCGAGAGAATCGGCCTTCGCCTCGACCTCGCGGATCGTCTTCTCGTCCTTCTCCTCGAGCGCCATGCCGAGGAGAAGCTTCTCGTCCTCGACCTCGCGCAGGAGGCGGTCGAAGGGGCTCACGATCCCCTTCGCCTTCTTGAGCTCCGCGATCGTCCCCTTCGCCCGTTCGGCGCTGGCCCAGAAGTCGGGAACCGACATCTTGTTCTCGAGGTCGGCGAGCTTCTTCCTCAGTCCGGCCAAGTCAAAGAGACACCTCGAGTCCCTTGAGCCGCTTCTCGGCGCCGTCCAGCACGTCCCGGATCTCGTCGGTGGTCTTCATCAAGTCCGTCCCGCTCGCTCGTTGCCTTTTCGTTTCGTTTCGTTCTGATTCGTTCCGGCCGGGCGCGGACGCGCTCGGCGGAAGGCGGAGAGGCTAACAGGGACCGCGCGGCCTCGTCCAGCCAGGGGCGCGCGCCGTCAGAGGAGAATCCGCTCGGGAGAGAGGTCCGCGAGCGCGCGGCCGACGTTCGGCACGTCGCCGCGGACGAGAACGTGCTCGAAGCCCGCCACGTACGCGACGGCCGCGTCGCCGGGCAGCTCGGAAGCGCGCTTCCGGAGCGCGAGCGCCGCGGCGGAGTCGCGCCAGGCGAGGAGGTGCCGGTCTCCAGCGAAGACGTATCGATCGGGCTCCGAAAAGAGCCGGCGCGCGCGCCGCTTCGCGGACTCGACGTCCGCCTCCGCCGCTCCGGAGGCAAAGCCCCGGGCGAGGCTCTCCGCCGCGAGGAGTTCCTCCTCGACGAGATCGAGGAACCCCGCGGCGGCCCGCGGATCTCCGAGCGCGAGGATCTCCGCTCCGGTCTCGCGAGCGAAGCGCTCGGAGGCCGCCCACTCGAAGGGGACGTCGAGGTAGCGGCGGAGCCAAGAGATCGGACCCTCGTGGCCGCCGAGCCCGAGGCGGGCGACGCGCCGCTCCAGGAGCGCTCGGAGGCGCTCGCCGTGACGCCGGCGGAAGTCGATGGAGAAGGTCGAGACCTCGAGCCCGACGGTCCGGGGGCCGATCTCGCGCAGGAGGCGAAGAAGGCGCTCCTCCGCGCCGGGCTCGCCGTGCACGACGCCGATCAGGACGACGCGGGCCATCGTTCACTCGCGATCGTGCCGGAGCCGGCGGCGCCGCGTCGCCCCTCTCCGGGCGCTCGCCCCGGGCCGCCGGGCGCCGCGGCCGGGTGCGGGGGCGGGGGCGACGGCTCTCGCCCTCCGCCGGCCGGCCACGGGAACGAGAGCTGGCGCCATTCGTCCGAGCCGTTCCCGGCTTCCCGTGCCTCCGCTGCCGTCGCGGCGGGCGGCCGCGGGCGCCGCCCCTCCGCGTTCTCGCGGCGGCGGAGGCGGCGGTAGAGCCGCTCGAAATGTTCCGTCTCCCACGCGTCGAGCTCGCGCCAGCCCGGGTACTCGCGCTCGCGGCGCCGGAACTCGGGCGGGTGGAGGCGCCGGCGCCCGTCGACCACGGTCGACGGCATCTCGCCGTGGAGCAGCTCGTGGTGGAGGACGTACCCGATCATCGCCTCGGGCACGCTCCGGTCGTCGAGCGCGCGGTTGACGCGGATCACCGCCGGATCTCCGCCGGCCCCGGGCGCGTAGCTGCCGAGGAGGCGCCGGGCCGCGCGAGCGGTCCACGTGAGGAGGAGCGGGCCGGCTTGCGGCCGTGCGACGCCGCTCGCGACGAGCCGGGCGTGGACGGCGAGGAGATCGTGGTGCTCGCCCGCGGGCCCGGGCGCGCGAGGGATCGACCGCGAGGGCCGCGATAGCGCGCGGAATCTCGCGTCCTCGGCGTCAACGAACTCGCGGAAGAGGCGCCGCTGCCGCTTGAGCTCGGGACGCGGGAGGTGCCGGAGCACCGTCGAGAGCGCGGCGGCGCGGACCTCCTCGGATGCGCCGCGGAAGAGCTCGTGGAGCCTCACCTCGTGCGGGAACTCTCCCCTTCGGTGCGATCCGCACGACACGAGGACGCTCCGGTTCCTCGTGAAGACGATCCGGAGCGGCGCGGGCCCGCTCCAAGCGGGAAGGAAGTCTCTCACGTCCATTCCCGGACAGCATAGAAAACCGGGCCGGGTCCGCACGCGACGGGCCCGGCCCGGAGGAATCGTTCAGCGCACCGGAAGCTCGAAGGAATTGCTCACGTGCTTCACGCGCGGCGGTCGGTTCCGGACGGGGTTCATGAGGCCGAACTGGAACCACACGGAGCGCCCCGAGAGCTTCGAGTTGTTGGGAAGGCGGAACGGGACCTGGGCGCGCCCGGCGGCGTCGAGGTCGCCGATGAAGCCGGGGGCGCGCCGGGTGAGGTCGAGGCGCGAAAGGTCGATGTCGAGGTACGTGTAGTTCCCAGGGCCGTCGGGGAACGCATAGAGCGTCTGGCGAGGCCCGCCGAGGATCGACGCGCCGATCTTGTACCGCATCGACGGATATCCCTCGAGCGACAGGAGGAGGTCTCCGCCCGGCCGGGCGTCGCCCGTCACCGCGAGCTTCGAGCGGTCGACCGTGTAGACGAAGATGCAGCCCGCGAACGGGACCGTGCCGACCACGGAGTCGACCGCGCCCGAGACGTAGTCCGAGAGCCCGTCCCCGTCGATGTCGCCGATGATGTCGGTCGTGAAGCCCACGCCGTGGATGTCGCCGAAGTCCGTGTCGGGCCCGCCGAGGTGCGCGTAGAGCGTCGAGCCGTCGGCGCCCGACTTCAAGAAGAGCTGGCCTTTCACGGCATAGACGGGCAGGCACTCGTCGTGCGCCGAGCCGACCCAGAAGTCGGGAACGCCGTCCTCGTTCACGTCGTCGGCGCGGCACACCGAGAGCCCCATCGTCGAGTGCGTGTGGATGCCGTCGTACGAGTAGATGACGTGGCCGTCCGCTCCCGAGAAGACGTACGACTGCCCGACCCGGTCGACGTTGGCGTCGTTCGCGAACGGCGCTCCCACGACGATGTCGCCGCGGCCGTCGCCGTCGACGTCTCCCGTGCCGTCGCACGCGTAGCCGAGGAGGTCGCTCAGCCCCCGGCCGTCGATACGGAGAATCCGGCGTCCGGTCATGCCCGAGAAGACGTACACCTGGCCCGCTTCGACTCGTCCGCCCACTTCGGCGCGCGGAGCGCCGATGATGATGTCGTCGACGCCGTCACCGTCCACGTCCTGCGCGTTCTTCATGTTGTGGCCGAACGAGGACTCCTCGATCTCGCCCTCGTAGCGGCGGTAGGCGAACCCGTTCCGCCCGTCGTACTGGTTCACGTATCCCACGCGGCGGCCGTTCCTGTCGCGGCCGAAGATCGCGCTCACGAGGTAGTCGCCGCGCCCGTTCCCGACGCGCGCGACCGCGAATCCGAACTGGTCCTCGCCGAAGACGCCGTCGTGCGTCCGGATGAGCCGGCCCGAGCGTCCGCCGTAGACGTACACCCGGCCCGTCTTGGGCGCGTCGTTCAGCGTGGTCTCGGGCGCGCCGATGACGATGTCCGCGAGACCGTCGCCGTCGATGTCCTCGATCAGGTCGGCCTGCGCCGAGAAAAAATCACCGTACCGGGTGCCGGGGATCACGATGAGCTCGCGTCCGTCCGCGCCGCTGTAGACGCGCACGGCGCCGGCGCGGTCTCGGCCGAGCGGGCTCGACGTGTACTCGCTGGCGATGATGTCCGGAACCTGATCGCCGTCCACGTCGAGCCCGGCCCTCACGTGGGCCCCGAGCCGTCCGTCGAAGAATGTCCCGTCGATCCTTCGATGCACGCGAAGCCCCGGCGCGGCGAATGCCGTGGCGACCGGCACCGACACGGCCAGGAGAAAAAGCGACACGGCGGAAACGGTCCTCATCTGGAGACCTCCACACTGGCACCATCACTCGTGCCGAACGCATTCTCGCCTGAGCGGTCTCCCGAGGTCAATGAGGAGCCTTCGGGGAGGGCCAACCGTATAATCCGCCACTTCGCGATTGCGCCGCGCGCCCGCGACGGGCCGGCGGAACGGTCGCCGGAGGACCCTCCCCAGATGATCCGCGAAGACGAAGTCTTGAAGTATCACGAGGGCGACCGCGCGGGGAAGATCGAGGTCATCCCCTCGAAGCCGTGCCTTACGCAGAGGGACCTCTCCCTCGCCTACACGCCGGGCGTCGCGATCCCGTGCGAGCGCATCGAGAAGAACCCGGAGGACGCCTATCTCTACACCGCCAAGGGGAACCTCGTGGCGGTCATCACGAACGGAACGGCCGTTCTCGGGCTCGGCGACATCGGACCGCTCGCCGGGAAGCCGGTCATGGAAGGAAAGGGCGTCCTCTTCAAGCGGTTCGCGGACATCGACGTCTTCGACATCGAGGTCAAGGCGAAGGACCCCGACGAGTTCATCCGCGTGGTTCAGGCGCTCGAGCCCACGTTCGGCGGCATCAATCTCGAGGACATCAAGGCGCCGGACTGCTTCCGCATCGAGGAGACCCTCGAGCGGACGATGAACATCCCCGTGTTCCACGACGACCAGCACGGAACCGCGATCATCTCCGGCGCGGCGCTGCTCAACGCGCTCGACATCGCCGGAAAGAAGTTCGAGGACGTGACGATCGTCTTCAGCGGCGCGGGCGCCGCCGCCATCGCCACGGCGAACATCTACGTCGAGCTCGGCGCGGATCCATCGAAGATCCTCCTCGTCGACCGGTCGGGAGTCGTCTACGAGGGACGCGACGCCGAGATCAACTCGTACAAGGCGCGCTACGTCTCGAAGACGAAGAAGCGAACCCTCGCCGAGGCGCTCGACGGCGCGGACGTGTTCGTCGGCCTCTCGGTGAAAGGGCTGGTCTCGCAGGACATGGTCCGGTCGATGTCGGACAACCCGATCGTCTTCGCGATGTCGAATCCGGATCCCGAGATCTCCTACGATGACGCGCTCGCGGCCCGGCCCGACGTCATCATGGCGACGGGCCGGTCGGACTACCCGAACCAGGTGAACAACGTCCTCGGCTTCCCCTTCATCTTCCGCGGCGCCCTGGACGTGCGCGCCCGCGCGATCAACATGGAGATGAAGCTCGCCGCCGTCCGGGCGCTGGCCGAGCTCGCCCGGGAGGACGTGCCGGAGACCGTGCTCCGCGCCTACGGAGAGGAGCGCATCCGTTTCGGCCGCGAGTACATCATCCCCAAGCCGTTCGACCCCCGGGTCCTCCTCCGCGTCTCGCCCGCCGTGGCCGCGGCGGCCGTGAAGAGCGGCGTCGCGCGGATCCGCCTCGACGACGTGGACGCCTACCGCGATCGGCTCGAGCTCCGGCTCGGCCGCGGGAAGGAGATCTTCCGGGCGATCCTCCACAAGGCGCGGAAGGACCCGAAGCGCATCGTCCTGCCCGAGGGCGACGAGGAGCGCATCCTGCGCGCGGCGGCCGTCCTCCACGACGAGGGCATCGCCCGGCCGATCCTCCTCGGGGATCCGAAGAAGATCGCCGAGAAGGCCGAGAAGCTCGACATCCGCTCCGACGACTACGAAGTGATCCACCCCCGGACGTCGACCCGGCTGAACGAGTACGCGGACGCGTACTACGGCCTGCGCCAGCGGAAGGGGATCGCGCTGTCCGAGGCGAGGCTCCGGATGGCCAACAACCGGAACCTGTACGGGACCATGATGGTGCACCTCGGCGATGCGGACGGCCTCATTTCGGGTGCGAATCAGCACTATCCCGACGTCCTGCGTCCCATTCTCGAGGTCATCCGCTTGCGCGAGGGCTTCACGCGGACGAGCGGGCTCTACATGCTCGTCATCCGCGGGCGGGCGATCTTCTTCGCGGACACGACCGTGAACATCGACCCGACGGCCGACGAGCTCGCCGAGATCGCGGTCTCGGCCTCCGACATGGTGCGCCGCCTCGACATCGAGCCGCGCGTCGCGATGCTCTCGTTCTCGAACTTCGGCTCGACTCGCCACCCCTACACCGAGAAGGTCGCGCGCGCGACGGAGCTGGCTCGAGCGAAGAGGCCGTCGCTCATCATCGACGGGGAGATGCAGGCCGACACCGCGGTCGATCCAGAGATCGTCGCGAACACATACGCGTTCAGCTCGCTCAAGGGCGCGCCCGCGAACGTGCTCGTCTTCCCGGGCCTCGAGTCCGGCAACATCGCCTACAAGCTCATGATGCAGCTCGGCGGCGCGGATGCGATCGGCCCGATCCTCCTCGGCATGAGCCGCGCGGTGCACGTGCTCCAGCGCGGGTGCAGCGTCAACGACATCGTGAACATGGCCGCGATCGCCGTCGTGGACGCCCAGGAGAACGCGCGGCCGCGGCGGACGCCGCGGACGGGAATCCCCGTGATGAAGAGCCGCCGCTGACGCGCGCCCGAGGCCCCGCGCTCTAGCCCGCATCATTCACGAGGTCGGCGGCCGAACCGAAGAGAACGGACACGAGTCGCAACGCAGAGGCGAAGCGAGCGGGTCTGCGCGTGGCATTGCGTGCTTCCGGTCGAGGGATCGGCGCCGAGATCGAGGAGGCAGAGCGCCCGCGGCCACTCTTCGCCGGTCGAGATCGGCGCCGAGACCCGGCCAGAACCGCTCGGCCTAGTGAATAACGCGGACTACTCGCCGATCAGCGAGTCCACCTGGTCGGGGAACGCCCCGATCACGACGTCGACGACGAGCCCTCGGCGCGAGAGGATCACCTCGCCCGAGGCCGTCCGGAACACGAACGGCTCCACGCGCTCGAGCCGTGCGCCCGGGTCGCGCCGGTAGACGAGGTCGTGGAACGCGAGAGTGAACTCGGAGGCGTCTTCGTCGCTGTCCCACGCCGTCCTCCACGCGACGAGAACGCGTCTGTTCGCCGAGTTCTCGTAGGCCACGAAGGCGTCGCCGCCCCAGCCGGTCGCCACGTAGTCCGTGCCGGTCCCGGAGGCGATCGCCATGACGTCGAGCGGGCCGGGCGAGAAGAGCGGGAGGAAGACGGCCGAGACGCCGACCTCCCCCAGGCGGCCGCGCGCCACCTCTCTCCAGTAGGGCCCGAGCCGGGCGCCGACGTCGGGAGGAGCCACCTCGACCGGGAGGTCGACGCCGTACTTCTCGGGATGGAGGATCTGCTCCGACGACCGGGGGAGGTTCCGGAAGACATCGTCGACCGACGTTCCTCGCGCCTTCTGGTGCTGCAGGAACGCGAGGCCTTTGACGTAGGGCAGGACGAGCGACAGCGCGAGGTACGGCGGAGCCTTCTGCAGCACGTCGGTCTGCTGGACCGCCGGGTCGGCCATCGCTCCCAGGAAGAGCGACGGCTCGCTCGCGCCGTACCGCATCATGACGTCCATCGCCGAGCCCTCGGTCACCGAGCCGTGGGCGAACGCGAGATCGTCGTCCATCTGGCACTCGCGGATGAGCTTCTCGAGGTCGAAGTGCTGGTCGTCGAGGGCGTGCGTGATCTCGTGCGCGAGGATGAGCTTCAGGACGTCGAGCGGGTAGTTCGCCCTCACGGTCAGCTCGCGGCGCCACGGGTCGAAGTAGCCGCCCACCTGCTCGGCGAGGAGATCGAGCAAGAGCTCCTTCAAGTCGGTCTCGGGGGGAAGGAGGCCGAAAACCGCGAGCGCCTTCTCGTCGCCGAGGCGCTTCTCCCGCGGAAAGAGCTCGTCGAACCGCGCCTCCAGGAAGTCCTTCCGGATCTCCTCCGCCGTCCGGATCACCCGGGGAACCGGTCTCTTGAACGAGAGGCCGCGCAGCTCCTCGACGCGCTTCTCGATCGCGTCGGCGACGCGGAGCAGCTCGTCCGCCTCGTCGCCGGCGCGGACGTCCGCCGATTGCGACGGCCGTGCGGCGGCCGCGACGGAGGCTCCCTTCTCGTCCGCGGCGCCGGATGGCGCCGAGCACGACGCGGCGGCCGCGAGAGCGCCGATCGCGAGGGCGAGGCCGGCGGCGGCGCGGATCAGAGGTAGTACTGGGCGTCGAGGCAGAAACACTCGAGCGTGTACTCCTCGAGCGAGTCGGCGAGGAGCTTCTCGACCTCCTGCCAGGCGGGGTGCGGCCCCCGGCGCCGCGAGCGGGCGCCCTCACGGGTGCGAGAGCCGAGCGAGATCTTGAGCGACTCGGGGCCCTCGACCGCCTCGAGGATCATCCGCAGCGAAATCTGGTCGGACGGATAGGCGAGGCTGTAGCGGCGGCCGCCGTGGTCCTTCACGACGCCCGCCTCCGCGAGCTTCGAGAAGACCTTGGCGAGCGTCGGCCGGGGAACCCCGGCGCTCGCGGCGATGTCCTTGGCGTCGGCCGCGGTGCGATTCGGCCTCGATGCGAGGAATACGAGGCCCCTCACACCCACGTCCGTGTCGTTCGAGATCTTCATCTGCGCCTTTTCCGTCTTCGAATCGTCGCCGCCGTGCGGCTCGACCCCAACCGCGTGCATGATCGGATGCTAGCTCCGGGTGCGGATCGAGTCAAGAAATTCAATTCGGCCGCTGACGCAATAAAACGCTTCCAAATGCCGATCCGAGCGATCTCAGCGACGCCCTGCGATGCTATCCTCGACGACCGGCCGACGAACGCCCGGCACCGCGGGTCGGCGACCCGCCCATCACCGCCATCGCTCAAGATGGACCTCTTCGACAGGAATCCCGCCCCGGACGACGAGCCGGAACCGTCGTCTCCTCTCGCCGAGCGCATGCGGCCCGCGTCGCTCGCGGACCTCCTCGGCCAGGACGAGGTGATGGGGCCGGGCAAGATCCTCCGCGAGGCGATCGAGCGCGGCGAGATCCCGTCGTTCGTCCTGTGGGGGCCCCCCGGATGCGGCAAGACGACGATCGCGCGCCTCGTCGCCCGCGCGGCGAAGGGCCGTTTCGTCCGCTTCAGCGCGGTCCTCGCCGGCGTGCGCGAGATCCGTGACGTGATGCGCGACGCCGACGTCCGGTTCCGGAGGAGCGGCGAGCCCACGATCCTGTTCGTGGACGAGATCCACCGCTTCAACAAGGCGCAGCAGGACGCGTTCCTTCCGCACGTCGAGCGCGGATCGATCGTGCTCGTCGGGGCGACGACGGAGAATCCGTCGTTCGAGGTGAACGCCGCCCTCCTCTCCCGGCTCAAGGTCTTCGTCCTGAAGCCGCTCGGGCGCGATGCGATCGAGCGGATCCTTCGGCGCGCCCTCGCCGAGCCGCGCGGGCTCCTTCCCCTCCTCGTCGACGCGGGAGACCGCGAGATACGTCTCTTGGCCGAAATCTCGGGAGGCGACGCTCGGAAGGCGCTCAACTCCCTCGAGCTCGCCGCGCTCCGGACCGCCCCGTCGCCCGACGGCCGCCGCGTGCTGACGCGCGAGCGGGTCGAGGAGGCGCTCGCGCGCGGCACTCTCCTCTACGACAAGGACGGCGAGGAGCACTTCAACGTCATCTCCGCGCTCCACAAGTCGCTTCGGAACAGCGACGCGCAGGCCTCGGTCTACTGGCTCGCGCGGCTCCTCTTGGCCGGGGAAGACCCTCTGTACGTCGCGCGGCGCCTCGTTCGGTTCGCCTCGGAGGACGTGGGGCTCGCCGATCCGCAGGCGCTCCGCGTGGC
>Ga0187892_10001276_pt1 | contig 58510 bp, 58 predicted proteins | sample MA1701073metaG_FD_139345 | JGI IMG/M metagenome (GOLD analysis project Ga0187892, IMG submission 139345) | Bio-ooze microbial communities from a basaltic lava cave in the Kipuka Kanohina Cave System on the Island of Hawaii, USA - MA170107-3 metaG ...
GATCAGCGCGGTGTGCAGCGACTGGTAGCCGTTCAGCTTCGGGATCGCGATGTAGTCCTTGAACTTGCCGGGCACCGGCTTGTAGAGCGAGTGCAGCGCGCCGAGCGCGACGTAGCACGCCGGCACGTCGCGCACCACCACGCGGAAGCCGTAGATGTCGAGCACCTCGCCGAACGTGAGCTTCTTCTCGATCATCTTCTTGTAGATCGAGTAGATGTGCTTCTCGCGGCCGCTCACCGAGGCGTCGAGCTTCGCGTCGGCGAGCCGCTGCCTGATGCCCTCGAGGATCTTGTCCACCACCTCGCGCCGGTTGCCGCGCGCGGCCTTCACCGCCTTGGCGAGGACCCGGAAGCGCAGCGGGTGGATGTGCTGGAAGCCGAGTTCCTGCAGCTCGCGGTACAGGCCGTCGAGGCCGAGGCGGTTGGCGATCGGCGCGTAGATCTCGATCGTCTCGCGCGCCACGCGGCGCCGCTTCGCCGGCGCGACCGCGTCCAGCGTGCGCATGTTGTGGAGGCGATCGGCGAGCTTGATCAGCATGACGCGCACGTCGCGCGCCATCGCGAGCAGCATCTTGCGGAAATTCTCGGCCTGCGCGTCCTGCTGCGACTGGAACTCGATGCGGTCGAGCTTGGAGACGCCGTCGACGAGGTCGGCGACCGGCTTGCCGAACCGCCGGGAGATGTCGTCGGTCGAGACTTCGGTGTCCTCGACCACGTCGTGCAGCAGCGCCGCGCAGAGCGTCTGCGCGTCGAGCTGCCACTGCGAGAGGATCTCGGCGACCGCGACCGGGTGCGAGATGTAGGGCTCGCCCGATTTGCGGAGCTGGCCCTGGTGGGCCGCGTCGCTGAAGTGGTAGGCCTCCTCGAGGCGGGAGAGATCCGCGGGCTTGAGATAGCCGGCGACGCTCTGGCGGAGACCTTCGAGAGGGGCGACTGCGCTCAAGCAGCCCCCCGGGCAATGCGGGACGTGTGGCCACCCGCGGCGAGCGCCGCGGAGGAGGGTGCAGCGGTCAGGTCACACGTGCTTCGGGTCACTAATTCTGGTGGACGCGGCTCAAGAGCTCGATCCCGACCTTGCCGGCGGCGATCTCGCGCAGCGCGACCACGGTCGGCTTGTCGCGCGAGGCCTCGATCAGCGGCGAGCCGCCGTGCGCGAGCTGCCGCGCGCGGTAGGTGGCCGCCAGCGTGAGCTGGAAGCGGTTCGGGATGCGGTGCAGGGCGTCTTCGACGGTGATGCGTGCCATAGGGTATGGGCTCCAGGCCTCAATTATGCAATCGGAATGGCTCGGGGTGACGCGCGCTCATGCTGGCCAGGGTGAGCCGGGAGGCGCGCACGATGGCGGCGAGATCCCGCCGCGCTTCCTCGAAATCGTCGTTGATTATAACGTAGTCGAACTCCGCGACATGGCCGATCTCGGCCTGCGCCGCCGCGAGCCGCCGCCGGATCGTCTCGTCCGAGTCCTTGCCGCGGGCGCGCAGCCGCCGCTCGAGCTCGGCGAGCGACGGCGGCAGGAGGAAGACGCCGATCGCCTCGGGGAAGAGCCGGCGCACCTGCTCGGCACCCTGCCAGTCGATCTCGAGCACCACGTCCCGACCCGCCGCGCGCTTCTCTGCAATCTGCTTCTGCGAGGTGGCGTAGAGGTTGCCGTGCACCTCCGCGCTCTCGAGGAACTCGCCCGCCTCGAGCATCCGCTGGAACGCCGGCCGGTCGACGAAGTGGTACTCGCGGCCGTCGGCCTCGCCCGCGCGCGGCGCGCGGGTGGTGGTCGAGATCGAGAGCGCGAGGCGCGGGTCGTCGCCGAGCACCGCGTTCACGAGCGAGGACTTCCCGGCGCCGGAGGGGGCGGTGACGATGAAGAGCAGGCCTTGCATCGGCGAGGGTCGCGGGGTCAGACCGATCGGTGCCGGGCGGATCCTCGAATGCTCGCACACGCAGGCGCAATCGGCCGAGCCCCGGGCGCGTCCGGGCGCGTCCTATTCCTCACCGCCGCCCTTTCATTCGAGGTTCTGCACCTGCTCGCGCATCTGCTCGATCAGCACCTTGAACTCGAGCGCCGCCGCCGACAGCTCCTTCGAGACCGACTTCGAGCCGAGCGTGTTCGCCTCGCGGTTCAGCTCCTGCATCAGGAAGTCGAGGCGCTTGCCGACCGCGCCGCCGGCGGCGATCACGCGCTCGATCTCGTCGAGGTGGGCGGCGAGCCGCGACAGCTCCTCGGCGACGTCGATCCGCACGCCGTAGACGGCGATCTCCTGGCGGATGCGCTCCTCGTCGGCGCCGCCGAGCGCCTCGCGCAGCTTCGCCGCGAGGCGCTCCTCGTAGGCGGCGATCGCCTGCGGCAGGAGCGGCTCGAGCGCCGCGAGCCGGGTGCGGATCTTCGCCACCCGCTCGAGCAGCATGTGCGCGAGCTTCTCGCCTTCGCGCGCGCGCGAGGTGCCGAGCTCCGCGAGCGCCGCCCGCATCGCATCCGTGGTCGCCTGCCGCAGCGTCTCGGCTTCGGCCGCGTCGTCGCCGAGCACCCCGGGCCAGTGCAGCACGTCGGCGACGCGCAGGGGCGTCGCGTCGGGGATCGACTCGCGCACCCGGCGCGAGAGGCGCGCGAGCCGCTCGAGCGCCTCGGTGCTGAGCGCGGCCTCGCCCCGCGCCGCCGGCGAGGGCGTGAACGCGATCCGGCAGTCGACCTTGCCGCGGGCGAGGCTCGCCATCACCGCTTCGCGAAGGCTCGGCTCGGCCGGGCGCAGCTCCTCCGCGATCCGGAACTGCACGTCGAGGAAGCGGCCGTTCACGCTGCGCAGGTCGAGCGAGATCGAGCCCGCGGCGGTCTCGCGCGTCACCGCGGCGTATCCGGTCATGCTGCTGATCATGGATTGTTCCTGCTTTCGCGGTCGGCCGGCTTTACATTGACCGGTGAAACTCAGAGAATCGCCCGGTCCCTCCGCCAATCTTAACAAAGGCTTACGGTTTCCCCGGCATGCCGTCGCAAGCCAACCTGCCGCTGACGGAGGGCTACCAGCTCCAGACCTACCGCATCACGAAAGTGCTGTCGGCCGGCGGCTTCTCGATCGTGTACCTCGCGCACGACGACGGCGACCAGCCGGTGGCGATCAAGGAGTACCTGCCGAGCTCGCTCGCGCTGCGGCGCGAGGGCGACGTCCTGCCGTCGATCGCCGAGGAGAACCTCGCGACCTTCCGCTACGGCATGAAGTGCTTCTTCGAAGAGGGCCGCGCGCTCGCCAAGCTCTCGCACCCGAACGTGGTGCGGGTGCTGAATTTCTTCCGCGCGAACGAGACCGTCTACCTCGTGATGCGCTACGAGCGCGGGCGCACCCTGCAGGAGCACATCCAGGCGCGGCGCGGGGCGATGAAGGAGAATTTCATCCGCCGGGTCTTCACGCTGCTCCTCAACGGCCTGCGCGAGGTGCACGCGAACAAGCTGCTGCATCTCGACATCAAGCCGGCGAACATCTACATCCGCAACGACATCACCCCGGTGCTGATCGACTTCGGCGCCGCGCGCCAGACTCTCACCGCGGAAGGGTTCAAGCTGAACCCGATGTACACGCCCGGCTTCGCCTCGCCCGAGCACTACCAGAAGCGCGAGCTGCTCGGGCCGTGGAGCGACATCTACTCGGTCGGCGCGAGCATCTTCGCCTGCCTCGCCGGCGCGGCGCCGCAGGCCGCCGACCTGCGAGTGGAGAAGGACCGCTACGTCTCGGCGACCAAGCTCTTCCAGACGAAGTACTCCGACCAGCTGCTCGAGACGATCGACTGGTGCCTGCAGCTCGACCACTCGAAGCGGCCGCAGAGCGTGATGGCGCTGCAGAAGGTGCTCCTGCGCGAGCGCGACCCGGAGGGGCCGAGCAAGCGCTCGTTCGTGACCAATCTGCGCGGTTCGTTGCTCAAGCTCGCGCGGCGATAAGATTCGGGGAGCCCCTCGCGGGGGAGGGCGCAGATGAAATTCTCGATCTACCAGGAAAGCCGGCAGGGGCCGCGGAAGTCCAACCAGGACCGGGTCGCGTACTGCTACAGCCGCGACTCGCTCTGCATGGTGATCGCCGACGGCATGGGCGGCCACCTGCACGGCGAGGTGGCGGCGCAGATCGCGACCCAGTTCATCGCGGAGGCATTCCAGCGCGAGGCGCAGCCGCGGATCGCCGACCCGTTCAAGTTCCTGCTCGACTCGATCACCAGCGCCCACCACGCGATCGTCGACTACGCGAACGTGCGGAGCCTGCTCGAGACGCCGCGCACGACCGTCGTCGGCTGCATCGTCCAGGACGGGCTCGCGCACTGGGCGCACGTCGGCGACTCGCGGCTCTACCTGATCCGCAACGGCAAGGTCGAGGCGCAGACCAAGGACCACTCGCGGGTGCAGATCCTGGTCGACGCCGGCCGCGTGCGCGAGGAGGCGGTCGCGGCGCACCCCGACCGCAACAAGATCTTCAACTGCCTCGGCCAGATGGGTCCGCCGAAGGTCGACCTCTCGCGCCGCGTGGCGCTGCGCCACGGCGACGTGATCCTGCTCTGCTCGGACGGCGTGTGGGGCCCCTTGAGCCCGCGCCACATCTGCGAGGAGTTCCTGCGGAACGACGTCATGCGCGCGGTGCCGATCCTGATCGACATGGCCGAGGCGCGCTCCGGCAAGGACGGCGACAACGCCTCGGTGGTGGCGATGGGCTGGAGCGACGACACCGGCGCCGCGGGCGCGGACGAGATCTCGACCGTGAGCATGGACCCGACCGAGCTCAAGACGACGGTCGAGCAGTTCGGCCGGTCGAAGCCGCCGCCGGCGCAGGGCGGCTACCTCACCGACGACGAGATCGAGCGCGCGATCGACGAGATCCGGCACGCGATCAAGCGGCACACCAAGTGAGGGGCGGAGGGACGGGGCAGTCGGGAAGGGTGCGGAGAGGGGTGCGGGAACGGGCGCGCGGTGGGGCGCGGCGCGCGGCCCGCACCGCCTGAGCGATGCGGCCTTCCGGCAGACGTCCCGACGAGCTCCGACCGGTCCGCATCACCCGCGGCTACACCCGGCACGCCGAAGGCTCGGTGCTCGTCGAGTTCGGCGAGACGAGGGTGATCTGCACCGCGAGCGTCGAGGAGCGGGTGCCGCCGTTTCTCAAGGACAAGGGCCAGGGCTGGGTCACCGCCGAGTACGGAATGCTGCCGCGCTCGACCAACACGCGCACCGACCGCGAGGCCGCGCGCGGGAAGCAGTCGGGGCGCACGCTCGAGATCCAGCGGCTGATCGGGCGTTCCTTGCGCGCGGTCGTCGCGCTCGGCGAGCTCGGCGCGCGCACGATCCAGATCGACTGCGACGTGATCCAGGCCGACGGCGGCACGCGCACCGCGAGCATCACCGGCAGCTTCGTCGCCCTGCACGACGCGGTGGCGGGGCTCGTCGCGCGCGGGCTGCTCGCCGCGTCGCCGATCCGCGATTTCGTCGCGGCGGTGTCGGTCGGCATCTACCGCGGCGTGCCCGTCCTCGATCTCGACTACGCCGAGGACTCGGCCTGCGACACCGACATGAACGTCGTGATGACCGGCGCCGGCGGCTTCGTCGAGCTGCAGGGCACGGCCGAGGGCGCGCCGTTCACGCCGGTCGAGATGGTGTCGCTCGTCGCGCTCGCCGAGCGCGGGATCCGCGAGCTGATCGGGCTCCAGCGCGCGGCCCTGGGCGCCTGAGGCGGGCGACTCGCGTGAAGCAGCTCGTCCTCGCCTCGAGCAATCCCGGCAAGCTGCGCGAGTTCAGCGAGCTGCTCGCACCGCTCGAGCTCGAGGTGGTCGCGCAGGGCGCGTTGGGGGTGCCGGATGCCGACGAGCCGCACGCGACCTTCGTCGAGAACGCGCTCGCGAAGGCTCGCAATGCCGCGCGGCACGCGCGGCTGCCCGCGCTCGCCGACGATTCCGGCATCTGCGTCGCCGCCTTGAACGGCGGGCCGGGCGTGCACTCGGCGCGGTTCGCCGGCGAACCGAAGTCCGATCGGCGCAACAACGAGAAGCTCGTCGGGTTGCTGCGCGACGAGCGCGACCGGCGCGCACACTATTACTGTGTCGTCGTCCTGGTGCGCCACGCCGACGATCCGGAGCCGCTCATCGCCGAGGGCCGCTGGCATGGCGAGGTGATCGATTCCCCGCGCGGCGCCGGCGGCTTCGGCTACGACCCCTACTTCCTGCTGCCCGATCTCGGGCGCACCGCGGCCGAGCTCGAGCCGCACGAGAAGCACGCGGTGAGCCATCGCGGGAAGGCGCTCAGGCGGCTGCTCGCGCTGCTGCGGGAAGCGGGCTGAGGCCGTGCTCGCCGGTTCAGCGGCGTGCCGGCTTGCGCCGGCGCGGCCGCCGGGGCGCGGCAGTCCTGGCGAACGCGTCCCATGCCTCCGCGAAGGCACGCGCTGCGCGGATCAGGCGCTCGAGGTTGTCCCTCACCCGGTCTTCCTCGAGCCGGGTCGGATAGATATTCCGGACGACGTGCCGGAACTGGCACAGCTCGAGTAGATCCGCGGTGACGGTGGGCTCGAACACGGCAGCCCGCGGCGGGCTCTCGAACGGCTGCGAGCATCGCGCGATGAGCGCCTTGTGCCAGTCGTCGCCCGTCACCGGAGCGCGATCCAGCCGCCGGGCGACGAACGAGAGCACGCTCTCGATGGCCGTATAGCCCTGTGCGATCCGCTGGGCAAGTCCGGCGAGGCGCAGCTCGCGCTCGTATCCGGGCGGCGTGCGGCGCTGCGCGGACCGTTTCTCGCCGGCCTCCATGCGCGCCACTTCGCGCAGCAGCTCGTCGACGATCGCGCGCTGGGCCCTAAAGAGCGGCGGCACTCACCGCTTCCAGCATCATGGCGCGGCGAATGGCCGGCGGCAGCGTGTCGGCGAAGATCACGTCCACCGGTACGCCGAACGGCCGCGCGGCATTCTCGGCGATCGCGCTCACCTCGCTCCAGCGTCTGCCAGGGTACGAGACGATCAGCAGATCGAGGTCGGAGCGCGGGTGCACACCGCCGTAGGCGAGCGACCCGACGACGCGCGAGCGGATCCGCGCCGCGGCGAGCGCGGCCTCGCACGCCCGTGCGGCCTGGCGCAGCACGCTCGCCCTCCTGCGCGGCGGGCGCCCGGCGGGCGTACGCCGGATCTCCGCATCGGCGGGGATCGCCCAGCGCCCTCCGACGCGGATCGCCCCCGGGACCTTGCTGGCCGCGAGCAGCTGGCGGATCCGCTGCGCCGAGAGCCGACGCGAACGGGCGAACTCGGGCGAGGAAAGGAGCGCGGGCATCGATCAATGGTCACAAATATCTTGCGATTTAGCAAGATATTAAACAGACGAAAGCCAGACTGCGTCCGGTACGGGCGCGGGGCGGGCGCCGGGCGCGGACGCGCGCGGGAGGCTTGCCCGGTGGCGGCGGCACGGCTAGAGTGTCATATATGACGCCTGCACGCTCCATACCCGCCGCCCGCGGCAAGATCGCGCACACCCTCGCCGCACTGCGGTCCGAGCCGCACGGCATCTCGATCTATGCGCTCGCGCGCAAGCTCGAGCGCCCGTACCGGCGCGTGTTCGAGAACGTGCGCCGGCTCGAGCGCGAGGGGGCGATCCGGATCGAGCCGGCGGTCGCGCGCGGCCGGCGGGTGAGCCTCGTGTTCGCCGGCGGGCCGGCGGCGCGCGCGGCGCTCGCGTTCCCCGAGCATCTGACCGATCTCGAGCGGCCGCTGCTCGCTGCGCTCGTCGCGCGGCTCGCTCCCGCTTCCGCCTTCATCCGCGCGATCGTCCTCTTCGGCAGCCGGGCGCGGGGCCGCTCGACGCCCGAGTCCGACCTCGACGTGGCCGTGCGGGTGGCGGGCAGGCGCGACCGCAAGCTCGAGGACCGGATCGTCGCGATCGCCGCCGAGGAGCAGTGGCGCTCGCCGTTCGAGGGGGTGCTCAGGCTCAGTCCGCTCGTGATCTTCGAGGGGGAGCCCGCGACTTCCCTCGGCCGGACCCTCGACCGCGAAGGCATCGTGCTGTGGAGCCGGCCCGGCTGAGCGTCGCGCAGTGGGAGCTCGACGCGGCCGACGAGGAGCTGCGGAGCTTCCTCGCCAACCTGCGCGCCGGCATTCACCGCAAGGCGCTGCACAGCCTGTACTTCGCGGCGTTCCACGCCGTCCGCAGCCTGCTCGCTTCCCGGGGCATCGAAGCGGCCACGCAGAGCGGGGTTCGCCTCGCGTTCGCGCTCAGTTTCGTGAAGCCAGGGACGGTGTCGCGCGCAGGCGCGAAGATCCTGTCGGAACTGCAGTCGGTCCGCGAACGGGCGGATTACCAGGTCGAGCACGCCTACGACGCGACGGACGTGGTCCGGCACTTCGCGACCGCGCGGCCGTTGTTCGACGAGCTGGTCAGGGTGCTCGGAGCCGTCGCCGGGCTGCGCAGCGCCGGCTTCGCCGCGGCGTGGCGGAGCGTCGCCGAGGAATGCGCCGCGCCGAAGCGCAAGCGGCAACCCTCGCCGCGATCGGGCAGCCGGAAGACTCCCACGCGCGCCCGGTAGGGGCTGCCGCGGCCGGCGGTAAAGCGCTGCACACGAAGATGCAGTTCTGCGGCGGGGGCGTGTCGACCACCTGCACGTTCCGCAACCCCGCCTCGGCGAGCAGCTTCCCGCGCCGTCTGCTCCGTGCGCCGCGCGGACGAGCGGCGGGCCCTTGCCCATCGTCGAGTAGGCGAGGCGCACGCCGTCGTCGGCGCGGCAGAAGCGGATCGACTGCTTCAACTCGGGCATCGCTCGCACGGGGAGCGGGAAGGTTGGCGGGAACCATGCGCCGCGGCCCGGGCGCGCGCGGCGGATCGGCGCCGGGTCCCTCAGCCCTGCTTCGTCAACCGGTCGTACACGCGGTAGAGGGACTGGTTGCCGAGCCCGCCGTCGCCGTTCGCCTGCGCGGAGTAGTAAAGCGCCGCGACCTGGTTCGCGCCGGGCAGCGGGACGCGCATCGAAGCCGCCAGCTCGCACGCAAGGCGCAGGTCCTTCGCCTGCAGGTCGATGCGAAAGTGCGGCGTGTCGTCGCGCTCGATCATCAGGCGGCCGTGGTTGTCCAGGATCCAGGACGCCGCCGCGCCGCCGAGGAGCGCCTCGCGGACCTTGGCGAGGTCGATCCCGTTCGCGCGCGCGAGCGCGAACGCCTCGCACGCCGCCTGGATGTGCATCGTGCAGACGATCTGGTTGCAGAGCTTCACCGTCTGGCCGGCGCCGCTCGGACCGAAGTGGTTGATCGTCCGGCCGAGCGCCTCGAGCACCGGGCGCGCCCGCGCGAACGCCTCCGCCGGCCCGCCGGCCATGATCGTGAGCGTCGCGGCCTCGGCGCCCTTGACGCCGCCGCTCACCGGCGCGTCGAGGAGCGTGATGCCGCGCTCGGCGAGCTTCGCGGCGAAGCGCCGGGTCGCCTCGGGCGAGATCGTGCTCGTGTCGATCACCAGCGCGCCCGCCGCAAGCCGCTCGAACGCGCCGTCGGGACCGAGCAGCACCGACTCGACGTGCGGGGTATCCGGCAGGCTCAGCACGGCGACCGCCGCGCCGCGGAGCGCTTCGCCGAGCGTCGCGACCTGCTCGAGCCGCGCCCGCGAGACGCCGTCGAGCGCATCGGGCCGGACGTCGTAGCCGCGCACCGTTGCGCCGTGTCGCGCGAGGTGGACGGCCATGTGCCGGCCCATCGCGCCGAGTCCGATCATGGCGATGGGCGAGGGAAGCGGTGTGCTCATTCGCGAAAGTCCCCTGTGGCGTGGCGAGCGCGGACTATACGCCGGCGGAATCCGCGGCGGCGCTTGCTCTATCATCGCCCGGACCATGCCCAGCACCATCGTCCGGGCGCCCGCTGCCGGCCCGAAGCTCCGCCTCGCCGCGCTGCCCCCGCTCGCGCTCTACGTGCACGTGCCCTGGTGCGTGCGCAAGTGCCCGTACTGCGACTTCAACTCGCACGAGCTCCGCGAGGCGCTGCCCGAAGGCGCGTACGTCGACGCGCTCGTCGCCGATCTCGAGCGCGCGCTGCCGTCGGTGTGGGGACGGCGGGTGCATTCGATCTTCTTCGGCGGCGGCACGCCGAGCCTGCTCTCCGCCGCGGCGGTGGACCGCCTGCTCGCGGCAATTCGCGCGCGGCTCCCGCTCGTGGCCGATGCCGAGATCACGCTCGAGGCCAACCCCGGTACGTTCGAGGCCGAGAAGTTCCGCGACTTCCGCGCCGCGGGCGTGAACCGGCTCTCGATCGGCATCCAGAGCTTCGACCCGGCGCAGCTGAAGGCGCTCGGCCGCATCCACGACGACCGCGAGGCGCACCGCGCGATCGAGATCGCGCACGCGAGCTTCGGGAACTTCAACCTCGATCTCATGTACGCGCTGCCCGGGCAGACGCTTCCGCAGGCCGCGGCCGACGTCGCGGCGGCGCTCGCCGCGCGCGCCCCGCACCTCTCTTTCTACCACCTGACGCTCGAGCCGAACACGCTCTTCCACCGCTTCCCGCCGCCGCTTCCCGACGAGGAGACTTCGGCGGCGATCGGCGACATGGTCGAGGAGCGACTCGTCGCGGCGGGCTACGTCCACTACGAGACCTCGGCCTACGCGCGCCCCGGCGCCGAGTGCCGGCACAACCTCAACTACTGGCGCTTCGGCGACTATCTCGGCATCGGCGCCGGCGCGCACTCCAAGATCTCCTTTCCCGATCGCATCGTGCGCGAATTGCGCTTCAAGCAGCCGCGCGACTACCTCGCGCGCGCGGCCGCCGGCGACGCGGTGCAGGAGCACAAGGCGGTCGAGCGCCGCGACCTCGGCTTCGAGTTCATGATGAACGCGCTGCGGCTCACCGCAGGCTTCGACGTCGCACTCTTCGCCGAACGCACCGGGCTCGCGATCGCGGCGGCCGACCGGCCGCTCGCCGCGGCCGAGGCGAAGGGCCTCGTCGAGCGCGACCACCTGCGCATCCGCCCGACTCCGCTCGGGGCGCGGTTCCTCAACGATCTGCTGCAGCTCTTTCTCCCGGAGGCGAAGTGAAGAAGATCGCGCGCGAGGTGAAGGCGCTGACTTTCGACGTGTTCGGCACCGTCGTCGACTGGCGCGGCTCGATCACGGCAGAGGGCCGCAAGCTCGGCCGCAGGCGGAAGCTCGCGCGCGACTGGGTCGCGTTCGCCGACGCGTGGCGCGCCGGCTACCGCCCGGCGATGGACAAGGTGCGGCGCGGCGAGCTGCCGTGGACCAACATCGACGGGCTGCACCGCCGGATCCTCGACGAGCTGCTGGTGCGGTTCGGGATCGACGGCCTGACCGAGACCGAGAAGGACCACCTCAACCGCGCCTGGCATCGCCTCGCGCCGTGGAAGGATTCGGCCGCGGGGCTGAAGCGGCTCAAGCAGAAGTTCGTGATCGCGACACTCTCGAACGGCAACGTCGCGCTGCTCACGAACATGGCGAAGCACGGCGGCTTGCCGTGGGACTGCATCCTTTCGGCCGAACTCTTCGGCCACTACAAGCCCGACCGCGAGGCGTACGAAGGCGCGGCGCGGCTGCTCGGCCTCGCGCCCGGCGAAGTCATGATGGTCGCCGCGCACAAGGACGACCTCGACGCGGCGGCGCGCTCCGGCCTGCGGACGGCGTTCGTGACCCGGCCGCTCGAGTACGGCGGCGCCGCGAAGAAGGATCTCGCGCCGGAGGCGCGCTTCGACGTGAACGCGAAGGACTTCGTGGATCTCGCCCGGCAGCTCGGCTGTTGACCCGGAGGCCGCCGGCACCAGTCCGGCGCCTGGCCGGGCGCGGCCCGAGCCCGGCGGGCGCCCCCCGGCGCTGGGCTATGATTGCGCGCGATCCCCGACCGCGAGCGCACGTGCCCTCCACCCTTGAATCGCTGACGCGCGTTGCGCTCTTCGCCGGGCCCTGCGGCTACATCGAGGCCGAGGACGGCAGGATCGTCGTCGAGCGGCGGCCGCCGCGCGCCGGGTAAGGGGGGCGCCCGTGCCGACGGTCGAGCCCCTGCCCGCGGGCAGCGCCGCGACCGAGGGGCGCAAGTTCTGGCAGGCGCAGCTCGCCTCGCACCTCGCCGCGTTCTTCGACTCCGCCGACCCGGCGGCGCTCGCCGAGCTCCAGGCCGACGCCGAGTGGGTGTCGGTCCGCGGCGGCGAGGTTCTCTTCCGGCGCGGCGATCCGGGCAACGCGGCCTACACGGTGCTGAGCGGGCGCCTGCGCGTCGTCGACGATCGCGCCGGCGAGCGCGCGCTGAACGAGATCGGCGCCGGGGAGATCGTCGGCGAGATGGCGCTCCTCTCCGCGGAGCGGCGCTCGGCGACGGTGCTCGCCGTGCGCGATTCGCTGCTCGCGCGGCTGCCCGCGGCCGCGTTCGAGCGCCTGATCGAGCGACAGCCGGCGGTGCTGAGGCGCATCAGCGCGCTGCTCGGCGAGCGTCTGCGGCGGCAGAGCGGCGGCGTGCCGCGGGCGCGGCCGGCGGTGCGGACTCTGGCGGTCGTGCCCGCCGATGCCGGTCGCGACGCGGCGGAGTTCGCGCGCCGGCTCGCCGCGGCGCTCGGGCGGCGTGGGCGCGCGCTGCACCTCGACGCGCGGTGCGTGGATCGCGCGCTCGGCCACGACGGGACAGCGCGGTTCCGCGAGCACGACCCGGCGAGCGCGCGGCTCCTGCAGTGGCTGAACGAGCAGGAGCTCGCGCACGACTTCGTGCTGTACGAGGCCGAGCCGGCGCTCTCGAGCTGGACCGAGCGGGCCGTCCGCCAGGCCGATCACGTGGTGTTCGTCGCGGGGGGCGCGGCGGCGCCGGAGCCCGGCGCGGCCGAGCGGGCGCTGCGCGAGCGCTGGCAGGCCGGCCGCGCGCCGCGGCGCAGCCTCGTCCTCCTGCGCGCCGCCGGCGCGCCCGCGCCCGTGGACGCGGCGGCGCTCGTCGCGGCGCGCGGGGTCGACTGCCACTACCACGTCGACCTCGACCGGGCCGAGGACTTCGACCGCCTCGCGCGCTGCCTCACCGGGGCGGGCATCGCGCTCGTGCTCGGCGGCGGCGGCGCGCGCGGCTTCGCCCATCTCGGTGTCCTGCGCGCGCTCGACGAGGCGGGCGTCGCGATCGACTGGGTGGCCGGGACGAGCGTCGGCGCGATCATCGCCGCCCTGGTCGCGCAGCGCCTCGCGCCCGCCGCAGCGCTCGCCCGCTGCAAGGAGCACTTCTCCGCGCTCAAGGATCCGACGCTGCCGGTGGTTGCGCTCCTCGCCGGGCGGCGGATCCGGGCGAAGCTCGAGCGGGTGTTCGGCGCGGTCGCGATCGAGGATCTCGCGCTCCCCTACCTCTGCGTGTCGACCAACCTCTCGCGCGCCGCGCAGACGGTGCACGAGCGGGGGCCCCTCGTGCGCGCGATCCGGGCGAGCATCGCGCTGCCGGGTGTGCTGCCGCCGGTGAGCCTCGGCGAGGACCTGCACGTCGACGGCGGGCTGGTGAATAACCTGCCGATCGACGTGATGGTGGCAAAGCCGGAGATCGGGACGGTGCTCGCGGTCGACGTGAGCGCCGAGGTGGAGATGCGCGCCCCGTCCGGGGGCGAGCTCGACCGCTCGGGCTGGCGCATGCTCTGGGAGCGGCTCCACCCGGGCGCCCGGCGCGAGGTGCCGTCGATCATGAGCCTCCTCACGCGCAGCGCACTGGTCGCGAGCGTCTACTGGGGGCGCGAGCGGCACACGGCCGAGGCGGCGAGCCTGTACCTGCGCATCCCGATGGCGGACCTGCGCCTGCTCGCCTTCGAGCGGATCGACGAGATCGTCGCGCGCGGCTACGAGGCGGCGCGCGGCGCGATCGGCGCCTGGGCGGGCACGCGGCCGCGGTAGCGGCGAGTCGGCTGCGGATCGGCGCGGACGCTCGCCGCGCCGGTGCGTGCGCCCGCGCGGAAAGCTATTCGGCCCTGATGCCCGCCTGCTGCACCACCTTGTTCCAGCGCGCGGTTTCCCTCTCACACCCAGTCGCGCGGAACCAGGAAGACCTCGTAGAGCCGCGCCTCCGGGCTCCCCGGCTCCGGCCGCCAGTCGTAGCGCCACTTCACCGCCGGCGGCAGCGACATCAGGATCGACTCGGTGCGCCCGCCCGACTGCAGGCCGAACAGCGTGCCGCGGTCGTACACCAGGTTGAACTCGACGTAGCGGCCGCGCCGGTAGGCCTGGAAGTCGCGCTCGCGCTCCCCGAAGGGGTGCGCCCGCCGCCGCTCGACGATCGGCAGGTACGCGGGCAGGAAGTGATCGCCGACGCTGCGGACGATCGCGAACGCGGTCGCGAAGTCGGGCGCGGCGAGATCGTCGAAGAAGAGCCCGCCGACGCCGCGCGGCTCGTTGCGGTGCTTCAGGAAGAAGTACTCGTCGCACCAGCGCTTGAACCGCGGGTGGAAATCGGCGCCGAACGGCGCGAGCGCGTCGCGGCAGGTGCGGTGGAAGTGCGCCGCGTCCTCCTCGACGCCGTAGTACGGCGTGAGGTCCATGCCGCCGCCGAACCACCAGACGTCGGGCTCGTCCGCCTTCTTCGCGACGAACGAACGCACGTTCATGTGCACCGTCGGCACGTACGGATTGCGCGGGTGCATCACCAGCGATACGCCCAGCGCCTCGAAGCCGCGGCCGGCGAGCTCGGGACGGCCCGCGCTCGCCGACGGCGGCAGGCGCGTGCCGGTGACGTGCGAGAAGTTGACGCCGCCGCGCTCGAGGAGCGTGCCGTCCTCGATCAGCCGCGAGTCGCCGCCACCACCTTCCGGACGCGTCCACGCGTCGCGGCGGAACCGGCCGCCGTCGGCCGCCTCGAGCGCGGCGACGATGCGGTCCTGCAGGCCGGTGAGATAGTCCCTGACCGCGGCGACGTCCATGCGCCGGATTTAACCACAGCGATCGGGCTCAGCTCTTGCGCGCGGCGACGGCGCGGGAACCGCTGCGGGCCTCGATGGCCCGGTGTCCGATATCGCGCCGGTACTGCATGCCGTCGAAGCGGATCGCGGCGAGCGCGTCGTACGCGCGTTTCTGCGCCATCTTCACGCTGTCGCCGAGCGCGGTGACGCAGAGCACGCGGCCGCCGCTCGTGAGGAGGCGATCGCCGGCGAGCTCGGTGCCGGCGTGGAACACGTGGCAGTCCTCGGCGGCGGCGGGGATGCCGGCGATCGCGTCGCCTCGGCGCGGCGAGTCGGGGTAGTTCGCCGCCGCGATCACGACGCCAAGCGCCGCACGCCGGTCCCAGACCGGCTCGATGCGGTCGAGCTTCCCGTCGAGCGCGTGCTCGAGGAGCGGCAGGAGGTCGCTCTTGAGGCGCATCAGGATCGGCTGCGTCTCCGGGTCGCCGAGCCGGCAGTTGTACTCGAGCACCTTCGGGTTGCCGGCGCGGTCGATCATCAGGCCGGCGTAGAGGAAGCCGGAGTAGGGGATGCCGTCCTTCGCCATCCCGCGCACGGTCGGTGCGACGATCTCGCGCACCACCCGCGCGTGCAGCGCCGGGGTCACGACCGGCGCGGGCGAATACGCGCCCATCCCGCCGGTGTTCGGGCCCTCGTCGCCGTCGCGCAGGCGCTTGTGGTCCTGGCTCGTCGCGAGCGAAAGGCTGTGCTCGCCGCCGACGAGCACGATGAAGCTCGCCTCCTCGCCGTCGAGGAACTCCTCGATCACGAGGCGCCCGCCCGCGTCGCCGAGCGAGCGGTCGACGAGGATGCGGTCGATCGCCGCGTGCGCTTCCGTCGCGGTCGCGGCGACGACGACGCCTTTGCCGGCGGCGAGACCGTCGGCCTTCACCACGATCGGCGCGCCGCGCGCCTCGACGTACGCGTGCGCGGCCGGCGCGTCGGTGAAGCTCTCGTAGGCGGCGGTCGGGATGCCGTGCCGGGCGAGGAACCCCTTCGCGTACGCCTTCGAGCTCTCGAGCTGCGCGGCGGCCTTCGTCGGGCCGAAGATCCGCAGGCCCCGCACGCGGAAGAGGTCGACGATCCCGGCGGCGAGCGGCGCCTCGGGCCCGACGACCGTGAGCTGGATCTGCTCGCGCGCGGCGAAGTCGGCGAGCGCGCCCGGGTCGGTGAGGGCGACGTTCTCCACCCCCGGCTCGCGCGCGGTGCCGCCGTTGCCCGGCGCGACGAAGACCTTCTGCACCCGCGGGCTCGCGGCGAGCTTCCACGCGAGCGCGTGCTCCCTGCCGCCACCGCCGATGACGAGGAGCTTCACTGCTAGTGCCGGAAGTGCCGCACGCCGGTGAACACCATCGCGAGCCCGAGCTCGTCGGCCGCGGCGATCACCTCGTCGTCGCGCACGCTGCCGCCCGGCTGGATGACGGCCTTCGCACCGGTCTGCGCGACGACGTCGACGCCGTCGCGGAACGGGAAGAAGGCGTCGGAGGCGACGACCGAGCCGGCGAGCGGAAGTCCCGCGTTCTGCGCCTTGATGGCAGCGATGCGCGCGCTGTCGACCCGGCTCATCTGCCCGGCGCCGACGCCGAGCGTCATGCCTCCGCCGCAGAACACGATCGCGTTCGACTTCACGAACTTCGCGACCCGCCAGGCGAAGAGGAGGTCGGCGAGCTCGGCGGCGGTCGGCGCGCGCTTCGTCACCACCTTCAGCTCGCCGGCGGCGACGTTCTTCGCGTCGGGCGTCTGCACGAGGAGGCCGCCGCCGACCCGTTTCAGGTCGTAGGCCTGGACGGCGTGCCCCATCGGCACGGCGAGCACCCGCACGTTCTGCTTGCCTTCGAGCACCCGCTGCGCCTCGGGCGAGATCTCCGGCGCGATGACCACCTCGACGAACTGCTTCGCGACCGCCTCCGCGGTCGCGCCGTCGAGCGGCCGGTTGAACGCGATGATCCCGCCGAAGGCCGAGGTCGGATCGGTCTTGAACGCGCGCTGGTAGGCGGCCAGCGTGTCGGCGGCTTCCGCGACGCCGCACGGATTCGCGTGCTTCACGATCACGCACGCCGGCCGCTCGAAGGTCTTCACGCACTCCCACGCCGCGTCGGCATCGGCGATGTTGTTGTACGAGAGCTCCTTCCCCTGGCGCTGCACGTAGCGGGCGAGGCTCCCTGCGGCCGGGTCCGGGTCGCGGTAGAACGCCGCGAGCTGGTGCGGGTTCTCGCCGTAGCGCAGCGCCTCGCCCTTTTGCCATTGCAAAGTCAGCCGTTCAGGAAAAAGGCCGGGCTTGCGATCGGCGTCGAGGCCGGTGAGGTAGTTCGCGATCGCGGCGTCGTACGCGGCGGTGTGCGCGAACGCCTTCTTCGCGAGCGCGAGCCGCGTCGCCGCCGACAGCGCGCCGCCCGCCGCCTTCATCTCGGCGAGGATCGCCTCGTAGTCGGCCGGGTCGGTCACCACCGCGACGCCGGCGTGGTTCTTCGCCGCCGCGCGCACCATCGTCGGGCCGCCGATGTCGATGTTCTCGATCGCCTCGTCGAACGTGCAGCCGGGGCGCGCGACGGTCTCGCGGAACGGGTACAGGTTGACGACGACGAGGTCGATCGGCTCGGTGCCGGCCTCCTTGATCGCCGCCATGTGCTCGGGCGAGTCGCGCCGCGCGAGGAGCCCCCCGTGGATCCTCGGGTGGAGCGTCTTCAGGCGCCCGTCGAGCATCTCCGGGTAGCCGGTGTAGTCGGCGACCTCGGTGACCTTCACGCCGCTCGCGGCGAGGAGCTTCGCAGTTCCGCCGGTCGACAGGATTGCGACGCCGAATTGCGCGAGCTCGCGCGCGAACTCGGCGAGGCCGGTCTTGTCGGAGACGCTCGCGAGCGCCTGCCGGATGCGGAGGTCCATTTCCCGGGCGGGAAGGGCGCGCCGGGGAGTGGCGGGGCGCGGAAAGCCCCGTCTTCCCCCTCGCGCCGCTTCAGACCTTGATCTTGTGCTGGCTGATCTTCTTCCGCAGGGTGTTGCGGTTGATGCCAAGCATTGACGCGGCGATCGTCTGGTTCCCTCCCGACTTGACGAGCACCGTCTCGAGCATCGGCTTCTCCACGTTCTTGAGCACCATGTCGTAGATCGCGCGCGGCCGTTCCCCGTCGAGGTCCTTGAAGTACCGCTCGAGGGATTTCCGGACCGTCTCTGCGATCTCGCTGGAGGTCTGCCTCATGCCGCCAACTCCTCTTTGTTATCGCGACGCAGGTCGTTTTCGTGCTGCGTGAGCCGGTCGAACCAGCGCGCCACCAGCGCGAGCTGCTCCGTGCACGACTCGATCCGGTTCAGCGCCTCCCTGAACTGCGCCGAACCGGCAAGCGGTTTCACGTACCAGGCCACGTGCTTGCGGGCCACCTTCACCCCGGTCTCGGGGCCGTAGAATTCGTGCAGCTCGGCGAGGTGCGCGATGAGCAGCGCGCCGATCTCGGCGAGCGGCGGGCGGGCGAGGCGCCGCCCGGTCGCGAGGAAGTGCTCGATGTCGCGGAAGATCCACGGCGAGCCCTGCGCGGCGCGGCCGATCATCACGCCGTCGGCGCCGGTGTAGTCGAGCACCCGCTTCGCGTCCTCGGGGCTGGCGATGTCGCCGTTCGCCACCACCGGCAGGCGGGTCACGCGCTTCACTTCGCGGATCGTGTCGTACTCGGCGCTGCCCCCGAACCCGCAGGCGCGGGTGCGGCCGTGGATCGCGAGGAGGCGGATCCCGGCGTCTTCCGCGATGTGCGCGACCCGCACCGCATTGCGGTGATCGGGATCCCAGCCGGTCCGGATCTTGCGGGTCACCGGCACGTCGACCGCGTTCACGACGGCCGCCAGGATGCCGGCGACGAGCGGCTCGTCCCGCAGGAGGGCCGAGCCCGCCGCCCGGTTGCAGACCTTCTTCGCCGGGCAGCCCATGTTGATGTCGATGATCTGGGCGCCGGCGTCGACGTTCGCGCGCGCGGCGTCGGCCATCGTCGCGGGATCGGCGCCGGCGATCTGCACCGCGATCGGCTCCGCCTCGCCGCGGTGGTCGGCGCGGCGGCGCGATTTTTCGGTCGCGCGCAAGCGCGGGTCGGCGGCCATCATCTCCGACACCGCGAGCCCCGCGCCGAAGCGCTTGCAGAGCGAGCGGAAGGGCCGGTCGGTCACCCCGGCCATCGGCGCGACGAAAAGTCCGTTCCGCAGCACGTGCGTGCCGAGTTGCATTCGTCGCGCGGGGAGAAAACCGAATCGGGAGGGCGCGATTCTACGCTCAAACTTTCGCGCGCGGTAATGAAATTGTGCCGAGAATTCTGCGCGCGGTCCGTCGCGCCGCGCGCGCGGCACGCGGGCCGCGTGCGGGCGAAGAAAAAACGCCGGCGCAGAAAAAAGCGAGACGCGCCGGAGCTTTCCGCGCGACTTCTCACCCCGCGCGCACCGCCGCGGATCGGCGCGGTGCTTGCTTACGGCGCGCGGGCGCGTGCGCGCGCGCCGCCTCATCTCGTTGAAAGAATTTAGGGAAGTCCGCGCGCGCCGAGCATCATGCGGCGCGCGAAGAGGCGCCGCGCCGGCGGCACGAGGTCGAGCGCGACGAGGCCGGCGCCGCGTGCGGCGCGCAAGAACGGGCTCGCGCCGGAAAAAACGCTGACGAGAAAATCGGTTACGCCGATCACCGCACGCCGGTCGACGCGGCGGGCAGCGTGGAACGCGGCGAGAAACGGGGCGGCGCCGATCCCGTCGCGGCCGGTCCGCACGGCGAGCGCGGCGAGCTCGGCCGCGTCGCGCAGCCCGAGGTTGAGCCCCTGGCCGGCGACCGGGTGCAGCGTCTGCGCGGCGTTGCCGATCGCGACGACGCGCTCCCCGGCGACGCTGGAGCGCCGGTACCAGAGCCGCAGCGGGTAGCTCGACCGCGCGCCGGCATCGACGAAGGCGCCGAGCCGCGCGCCGAACTGCGCGCCGAGCGCCGCGAGGAAGCGCTCACCGCTCGCCTCGAGCAGGCGCGGCGCGCGCGCGGCGGGCACGGTCCACACGAGCGCGAGCGACCCGCCGGCGAAGGGCAGCAGCGCGAGCGGGCCGTCGGCAGTAAAGCGTTCCCACGCGACGCCCGCGCGCACGATCTCGGTGCGTGCCCGCGCGACGATCGCGGTCTGGCCGTAGTCCCGCAGGACGAGATCGTCGCCCGCGGCCCGGCCGCCGTCGGCGAGCACCAGCAGCCGCGCCGCGATGCGGCGTCCGCCGGCCGGATCGCGGGCGTCAGCCCTATACATAGTGTCGGCGGCCAGCGTCACCTCGACCCGGTCGGGCCCGGGCCGCCATCCCGCGACCCGGCCCGCGATCCGGTGCGGCGCGGCAGCGGCGGCGACCGCCCGCGCGAGTGCAGCCGCGTCGCACACGTAGCCGAGCGCGGGGACGCCGAGCTCCTCGCGCCGGATGAGCGTGCGGCCGAACCCGCCGGCCTGCGAGACGTGGATCGTCTCGATCGGCGTCGCCTCGATCCCCCCGAACACGCCGAGCGACTCGAGGATCAGGCGGCTGCCGTGGGAGAGGGCGATCGGCCGGAACCCGCCCGCGGGCTCGGACCCGGGCTCGACGAGCACCACCTCGAGGCCGTGCCCGCGCAGGCCTGCGGCGAGTGCCGCGCCGACCGGGCCGCCGCCCGCGACGAGGACGTCGCAGCGCTCAGGCGCCGCGCGCATCGCGCATCAGCGCCTCGACCTCGTCGATCGCCTTCGGCGCCGCGGCGGTCAGGATCTCGCAGCCGCCGGCGGTGACGAGCGCGTCGTCCTCGATGCGCACGCCGATGTTCCAGTAGCGCTCGGGCACGCCCTCGGCGGGCCGGATGTAGCAGCCCGGCTCGACCGTGAGGGTCATGCCCGGTGCGAGCGCCTGCCACTCGCCGCGCGTCTTGTAGTCGCCGGCGTCGTGCACGTCGAGGCCGAGCCAGTGGCCGGTGCGGTGCATGTAGAAGCGCTTGTAGTCCTCTTTCTCGAGCACCGCATCGAGCGAGCCCTCGCACAGGCCGAGATCGATGAAGCCCTGCGCGAGCACCTTCACCGCCGCGTCGTGCGGCGCGATCCACGCGGCTCCGGGCCTCACCTCGGCGATCGCGGCGGCCTGCGCCGCCAGCACGAGCTCGTAGATCGCGCGCTGCGGCCCGTCGTAGCGCCCGCCGACCGGGAAGGTGCGGGTGATGTCGGCGGCGTAGCCGTCGAGCTCGCAGCCGGCGTCGATGAGCAGGAGCATGCCGTCCTCCAGCCGCCGGTCGTTGTCGCGGTAGTGGAGCACGCAGGCGTTCGCGCCGCCGGCGACGATCGGCCAGTACGCGGGGAACTGCGAGCCGTGGCGCCGGAACTCGTGCAGCAGCTCCGCCTCGATCTCGTACTCCATCGCGCCGGGTCGGGTGGCCCGCATCGCGCGCACGTGCGCGCCGGCGGAGATCGCCGCCGCGCGGCGCATCTTCGCGAGCTCGTGCGCGTCCTTGATCAGCCGCATCGCGTCGAGCATCGCGCGCAGGTCGCGGATCTCGGTCGGGGCGGCGACGCCGGTGCGGGCGAGCGCGCGCACCTCGTTCAGCCAGCGCAGCACGCGCGCGTCCCAGGCCGGGTCCATTCCCGGGGCGTAGTGGAGCACCGGCTGGTCGGCGAGGAGCTTCGGCGCCAGCTCGTCGAGCTTCGCGATCGGGTGCGCCTCGTCGAAGCCGAAGGCCGCGCGCGCGGCCTCGGGGCCGTAGCGAAAGCCGTCCCACAGCTCGCGCTCGGGCTGCTTCTCGCGGCAGAAGAGGATCGCCTTCGGGGCGGGGCCGGCGACGAGCGCGACCACCGCCTCGGGCTCGGGGAATCCGGTGAGGTAGTAGAAGTAGCTGTCGAAGCGGTAGAGGTAGTCGCTGTCGCGGTTGCGCAGCCGCTCGGGCGCGGTCGGCACGAGCGCGACGCCGGCGCCCATGCGCGCGAGGAGCGCGGCGCGGCGCGCGCCGAACGGGGTGGTGGCCATCGTGGCGTCCATGGTGCCCGATTGTCGGCCGGCGGGTCGAGACGATCAAGCCGGCCGGTCGGGCGCCCGTTCAGCCCCCGCTCAGCTCGGCGTCGAGCCGCGCGAGCCGCTCCGGCGTGCCGACGTCGACCCAGCGGCCGGCGAAGCGCTCCCCGGTGACGCCGCCGCGATCGGCCGCGGCGCGGAGGAGGGGCGCGAGCGGCGCGCGCGCGCCGGGCGCGATGCCGGCGAAGAGGGCCGGGCGGTAGACGCCGATGCCGCTGAACGTGAGCATCGCCGCGCCGCGGTTGGCGACGCGGCCTCCGGCGAGCGCGAAGTCGCCGGCCGGGTGATGCGGCGGGTTGTCGACCAGCACGAGATGCGCGTCCGCATCCGGGCGCAGGGCAGAGCGCAACGCGCCGAACGGGTAGTCGGTGTGCAGGTCGGCGTTGACCGCGAGGAACGGCGCGAGGCCGAGGAGCGCGAGCGCGTTCGCGATGCCGCCGGCGGTCTCGAGCGCCGCCTGCTCGGGCGAGTAGCCGATGCGCACGCCGAACCGCGCGCCGTCGCCGAGCGCGGCCTCGATCATTGCGCCGAGGTGCGCGTGGTTGATCACGAGCTCGGCGTAGCCCTCGGCCGCGAGCCGTTCGATCAGCCGCGCGACGAGCGGCCTGCCGCCCGCCGCGAGGAGCGCCTTCGGCGCCGCATCGGTGAGCGGGCGCATGCGCTCGCCCCGCCCCGCCGCGAGCAGCATGACCTTCAAGACGTGTACCCCGCTGCGCGGCTGCGCCGCTCGAGCCGGTCGACCAGCGCCGCGAGCGGCGCGAGCGCCCGGTAGCGCGCGAGCACCGGCCGGATGTAGCCGAGGAAGCGCGGCGTGTCCTCGAGGTACTGGCGCTTGCCGTCGCGGTAGGCGAGGCGCGCGAAGATGCCGGCGACCTTGAGGTGGCGCTGCAGCCCCATCCACTCGACGTCGCGCCAGAACGCGCCGAAGTCCGGATCGACCGGGAGCCGCGCGCGGCGCGCCTTCTCCCAATAGCGGATCGTCCAGTCGAGCGCGCGCTCCTCCTCCCAGCTGATGAACGCGTCCTTGACGAGCGCGGCGACGTCGTAGCTGATCGGGCCGTACACCGCGTCCTGGAAGTCGAGGATGCCCGGGTTCGGCTCCGCGACCATGAGGTTCCGCGGCATGTAGTCGCGGTGCACGTAGACCTTCGGCTGCGCGAGGTTCGCGCCCACGATCAGCGCGAAGGCGCGCGCCATCGTCTCGCGCTCGGCCGGCGCGAGCGCGGCGCCGAGGTGGCGGCCGACGTACCACTCGGGGAAGAGCTCGAGTTCGCGGGTGAGGAGCGCCGCATCGTAGGGCGGCAGCGCGTCGCGGCGGCTCGCGAGCTGCCATGTCACCAGCGCGTCGGTCGCGTCGGCGAAGAGGCGGTCCGCGCGCCCGCGATCGGCCTCGAGCGCGGCGAGGTAGGTCGTCGTGCCGAGATCGGTGAGGAGGAGGAAGCCCTGCGCGAGGTCCTGCGCGAGCACGCGCGGCGCGTTCAGACCGGCGCGCTCGAGGAGCGCGGCGACGTGGACGAAGGGGCGGCAGTCCTCCTGCGGCGGCGGCGCGTCCATCGCGATCGCCGTCGGCGGATCGACGCCCGCGAACGCGACGCGGAAATAGCGGCGGAAGCTCGCGTCCGCGGAGGCGGGCGTGAGCGCGAACTCGGTCCCGGGGTACAGGCCTGCCAGCCAGCGCTCGAGCGCGGCGCGACGATCCATCTGCCCTTAGCGAGGATTCAGCGAGGATTCAGCGAGGTTCCAGCGAGGTTCCAGCGAGATCCCGGCGGGGTTCACGCTCCCGCCGTTGCCCTCGGCAGGCGATTGTGCGATTGTAGCAGTCAAAAAAGCGCACCCCACGCGCGCCATCGAGATGCCACTCCGTCCGACATGCGCCGCGCTGGCGGCGGCGCTCCCTCTTGCGGCCGTGCTCCTGCTGGCGCTCGCCCCGGGCGGGACGTGGGCGCAGGGACAGGTGCAAGCGCAGCCGCAGGAGCAGGCGCAAGCGCAGCCGCAAGGCCAGGGCCTGCTGCTCGAGCGTGTCCCGGGACCGGTGCCGAGCGGACGCGATTCCTCGCTCCCGACGTTCGTGACCGCCGACCGTATCGAGGGCCTGGGCGCGGCCGAGGTGGAGGCGACGGGCAACGTCGAGATCCGCCGCGGCGACACCACGCTGAATGCCGACCGCATCCGCTTTTTCTCCGACGACGACGAGGTCGAGGCGACCGGCAACGTGCGGCTGCGGGTCGGCCCCGACGAGATGACCGGCCCGCGGCTGCGAATGCGGATCGGCGACACGAGCGGCATCTTCGAGCAGCCCTCGTTCCGCTTCGGCGAGCGCACCGTGGTCTCGCGGCTCAAGAAGGGGATGCCGACCGGCCCGCAGGTCACCGGGACCGGCGACAACCGGCTGCGGGTCGACGTCGAGGGCCGGGGGCGCGCCGAGGCGATCCGCTTCGAGGGCGACGAGCGCTTCCGCATCACCGACGGCACCTTCACCACCTGCAAGCCCGGCCAGGACGACTGGTTCATCCAGGCGGAGGATCTGGACATCGACATGGGGCGCGAGGTCGGCACCGCGCGCGGCGCGAGCGTCACCTTCCTCGGTCTCTCCACCCCGCGCATCCCGTGGTTCGATTTCCCGCTCAACAACGAACGCAAGACCGGCTTCCTGCCGCCGACGATCGGCGTGCAGGGGTCGGTCGGCTTCGAGGTGGTGACGCCGTTCTACTGGAACATCGCCCCGAACTACGACGCGACGATCGCGCCCCGCTACATGGCGCGGCGCGGGATGCAGTTCCTCAACCAGGTCCGGGCCCTCACGCCGTACGCGCGCGGCGAGGCGCGCTACGAGATCCTGCCCGAGGACAAGGTGCTCGGCGAGAAGCGCTGGGCGGAGGCGCTCGTCGGCGAGTTCAACTTCCTGAACGGCCTGTACGGCCTGGTGAACTACCAGAAGGTGTCCGACGACAACTATTTCCGCGACCTGTCCGGCAGGCTGTCGATCGCGACCCAGACCGTCCTGCCGCAGCAGGCGCTCGTCACCTACGCGCCGTCCGGGCTGTGGAACGTCACGGCCAACTACCAGCGCTTCCAGACCCTGCAGGACCCGCAGAACCCGATTCCGGTCCCCTACTTCCGCCAGCCGCAGTTCCTCCTGAACGCGCTGCAGCCGACCCCGGTCGGAGCCGACTTCGGCTTCCGCGGCGAGTACGTCAATTTCACCAACGCGGCGCTGGTGCCGACCGGCAGCCGCTCGACCGGCTACCCGTGGGTATCGTGGCCGCTGGTGCAGTCCTACGGCTTCGTCAAGCCGAAAGTAGGCGTGACCGCGGTCGGCTACAACCTCGATACGCCGCCGGGCACCCCGCCGCAGCAGAACCCTTCGTTCACCCTGCCGATCGCGAGCGTCGACTCGGGCCTCTTCTTCGAGCGCGACGCGCGCTATTTCGGGACCGACTTCCTGCAGACCCTCGAGCCGCGCGCCTACTATCTGTATGTGCCCTTCCGCAACCAGTCGAACGTGCCGGTTTTCGACACCTCCACCACCGACCTCAACTACTCGCAGCTCTTCACCGAGAACATCTTCGTCGGCGGTGACCGCATCGCGAACGCGAACCAGGTCTCGATCGGCGCCACCTCGCGGCTGATCCGGCCCTCCGACGGCCAGGAGATCGTGCGCGCGGTGATCGGGCAGCGCTACTTCTTCACCGACCAGAAGGTGACCATCCCGGGCCAGGCGGTGCGGACCGAGTCGTACTCGCCGCTCATCCTCGGGCTCTCGGGCCGGGTCGCGCCGCACTGGACCGTCGACGTGGGCACGCAGATCCAGTTCGGCTCCGACGCGGCCTTCGGCAAGGTGGTGGCCGGCGCGCGCTACTCGCCCGCCCCGGCCTCGGTCGCGAGCCTCTTCTACCGCTACACGAACCAGGACCTGACCGCCGGCGCCGGCACCATCCAGAACGTCGACGCCGCGGCGCAGTGGCCGCTCGGCGGCGGCTTCTACGGCGTCGGTCGCTACAGCTACGACCTCGCGGGCCGCCAGACCGTCGAGCTGCTGGGGGGCATCGAATATAATGCCGGCTGCTGGATCGTCCGCGCGGTGGCGCAGAAGTTCCAGGTCGCGACCGCGCAGCAGACGAACCTGTTCTTCCTGCAGATCGAGCTGAACGGGCTCGCACGGATCGGGTCGAACCCGCTCGAGGCGCTCCGGCGCAGCGTCCCGGGGTACTCGCTGATCAACCAGTCGACCGTCGACCGCTCGCTCGACTTCGGCGGGATCGGCGGGGTGGCGCCGATGGAGCAGGGTCCGCGGGTGGCGCCGATCCGCTCGGGCGCACCGGGCGCTTACCGGACTTATGACTAGGACCGCATTCGTCGTCGTGCTGCTAGCGCTCGCCGGAACGGCGGCGGCGCAGTTTCGCGCCCCCGGCGCTCCGGCGCCCGGCGCGCCGCAGGGCGGCGGCGCGCTCTCGCCGGGCGTGCAGCCGCGCGAGCCCGGAGCGGCGCCGGGCGCGGGGCCCGCGCCGGGTCCGGGGGTTGCGCCCGGTCCCGGGCTCTCACCGGGCAAGGCCGCGGCGCCGGGCGCCGCGCGCGGGCGCGGCCCGCAGCTCGTCGATCGCATCGTCGCCATCGTCAACAAGGACGTGATCACCCAGCGCGACCTCGCCGAGCGCCTCGCGCTGGTCGAGACCCAGCTCAAGCGCCAGGGCACGCCACTCCCGGCCGCGGACGTGCTCGAGCGGCAGGTGCTCGAGCGGATGATCTCCGACCGCGTGCAGGTGCAGTTCGCGCGCGAAACCGGCGTGCGCGTCGACGAGCTGCAGATCGACCGCACGGTGCAGGCGATCGCCGAGCAGAACAAGCTGTCGCTGCCCGATTTCCGCACCGCCCTCCAGCGCCAGGGCGTGTCCTACGACCGGTTCCGCGACGACATCCGCAACGAGATCCTGATCTCGCGCCTGCGCGAGCGCGAGGTCGACAGCAAGATCCAGGTCGCGGAGAACGAGATCGACAACTTCCTGCAGGAAGCGCAGGCCGGCGGCGCCGGCGGCCCGGCCGCCTACAACCTCTCGCACATCCTCGTGCGGGTGCCGGAGAGCGCGAGCCCCGAGCAGGTCGAGGCCCGGCGGCGGCGCGCGCAGGAGGCGCTCGCGAAGGCGCGCGGCGGCGGCAACTTCGGCGAGCTCGCTGTCGCCTACTCCGACGCGCCGGATGCGCTCCAGGGCGGCAACATGGGCTGGCGCGAGCAGGAGCGCCTGCCCGAGCTGTTCGCCGAAGCGCTCTCGAAGCTGAAGCCGGGCGAGGTGAGCGAGGTCGTGCGCAGCCCCGCCGGCTTTCACCTCCTGAAGCTGAACGACCGCCGCGGCGGCGCGGCCGGCGCGTTCGTGATGGAGCAGACGCACGTGCGCCACATCCTCGTGCGCGTCGGCGAGCTCGCGCCGGAGGCCGAAGCGCGCCGCAAGATCACGGTCCTGCGCACGCGCATCGTGCAGGGCGCCGACTTCGCGGAGCTCGCGCGGCTCAACTCCGACGACACCGGCTCGGCGAGCCGCGGCGGCGACCTCGGCTGGATCGTCCCCGGCGACGTCGTCCCGGAGTTCGAGCGGGCGATGACGCCGCTCAAGCCGGGCGAGGTGTCGGAGCCGGTGCGCACGCAGTTCGGCCTGCACATCATCCAGGTGATCGCCCGGCGCACCGCCGACCTCGCCTCCGACCGCAAGCGGCTCGAGGCGCGGAAGGTCCTGCGCGAGCGGCGGAGCGACGAGTCCTACGAGGAGTGGCTGCGCCAGCTCCGCGACCGCGCCTACGTCGAGTACCGCCTCGAGGAGCGGTGAGCGGCGCGCGGGCGCCGGACGGGATGCCCCACGTCCCGCGCAGGCGGTTCGGCCAGCACTTTCTCCACGACCGCGCGACGATCGCGAAGATCGTCGCCGCGGTGGACCCCCGGCCGGGCGAGCACGTGGTCGAGATCGGCCCCGGCCTCGGGGCGCTGACCGGGCCGCTGCTCGAGCGCGCCGGGCGTCTCTCCGCGATCGAGATCGACCGCGACCTCGCGGCGCGGCTCGCGGAAGCCCACCCGGCGCTCGAGGTGCACCGCGGCGACGTGCTCGAGTTCGATCTGGCGCTCCTCGCGCAGCCGCTGCGCGTCGTCGGCAACCTGCCCTACAACGTGTCGACGCCGTTCCTCTTCCGGCTCGCGGCGTTCGCCGGGCGGCTGCGCGATGCGCATTTCATGCTGCAGAAGGAAGTGGTGGACCGGATGGTCGCGCGGCCCTCCACGGCGGCCTACGGGCGGCTCTCGGTGATGCTGCAGCACCGGTTCGCCCCGAGCAAGCTCTTCGAGGTGAAGCCCGGCGCGTTCCGGCCGCCGCCGAAGGTCGACTCGGCGTTCGTGCGGCTCGTGCCGCTGCCGCCGGGCGCGCCCGCCGCGCGCGACGCGGCGGCGTTCGCGCGCGTGGTGACGGCGGCGTTCACCAAGCGGCGCAAGCAGCTGCGCAACGCGCTCGCCGGCGTGATCGACGAGGCGGCCTTGCGCGCGCTCCGGATCGATCCGCAGCTGCGGCCGGAAAACCTCGCGGTCGCCGACTACGTCGCGATCGCGGACGCGATCGGCGGGTAGCGGTTTACTCCCGCTCGATCAGCTCGATCTTGTAGCCGTCGGGATCCTCGACGAACGCGATCACCGTCGTCCCGCCCTTGACCGGGCCGGCCTCGCGCGTGACCTTTCCGCCCCGGCGCCTGACCTCGTCGCACGCCTTGGCCGCGTTCGCCACCGCGAGTGCGACGTGACCGAAGGCGTTGCCGAGCTCGTACCGGTCGACGCCGTAGTTGTACGTCAGCTCGAGGACCGCGGTCCGCTCTTCGTCGTCGTAGCCGACGAACGCGAGCGAGTACTTCTGGTCGGGGCGGTCGGTCGTGCGCAAGAGCTTCATGCCGAGCACCCCGGTGTAGAACTTCACCGAGCGGTCGAGGTCGCCCACCCGCAGCATCGTGTGCAGCATCCGCATACCGCCTCCTTCGTCTACAGATCGGGAATCGAGTGGCTGCGCTCGCGCAGCTCGCGCCGCGCCCACTTGTGGTCGGGAAACACCGACTCGACGACGCGCCAGAACGCCGGCGAGTGGTCCATGTGCCGCAGGTGCGCGAGCTCGTGCGCGACCACGTAGTCGACGAGCCGCGGCTCGAAGTGCACGAGCTTCCAGTGCAGCAGCACGCGCCCGCGGCCGTCGAGCGTCTGGGTGCAGCTGCCCCATTGGGAAGCGGCGTTCGACAGCGCGACCTCGGGCACCGGCACGCCGATGCCCGGGCCGAGCGCGACGACGCGCTCGCGGTAGAGCGCGAGCGCCGTGCGCCGCACCCAGTCGAGCACCAGTTCGCGCAGCCGCGTCGCGCTCGCGTAGGCGAGCGCCGGCACCTCGAGGCGCCCGCCCGCGAGGCGCACGCCGGTCCAGACGGTGCGCGCGAGCGCGACCTCGCGGCCGAGGTAGGGCAGCCGCGCGCCCTCCTGCCAGAGGAACGGGGCGCGGGCGTGGCGGCGGATCTCGTCGAGGCGCTTCGCCACCCAGCGTTCCTTCTCGCGGATGAACGTCTCGATCTCGGCGATCGTCGCCCAGCGCGGCGCTGCCGCGGCGAGCCCGTGCTCGTCGACCACGATGCCGATCGTGCGGCGGCGGCCGCGGCGGAGCCAGTAGGGGACGACGCGATCCGCGAGCTGCACGTGGCGCAGCCGCCCGGGCGGTATGCGCGTGGGCCCCCTCAGGTCGCTCCGCCCGGCTTCGGCGAGGAACGGCAGCTCGAGCTGGGGGCTCGCCGGATCTCCCGCGCGCGCGCTCACGCTCTAGGCCTCCTGCAGCGAGGCCGCCGCCTTCGCCCGCGGGGCTTGCGGCGCGAGCCGCTCCATCTCGCCCTCGATCCAGTCTTCCACGCGCCGCATGAGCTGCTCGGCGGTGAGGCCGGCGCTGTCGATCGGCGGGCCGATCACCACCGTGACCTTGCCGGGATGCTTGAGGAAGGAGTTCCGCGGCCAGACGAGGCCGGCGTTGTGCGCGACCGGCAGCACCCGGGCGCCGGTCTCGACCGCGATCACCGCGCCGCCGAGCCGGTACACGCCGCGCCGCCCGACCGCGATGCGGGTGCCTTCCGGGTACACCATGATCGAGAATCCCTGCCGGAAGCGCTCCACACCCTGCTCGATCAGGCGCCGCATCGCGCGCTTGCGGTCGGCCCGGTCGATCGCGATCGGGCTCATCAGCGCGAGCCCCCAGCCGAGGAACGGGATCCACGTGAGCTCGCGCTTGATCACGTACACGTGCGGCGGAAAGATCGAGGTGAACGCGATCGTCTCCCACGCCGACTGGTGCTTCGACAGGATCACGCACGGCTCGCGCGGGATGTGGTCGCGGCCGATCACCTCGTAGTCGATGCCGAGGAGGCGCCGCGCGAGCCAGGTCGCGAGCTGCGGCCAGGCGGCGATGACCCGCCAGCGCGCGAGGCGCGAGAACGGCGCGGCGCAGATGCACGCGACCCAGTGGAACGGCGTGTAGAGAACGAGGATCGCGAGGTAGAGCGCCGAGCGGACCGCGGCCATGGGCGAGGAGCCGCGCTCGCTCAGGCTGCGAGCGCCGCGGCGACCGCGGCGAGATCGGGGAACACCTCGGTCCCGGCCGGCAGCCCGCCCGCCTCCAGCGTCTTCGCGCCCTTGCCGGTGAGCACGAGGATCGGGCGCGCGCTGACCGCGGCCGCGGCCTGCAGGTCGCGCAGGCTGTCGCCGACCGCCGGCACGCCCTCGAGCGGCGTGGCGAACCGCTCGCCGATCTCCACGAACATCCCGGGGTTCGGCTTGCGGTACGACGAGGCGGACTCGGCGGTGTCCGGGCAGTAGAAGATCGCCTCGATCCGGCCGCCGGCCTGGCTCACCGTCTTGTGCATCTTGCTGTTCACCGCGTTCAGCGTGTGCATGTCAAAGAGGCCGCGGCCGATGCCCGACTGGTTGGTCGCGACCACCACGCGGTAGCCCTCCTGGTTGAGCCGCGCGATCGCCGCGAGGCTGCCGGGGATCGGCTTCCACTCCTCCGGACCCTTGATGAAGGCCGGGCTGTCGTGGTTGATGACGCCGTCGCGGTCGAGGATGATGAGCTTCACTTGCGCTCGCCGTTACCGTTCGCGCGGAAGTTTAGCGCGGAACGCTACGCGGCGAGCTTCGAGAGGTCGGCCACGCGGTTCATCTCCCGGCGCAGATCCTCGAGCAGCGCGAGGCGGTTCCGCCGCAGCCGCGGGTCCTCGACCATCACCATGACCGAGTCGAAGAAGGCGTCGACCGGCGCCTTGAGTACGGCGAAGGTCTTGAGGTAGCCGGTGAAGTCGCCCTGCTCGAAGCGCGGGGTCGCCGCGCGCGAGGCGGCGCAGAGCGCGTCGAAGAGCGCGCGCTCCTGCGGCTCCTCGAGCGCCGCGGCCTCGGCGTGCGCGAACGCCTCGCCCCTGCCCGCGGCCTGGCGCAGGATGTTCGCCACCCGCTTGTTCGCCGCGGCGAGGCTCTCGGCCTCGGGCAGCCCGGCGAACGCGCGCACGGCGGCGAGCTGCCGCGGCACGAGGTCGAGCCGCACCGGGCCGAGCGAGAGCACCGACTCGATCTCGTTCGCGCCGTAGCCCGCCTCGCGCAGGTAGCCGCGCATCCGCTCGAGCACGAAGGTCTTCACTTCCGCCTGCGCGTCGCCGAGCACCCCGGGCGGGTAGACCGCGAACGCCTCGCCCGCGAGCTCGGCGAGCGAGAGCGGCAGCTCGCCCTCGACCAGGATCCGCACGAGGCCGAGCGCCTGCCGGCGCAGCCCGAAGGGGTCCTTGTCGCCCGTCGGCTGCTGGCCGATGCCGAAAAGACCGGCGAGCGTGACGAGCTTGTCGGCGATCGCGACGCACGCGCCGATGCGGGTTGCGGGCAGCGCGTCGCCGGCGAAGCGTGGCCGGTAGTGCGCCTCGATCGCGCCGGCGACCGCCTCCGGCTCGCCGTCGTGGCGCGCGTAGTACGTGCCCATGATCCCCTGCAGCTCGGAGAACTCGCCGACCATGCCGGTGAGGAGGTCGGCCTTGCACAGGTGCGCGGCGCGGCGCGCCGCCGCCCCGTCCTCGCCGAGCTTCGCCGCGACCGCCGCGGCGAGCCGCTCGATGCGATCGACGCGGTCGAGCTGGCTGCCGATCTTGTCGAGGAACACGACGTTCGCGAGTCCCGGCACGCGCGCGGCGAGCGGCATCCGCCGGTCCTGGTCGTAGAAGAACTTCGCGTCGGCGAGCCGCGCCCGCAGCACCCGCTCGTTCCCGTGCACGATCTCGCCCGGGCGCGGGATCGCCATGTTCGACACGAGCAGGAACCGGTTCGAGAGCCGCCCGCGGCCGTCGACGAGCGGGAAGTACTTCTGGTTCTGCTTCATCGTGAGCATCAGGCATTCCTGCGGCACCTCGAGGAATGCCTTCTCGAAGTGCGCCTCGTACACCGCGGGCAGCTCGACGAGCGCCGTCACCTCGTCGTAGAGCGCGTCCTCGGCGGCAACGCCGGAGCCGCCCGACGCGGCGGCGAGCGCGTCGCGGATCATGCGGCCGCGGCGCTCGAAGCTCGCGATCACCTTGCCCTCGCGCTCGAGCAGTGCCTCGTAGTCGTCGGCGCGCGCGATCTCGATCGCGCCTTTGCCGAGGAAGCGGTGGCCGCGCGTCACGCGGCCGCTCGCCTGCCCGAGCACCGTGCCCGGCACGACGCGCTCGCCGTGCAGCATGACGAGACCGCGCACCGGGCGCACGAACTCCTCGTCGCGATCGCCCCAGCGCATCTTCTTCGGGATCGGCAGCTTCTTCAGCGCCGCCTCGACGAGGCCGGCGGCCGCGGCGTCGAGCGCGGCGCCGGCGGCGACCGAGCGGAACGCGAACACCTCCTGCTTCCCGTCGTGCAAGCGCTCCAGCCGGTCGACCGGCGCGCCCAGCTTCTTCGCGAAGCCGAGCAGCGCCTGCGACGGCGTGCCGTCGGCCCCGAGGCCGGCCTTCACCGACGGGCCTTTCGCCAGCACCTCGCGGTCGGGCGCCTTCGACGCGACCGACTGCACGAGGACACCGAGCCGCCGCGGCGTAGCGAAGACCGTGAACCCGCCGTCGGCGGGCGCGAAGCCCTCGGCCCGCAGGCTCGCGACGAGCGCGTCGGCGAAGGCGTGCCCGAGCGCGCGCAGCGCCTTCGGCGGCAGCTCTTCGCTCAGCAGCTCGACCAGTAGCGTCGCGTTCACGCGGCGGCTTTCTTCAGCAGCGGGAAGCCGAGCCGCTCCCGCGACTCGAGATAGGCCTGCGCGACCGCCCGTGCGAGCGCCCGGACCCGGCCGATGTACGCCGCGCGCTCGGTCACCGAGATCGCGCCGCGCGCATCGAGCAGGTTGAAGGTGTGCGAGCACCGCATCACCATCTCGTAGGCCGGCAGCGCGAGCCCCGCCGCCATCAGGCGCTTCGCCTCGCGCTCGCAGTCGCCGAAGAGGCCGAGCAGCCACTTCGCGTCGGCGGCCTCGAAGTTGTACTTCGACTGCTCGACCTCGTTCTGGTGATAGACGTCGCCGTAGGTGACACCGGGCGTCCACACGAGGTCGAATACGTTCTCGACGCCCTGCAGGTACATCGCGAGCCGCTCGAGGCCGTAGGTGATCTCGCCGAGCACCGGCTTGCACGCGAGCGAGCCGACCTCCTGGAAGTAGGTGAACTGCGTCACCTCCATCCCGTCGAGCCAGACCTCCCAGCCGAGCCCCCACGCGCCGAGCGTCGGCGATTCCCAGTCGTCCTCGACGAACCGGATGTCGTGCTCGGCGGTGTCGATGCCGAGCGCGCGCAGGGAATCGAGGTACTGGTCCTGGATGTCGTCGGGCGAGGGCTTCAGCACCACCTGGTACTGGTAGTAGTGCTGGAGCCGGTTCGGGTTCTCGCCGTAGCGGCCGTCCTTCGGCCGGCGCGAGGGCTGCACGTAGGCCGCGTGCCACGGCTCGGGCCCGATCGCGCGGAGGAACGTGGCGGTGTGGAACGTGCCGGCGCCGACCTCCATGTCGTACGGCTGGAGCAGCACACAGCCGCGTTCGCCCCAGAATTCCTGCAGGCGGAGGATGACGTCCTGGAAGACCACGTGAACGCTCGGGCGCGCGGGCGCTGGCGGAAGGTGCGCGATTCTACCGGCTCCGGCCGGGCCGACGGCGCGGCGCCGGTTCAGGCGGCGGCGAGCGCGAGCGCGAGTCCGAGAAGCGCGAGCCCGGCGCCGGCGATGCGATCGACCCGGAGCTTGAGGCGACCGTAGGCGGTTTGCGCGCGCCGCGTCGAGAAGAGGCAGGCGAGCGCGACGTGGAAGGCGGTCGAATTGGCGACGACGAACGCGACCGCCGCGAGCTTCAGCCACGCCGGCGACCCCGGCGCGAACAGCGCGGCGAAGACGCTGCCGTAGAAGGCGAGCGCCTTCGGGTTGGTGAGGTTCGTCAGCAGGCCGACCCGGAAGGCGTCGCCGTTGCCGCGCGCGTCGGCGCGCGGCTCGGCCCGAAGCGCGCCGCCCGCGGCGAAGGCGGCCGGTGCCCGGGCGCCGCGCCACAGCCGCACGCCGAGATAGACGAGGTAGCCGCCGCCGGCGACCCGGAGGGCGTCGTGGACCCACGGCGCGTGATCGAGGAGGGCGCCCACGCCGGCGAGCGCCGCGCCCGCGAGCAGCCCCGCGCCCGCCGCGATCCCGAGCGCGGCCCACACGCCCGCGCGCCGCGACCGGCTCGCCGCGGTCTGGGTGACGACGAGCACGTTCGGACCCGGGCTCGCCATCGCGAGGACGTGCACTACGAACACCGCGCCGAGCACGCCCCAGTCGCCCATCGCCCGCGCGGAAAGCGCCGCCGACCGGTCCCGGGGAGGGAGGATGCGGGGAACCGGCCGGCGCGGGAAAGCGTCCCGGCTACTTCACGCCGAGCTTCTCCGCCGCCATCCGCGTCCCGTCGATCCGGTTCTTGATCTTCTGGAAGGCGACGTCGCGCGCGTAGTCCGGCGAGCCGTGGTTCGGCTTCTCGTCGATGCTGAACGGCGAGAAGCCGCAGTCGTCGGTCGAGCCGAGCCGCTCCTTCGGGATGTACTTCGCCGCCGCGACCAGGTGGTCGCAGATCTCCTGCGGCGACTCCGGCCGCGGGCTCTGCGTGACGCACACGCCGACGTAGCACGTCTGCGCGACGCCGTTCGCGTCGTCGCGGCTGTGCTGGCCGATCAGCTTGTGCACCGGCTCGCGGTCGCGCTCGCTCGCGAGCTGGATCAGGAAATAGCCGGCGTTCATCTTGAACATGCTCGGCAGGAGATCGGAGTAGGGCACGTCGGCGCTGTGCACCGAATCGCGGTCGCCGCCGGGGCAGGTGTGCACGCCGATTTTCTGGCGCTCCGCGGGCGTGAACCGGTCGATCACCCGGTTGTTGAGCTCGATGAAGTGCGGCAGCATGTTCGCGCCGGTCCACGGGTTGCGCGGGTCCTTGCGCGTCGCGAGCCGCCCCTCGGTGAAGTCGATCGACACCCGGGCCGCGCCGGCGGCGAACGCCTTGCGGATGTCCTTCTCGCACTCGTTGCAGAGGTCCTCCTCGAACTGGCTCCGGCTGTAGCCGGGCACCTCCTCGGTGAGGGGGTAGAGGAGCGCGAGCATCGAAGGCGCTATGACCGCCTGCTTCATCGGCCGCTTGGCGAGCTTGATCGACTTCGCGAGCGTGTCGCCGGCGAACGTCTTGTAGCGGAACGGCCCGCCGGTGAGGCGGGGGAGCTGGCGGTGGTGCCCGTCGGCGAAGATCGCGAAGTACTGCCCGCCCGGGCCGAGGTTCGCCGCCAGGCCGGTGCCCGCGAGCGTGTCGGTGATCGGGTAGGTGGCGAAGCTCGACCAGCGCTGCTCGCCGTCGGAGATGATGGGCGAGCCGGTTGCCTCGAAGCGGCTGATCGAGTCGCGCACCGCCGCCTCCTGCTCCGCCTCGAGGCTCTCCTTCTCGATCTTCTTCGCGTCGTAGGCGGCGTACGCGGCCTGCAGCTTGCTCGGGCGGGGGAGCGAGCCGACGGGTTCGGTGGGGATGCCGGTGTGGGTGCGCGGGTCGTAGCTCGCCATTTCGGGGACTCCTCCTGGGGACGCCGGTCGAGGCGGCCGGCGACCCATTCTGGGCGGGCGGCGGGCCGAGGGAAATCCGCGGAACCCGGTAGCGGAGCTACCGGGAACCCGGTACTCGCGCCGCTAGAGCGAGGTCAGGCCCTCGCGGATCGCGTAGCGCGTGAGCGCGGCGACCGAGTGGAGATCGAGCTTGCGCATGATGTTGCGGCGGTGCACCTCCACCGTGCCGACCGCGATGCCGAGCTGCGCGGCGATCGCCGGCGAGTGCGCGCCTTCGGTGATCAGCTTGAGCACCACGCGCTCGCGCGCGCCGAGCCGGGCGGGGGCCGGGAGGGCGCCCGCCGCGGCCGGGTCGTAGCCGTTCAGGACCGCGCGCGCCACCTCGGGCGAGAGGAACGCCTGCCCGGCGGCGAGCGCGCGGATCGCGCGCGGGAGCTCGTCCGCGGCGGCGGACTTCGTCACGTACCCGTCGGCGCCGGCCTCGAGCATCTCCCGCACGCACCGCCGGTCGCCGTGCGCGGAGAGCGCGAGGAGCCGCGCCCGCGAGCCCGCGGCCCGCAGCCGGCGCGCGGCCTCGGCGCCGGCCATGTCGGGCAGCGCGACGTCGAGCACGAGGACGTCGGGCGCGACCCGCGCCGCGAGCTCGAGCGCGGCGCGGCCGTCGCCCGCCTCGCCGACGACCGCGAGATCGCGCTCGGCGGCGAGGAGCCCGCGCAGCGCCTCGCGCACCATGCGATGGCCCTCGGCGAGCGCGACGCGGATGCGGGCGGGCTCGGCGCGAGCGTTCACTTGCGGCTGCCCCCCGCCGCTTCCCGGTCGAGGAGCAGCGTGCCGATCTCCCGCGCCCGGCGCGCGGCATCGCGGTCGCCTTCGCCCGCGGCGACGATCGAGCCCTTCATCAGGATGTGCCACTGGCGCGCGAACCCGTCCGGGTCGCGGACCCCGGCGTCCGCGGCGAGCTCGCGCAGGAACGAGCGGATCACCTCGAGGTGATGCACCGTGGCGTGGCGGACCGGGTGCGCCCGGTCGTCGATCTCGAGCAGCACGTTGATGAACGCGCAGCCCTCGAAGTCGGCGCGGCGGAACCAGCGGTCGAACACGTCGAAGATGGCGAGCAGCCGCTCGCGCGGCGAGCCGCCGCGGCGCTCGACCTCGGTCTGCAGCCACGCCCGGGTCCAGAGCTCTTCTCGGCGCCGCAGGAAGGCGAGCGCGAGCTTGTCCTTGGAGGGGTAGTGCCGGTAGAGCGTCATCTTCGCCACGCCCGAACGCGCGACGACGGTGTCGATGCCCACCCCCCGGATGCCGTGGCGGGAGAAGAGGTCGTACGCGGTCCGCAGGATGCGCTCGCGCGCATCGGCGGCGGGTCGGCTGCGGCGGGCGGCGGTCCGGGGCATGGGGCGGTTCGATCGGCGCGAGACGGGGCTGTCTGCCTCCGGCCTGCCCCCGTCCGTCTGCGTAGGATGCCAGCACGAGACGGAGTTGTCTACCATCGGGCAACGGCACGCCTTGCGACGGGGAGCCGCCTGACCGGCCCGCGGAATCGCGCGGGCGCACCCCGCACGCACCCCCACGCTATAGTCCGCCGGCCCTATGACGCGTCTTCGCCTCACCCTCGCGATCGGCGACTACGACCACACCCGCGACGTCGCGCTCGGCGCGGTCCGGCCCGAGGGGATCGACATCGTCCACCTCGCCCTGCCGGTGGAGGAGATCTTCTTCCGCTTCACGAAGTACCGCGAGTGGGACGTGTCCGAGATGTCGTTCGGCAAGGTCGTTGCGCTCGCCTCGCAGGACGACTCGAGCCTCGTCGCGCTGCCGGTGTTCCCGTCGCGCGTGTTCCGGCTCTCGTCGATCTACGTCCGCGCCGGCGGGCCGGTCGCCGCGCCGGGCGACCTCGCCGGGAAGCGGATCGGCGTGCCCGAGTGGGCGCAGACCGCCGCGATCTACACCCGCGGCTACCTCGCTCGCGAGCTCGGGCTCGCGCTCGAGCGCATCGAGTGGGTGCAGGCGGGACTGAACGAGGCGGGCCGGGTCGAGAAGGTCGCGCTCAGGCTCCCGCCGGGCCTCCGGCTCCGGCCGGTGCGCGACCGGACGCTGAACGACATGCTGCTCGCGGGCGAGCTCGACGCGGTGCTCTCGGCGCGGCCGCCGCGCGGCTTTGCCGACGGCCGGATCGCGCGGCTCTATCCCGACTACCGCGCGCCGGAGGAGGCTTACTTCCGCAGGACGGGCATCTTCCCGATCATGCACGTCGTGGCGCTGCGGCGCGACGTGTTCGAGCGCGATCCCTGGATCGCGATGAACCTCCTCAAGGCGTTCGAGGAGGCGAAGCGCCGCTCGCTCGCGCGTCTCGCCGACGTGACCGCGTCGCACGCGCCGCTCCCCTGGCTCGGCGACTACGTCGCGCGCACGCAGGCGCTCTTCGGCGACGACCCGTGGCCGTACGGCGTCGAGCCGAACCGGCGCACGCTCGAGGCGTTCCTCGGCTTCGCGCACGAGCAGGGCGTCTGCCATCGCCGGCTCGCGGTTGACGAGCTGTTCCCCGCGCAGCTCGCCGCTTCCTACAAGGTATAGACCATGGACCTCGAGCAGCGCGCGGTATCGCAGTCACCCGCCGAGGAGCGGCCCCTCGCCGCGCCGCCGACGAGCCTGTGGGGCAGCGACGCGGTCGCGGCGGCGCTGCGCGCGCTGGAGGTGCCGTACATCGCGCTCGTCCCCGGGGCGAGCTACCGCGGCCTGCACGACAGCCTCGTCAACTTCCTCGGCAACGAGCGGCCGCAGCTGCTCGTCTGCCTGCACGAGGAGCACACGGTCGCGATCGCGCACGGCTACTACCGCGTGTGCGAGCGGATGATGGCCGCCGGGCTGCACGCGAACGTCGGCCTGATGCACGCGGTGATGTCGATCTTCAACGCCTGGTGCGACCGCGCGCCGGTGCTCGCGCTCGGCGCGACCGGGCCGGTGGACGCGGCGCAGCGCCGGCCGTGGATCGACTGGATCCACACCGCGCGCGACCAGGGCGCGCTCGTGCGCGACTACACCAAGTGGGACGATCAGCCGGCGTCCGCCGTCGCGGCGCAGGAATCGCTCTTGCGCGCCGCGCTGCTCGCGAACACCGCGCCGTGCGGGCCGGTCTACGTCTGCCTCGACGCCGGGCTGCAGGAGTCGCGGCTCGATGCGCTGCCGCCGCTGCCGGAGGTCGCGCGCTTCGCGCCGCCGCCGCCGGCGCGGCCGGCGCCGGAGCGCGTGCGCGACGCCGCGCGGCTCCTCGACGCGGCGCGGCGCCCGGTGATCCTCGCGGGTCGCGTCGGCCGCAGCGAAGCGGCCTGGGCGGCGCGGATCGCGCTCGCGGAGAAGCTCGGCGCGCGCGTGCTCACGAGCCTCAAGACCGCGGCGGCGTTCCCGACGGATCACCCGCTGCACGCCGCGCCGCCGTCGACCTTCCTGAATCCGGCCGGCGCCGAAGCACTGCGCGAGGCCGACGTCGTCCTGAGCCTCGACTGGCTCGACCTCGCCGGGACGCTGCAGAGCGCCTACGGCGCCGGCGACATCGCCGCGAAGGTCGTCCAGGTGTCGGTCGACCTGCACAGCCATCGCGGCTGGAGCATGGACTACTTCGGCCTCCCGCCGGTCGACTGCCACCTCCTCGCGGAGCCCGACGTCGTGGTGCCGCTGCTGCTCGACGCGGTCACCCGCGGCAAGCCGGCGTCCGCCGCGGCGACGCCGCGCGCGCCGGCCGCGGCCGTGCCGATGCGCGGCGAGCCGACGGTGGCCGCGCTCGCGCAAGCGCTGAACGAGGCGCTCGGCGACGCCGCGGCGACCCTCATCCGCACGCCGCTCGCATGGGACGGCGCCGCCCGCGCGTTCCGCCATCCCCTCGACTATCTCGGCGGCGACGGCGGTGCCGGCGTCGGGTCGGGGCCGGGCATGGCGGTGGGCGCGGCGCTCGCCCTGCGCGGCTCGGGCCGCCTCCCGGTCGCGATCCTCGGCGACGGCGACTTCCTGATGAGCGCGACGGCGCTCTGGACGGCGACCCACTACCGCATCCCGCTCCTCGTCGTCGTCGCGAACAACCGCTCGTACTTCAACGACGAGCTGCACCAGGAGCGCGTCGCGCGCGAGCGCGGGCGGCCGGTCGAGAACCGGTGGATCGGCCAGCGGATCGCCGGCCCCGAGATCGACCTCGCTGCGATCGGCCGCGCGCAGGGCGCGGCCGGTTTCGGCCCGGTCACCGAGGCGGGCGCGCTCGCTGCGACGTTCCGCGCGGCGATCGACGCGGTGCGCGCCGGAGAAGTCGCGGTCGTCGACGTGCGGGTCGCGCCGGGCTACCACGGCGCCGGCGGGAAGTGACCGGCCTTTCCCGCCTCGTCGCCGCGGCGCTGCTCGCGTGCGCCGCGGCGGCGGGGGCGGAGTATCCGTCGCGCCCGGTCCGGCTCGTCTCGCCGACCTCGCCGGGCGGCGCGCCCGACATCGTGGCGCGCACGCTCGCGGACAAGCTCGGGCCCGCGCTCGGCCAGCCGGTGGTGGTCGAGAACCGGGTCGGATCGAACGGCAACATCGCCGCCGAGCTCGTCGCGCGGAGCCCGGCCGACGGCCACACGCTCCTGCTCGGCATGGATTCGCTCTTCGTGATCAATCCGCACCTCTACGCCCGCATGCCGATCGACGTCCACCGCGACCTTCTGCCGGTGGCCACGGTGGCGTCCAATTTCTTCGTGCTGTCGGTCCATCCGTCGCTGCCGGTCCGGACGCTGCCCGAGTTCGTCGAGTACGCTCGCAAGGCGAATCCGCCCCTCACCTACGGGTCGGGAGGCAACGGCAGCCAGCACCATCTGACGATGGAGCAGCTGAAAAGCGTGGCGGGGATCGAGCTCGTCCACGTGCCCTACAAGGGCGGGGCGCCGGCGATGACGGCAACGGTCGCCGGCGAGGTCGCGGCGATGTTTGCCGGGACGTCGACGGCGCCGCAGATCCGGGCGGGCCGGCTCCGCGCGCTCGCGATCACGGCCGCGAAGCGCTCGGAAGCCTTCCCGCAGCTCCCGGCGATCGGCGAGTTCTATCCGGGGTTCGAGGTGACGATCTGGCTGGGGCTGTTCGCGCCGGCCGGTACGCCGGCGCCGGCGCTCGCGCGGCTGCGCGAGGAAGTCGCGAAGGCGCTCGCCGCGGACGACGTCAGGCAGAAGCTCGACAATGCCGGAGGCCTGCAGGCGTTCGCGACTTCGCCGGCGGAGTTCGCCGCGCTGATCAAGAGCGACTACGACAAGTACGGGAAGCTCGTGCGGGGCATCGGCGCGAAGGTCGACTAGGGACCGCCTCCCCGGCGGGCCCTGCTCGCGGGCGAGAACCCGGCCGACCGTTCCAGCGCGGAGCGCGCCGCGCTCATTCCTCCTTGACCCCGGCCTCGCGGATCACCCTGCCCCAGCGAGCGTGATCCTCGCGGATCAGGTTCGCCAGGTCGCCGGGCGAGCCGGTCGAGAGGTCGATGCCCTGCGGCACCAGCCGCGCCCTCACGTCGGGAAGACCGAGGATCCGGTTCACCTCGGCATTCCCCTTCGCGATCAGCTCGGGCGGCGTCTTCGCGGGCACGAACAGTCCGATCCAGGGGTAAAGCGAGAAGCCGGGAACGCCGGCTTCCGCGACCGTGGGCACGTCCGGAACCTCGCCGAAGCGCTGCGAAGCGGCAGTCGCGAGCAGCCGCAGCTTGCCGGCGCGGATGTGCGGGAGGAGCGAGTTCGCGGCGCCGATCCAGACCTGGATCCGGCCCCCGAGCAGGTCCGTGACCGCCGGCGCGGCGCCCTTGTACGGCACGTGGTTCATTTTCGTGCCCGAGAGCTGGGTCAGCAGCGTGCCGCCCAGGAACTGCGGGCTGCCCGTCCCCGAGGAGCCGAAATTGAGCTCGCCCGGCCGGGACTTCGCGTACGCGACCAGCTCGGGGACCGAGTTCGCCGGCACCGACGGCGGCACGACGAGCAGGAACTGGATGCGCGCGAGCAGCGTGACGGGCGCGAGGTCGGCGAGCGGATCGAAGGATTGCTTGCCGAGATGCGGATTGACGACGAACACGTTGTCGGGCGCGACGAGCCACGTGTACCCGTCGGGCGCGCTCTTCGCCACCAGCTCGGCGGCGATGTTCTGGCTCGCGCCGGGCCGGTTCTCCACCACTACCGGCTGCGGCCAGACCCCCTGGAGCCCCTGCGCGATGGTGCGCGCGATGAGGTCCGGCGAGCCGCCGGGCGGCAGCGCCACGATCAGGCGGACGGGCCGGTCGGGAAAGCCCTGGGCGGCAGCGAGCGCCGGGAGCAGCGCGAGGAATCCTGCGGCGAGCGATTTCATCGCATCAACCCTCCTCCGCCGCGAACGGTCCGCTGGCCGGGCCGCCGCCCGGGAAACGAGGCGACTCGCCGCCCTAGCCCACGTACCGCCGCAGGAACTCGAGCGACCGGGTACGCGCGAGCTTCGCGCTCTCGGCGTGATAGGAGCCGCGCTGGTCGCAGTTGAAGCCGTGGCCGGCCGGGTAGAGGTGGAAGGTCTGGGTCGAGTGCGCCGAGCGCACCTTCGCCACCCCGTCCAGCGGGATCGCGTGGTCGGTCTCGCCGAAGTGGAGCATCACCGGCACCTTCGGCGCGAGCGCGACGTTCGCCGCGACCCCGCCGCCGTAGTACGACACCGCGCAGGCGAGCCCGTCGAGCTTCGCCGCCGCCACCCAGGCGACCGTGCCGCCCCAGCAGTAGCCGACGATGCCGACCTTGCCGGCGGCGGCGACCGACTGGATCGCGGCCGCGACGTCCTTCAGCGCGTCGTCCATCGAAACCTTCTGCATGATCGCGCGGCCGCGCTCGATCTCGCCTTGCGAGTAACCGATCTCGAGCGCGCGCTCGGCCCGGTCGAAGAGCGCCGGTGCGATCGCCAGGTAGCCGTCGGCGGCATAGCCGTCCGCGACGCCCTTGATGTGGCTGTTGACGCCGAAGATCTCCTGGATGACGACGAGCGCGCCGCGGGGCTTGCCCGCGGGCTCGGCGCGATAGGCGGCGAAGCGATGGCCGTCGGCTGCGGTGAGTTCGATCGTGGTTCCCATGGGAAAAGCGCCGAAAGCGCGCCGGGGACCCCGGCGCGCGGGGTTGCTGGAGGCGGGGAGAAGCTCCCCGGTGCTAGTGCGTCGTCTCGCCGCCGAGCTTGCACTCGAGCGAGACGATCTGATCCTTCAGGAGCAACTTCTTCTTCTTGAGGCGGTGCAGCTGCTCGTCCTCGAAGATCCTGCTTTCTTCCATGCGCGAGATTGCGGCGTCCAGGTCGTGATGCTCGGTCCGGAGCGAGCTGATCCTCTCCCTGAGCGCCTCGATCTCTGCTTCGGTCATTGCAGCCTCCTTTGCGTCAGTTGGTTGGGACGATTGGGACGGTTGGGACGTTTGACTGGAAGAGCGCGGCGACCGGGCCACGCCAAGCGAGTGTACTCCTCGCCGCGCGCGAGGGAAGCCCGCGCCCGGCGATTTCCCGATCCGGAATCGCGATCCGGCGGGCGCCCCGCGGTGGCGCCGGGAGGCCGGCTACGCGCCCGCGCCGGCCCGCTACGCGCCCGCGCCCAAGTCCGCGTCACGACGGCGTTTTGTCCGGCTCCGGAGCCCTGCCGCCCCGAGGATGACGAGGCCGGCCGCGACGACGGGCGCGTTGCCGGTGGCCGCGTACGGGGTCGCCCCGGAGCGGCCCTGGACCCGGCCCTCGAGCACCCCCTCGGTGAAGCCGGGCAGGCGGGCGGCGACCGCGCCGTCCGGGGACACGATCGCCGTTACACCGGTGTTGGTCGCGCGGAGCATATAGCGCCCGGTCTCGGCGGCGCGCATCCGCGCGATGCGCAGGTGCTGGGCCGGGGCGAGCGAATCGCCGAACCAGGCGACGTTGCTCACGTTCACGAGGAGCGTCGCCTCGGGCAGCGGCCGGACGATCTCCTCCCCGAAGGCATCCTCGTAGCAGATGTTCACGGCGACGCGCTGCCCGGCGACTGCGAGCGGCCGCTGGTCGGGGCCGCCGCGCGCGAACTCGCCGAGCGGGATGCGCATCATCGCGACCAGCCAGCCGAACCCGGTCGGCACGAACTCGCCGAACGGTACGAGGTGCGACTTGGCGTACGCGGCCTGCGGCGAGGCGCCGAGGCTCACGACCGCGTTGTAGTAGCGGCGCGAGCGGTCGAGCACCGGGACGCCGAGGAGGAGATCGCCGCCGCGCGCGGCGACCGGCGCGGCGAGCGCCTCGAGGTAGGCCGGGTCGACGTCGTCCAGGAAGCGCGGAATCGCGATCTCGGGGAGCACGACGAGTCGCGCCTTCGTGCTGCCGACGAGCCGGGAGTAGGTCTCGAGGGTCGCGTCGTACCGGCCCGGGACGAACTTCAGCTCCTGCGGGATGTTGCCCTGCACGAGGGCCACGTCGAGCGGCTCGCCGGCGTTCGCGGTCCACTCGACCGCGCGCAGGCCGAATCCGAGCGCGAGCGCCCCGATCCCGACGATCGCCGCGGCGCGCGGAGCCGCGCGGGCCGCCACCAGCGCGCCGGCGACCGCGGCGGCGAGGAACGACACGCCGAACACGCCCGCGACCGGCGCGAACCCGGCGAGCGGGCCGTCGACCTGGGAATAGCCGAGGGCGAGCCAGGGAAAGCCGGTGAGGATCCAGCCGCGCAGCCATTCGGCAAGCGTCCACAGCGCCGGGATCACGAGCATGAGCCGCGCGGCGGCGGGCGTTGCGATCCGGGCCTGCGCCCACCCCACCGCCGCCGGGAAGAGCGCGAGGTACAGGCAGAAGAAGATCGTCGCGAGCCCGGCGATCGGCGCCGGCAGGCCGCCGAAGGTGTGCAGGCTCACGTAGACCCAGCTCACGCCGGCGAGGAAGAGGCCGGCGCCGAACGCGAATCCGACGAGCGCGGCGGCCCGGGCGCCCGGCGCGCGAAGCCAGAGCCACGCGAGGCCGGCGAACGAGGCGAGCGCGAGGAACCAGAGCGGCCAGTCGCCGTACGACGCCACCGAAACCGCGCCGAGCGCCATGGCCGCCGCGCACGGCGCCCGGGCCACGCCGCGGCCGGCGGCGGGCGTCGCCGCCGCGATCATGCCCGGTGCGCGACCCGCTCGACGAGCAGCGTGTGGAGCCGCCGGCTGTCGGCGCGCTGGACCTGGATCCGCAGGCCGTCGATCGTGGTCGCCTCGCCGCGCTTCGGCAGCCGGCCGAAGCGGCTGATGACGAGGCCGCCCACGGTGTCGAACTCGTCCTCGGGAAAGTCGGTCTTGAACACGCCGTTGAAGTCCGCGATCTCGGTCTGCGCCTTGACCCGGAAGCGGCCGCCCTTCTCGGCGAGGATGTTGTCCTCGACCTCGTCGAAGTCGTACTCGTCCTCGATGTCGCCGACGATCTGCTCGAGCACGTCCTCGATCGTGGCGAGGCCGGCCACGCCGCCGTACTCGTCGACCACGATCGCCATGTGGTTGCGGTTGGCGCGGAAGTCGCGCAGCAGCACGTTCAGCCGCTTCGACTCCGGGATGAAGATCGCCGGGCGCAGCATCTCGCGCACGTTGAACTCCTCCTCGCCGGCGTAGTAGCGCAGGAGGTCCTTCGCGAGCAGGATGCCGATCACGTGGTCGCGGTCGCGGTCGATCACCGGGAAGCGCGAGTGCGCGGTCGCGATGACGTGCGGGATGAACCGGTCGGGCGGCTCGTTGATGTCGATCACGTCCATCTGCGCGCGCGGGATCATCACGTCGCGCACCCTGGTCTCGGACACCTGCATCGCGCCCTCGATCATCGCGAGCGCGTCGCCGTCGAGGAGGTTGCGGCTGTGCGCCGAGCGCAGGAGCGCGATCAGCTGCTCGCGGTCCTCCGGCTCGCGCATGATGAGCGCGCCGAGGCGCTCGAGGAGGGAAGGCCGGTGACTCGGGCTGTCGTCCATGATGGCGCGGGTCCGGGCGCTAGCCCGGGTAGGGGTCGGGAAACCCCAGCCGGGCGAGGATCCGCCGCTCTGCGGCCGCCATTATCGCCGCATTCCGCCCGCGCTCGTGGTCGTGGCCGGCGAGGTGCAGGGCGCCGTGCACGGCGAGGTGGGCGCAGTGCGCGCGCAGGCTGAGGCCCCGCGCGCGCGCCTCGCGCGCGAGCACCGGCCGGCAGAGCACGATGTCGCCGGCGAGCGCTCCGTGGCGGGCGCGCGCCGCGCGGCGAGTGAGCGCCGCGGCGCCGTAGCCGAAGCTGAGCACGTTGGTCGCGTAGTCGCGCCCGCGGAAGTCGCGGTTCAGCCGGCGGCCTTCCGCGCCGCCCACGAACCGGACCGTGATCCGCGCCCGGCGGCGCGGGAGCGCGGCCGCGAGCCAGGCGCCGAGGCTCGCGCGGGCCGGCAGCCCGGCGCGCGGCGCCGCGTACTGGACCGCGAGCTGGAGGAGCCCGCGGTGCCTGCGCCGCCCGCGGCCGCCGCGGCGCGCGTCACGGGCCGCGGCGGTCTTCGCCACGCCCGTCGCCGCGCGCCGCCGCCGCGCCGTGCTCGAAGGACTCGTACGCATTCACGATCCGCGCCACCAGCGGATGGCGCACCACGTCTTCCGAGGTGAACCGCGTGAACGCGATCCCGCGCACCCCGGCGAGCACGCCCTGCGCCTCGACGAGGCCGCTCTTCTGCCCGCGCGCGAGGTCGATCTGGGTGACGTCGCCGGTGACCACCGCCCGGGTGCCGAAGCCGATGCGGGTGAGGAACATCTTCATCTGCTCGGGCGTGGTGTTCTGCGCCTCGTCGAGGATGATGAACGACTGGTTGAGGGTGCGCCCGCGCATGAACGCGAGCGGCGCGATCTCGATCGTGTTGCGCTCGAGCGCGCGCTGGACGCGCTCGAAGCCGGCGAGGTCGTAGAGCGCGTCGTAGAGCGGGCGCAGATACGGGTCGACCTTCGCGACCAGGTCGCCGGGCAGGAAGCCGAGCCGCTCGCCGGCCTCGACCGCGGGCCGCACGAGCACGATGCGCTTCACCGCGTCGCGCTCGAGCGCGTCGACCGCGCAGGCGACCGCGAGGTAGGTCTTGCCGGTGCCGGCGGGGCCGACCGCGAAGGTGATGTCGTGGTCGACGATGTTGCGCAGGTACTCGCGCTGGCGCGGCGTGCGGCCGTGGAGGTCGGGTCGGCGCGTGTGCAGCACCGGCTCGTCGGGCGCGTCCGGCTCCTTCGGCGAGCGCGCCTCGACCAGGCCGAGCTGGATCTCCTCCACGGTCAGCTCGCGCGCCGCGCCGGAGTAGAACTTCGCCAGCACCTCGGCGGCGCGCGCGGTGCGCTCGGGCTCGCCGCGCAGGGTGAAGCGCTCGCCGCGGCGCGCGATCGTGACGTCGAGCGCGGTCTCGATCTGGCGCAGATTCTCGTCGAGCGCGCCGCACAGGTTGGCGAGGCGCACGTTGTCCGCCGGGGCGAGGGTGACTTCGACGGGCTTGGACTTCAACGCCGGAGAGGACTTCTGCTGGGCAAGAAAGAGGTGCGATCGCCCTATTCTGGCAGCGTCGCGGCCGCCGCGCTCGCGAGCGAGCCGCGCAGGCTGTGCGCGCGAGCCTCGTCGATGACGAGCTCGACGAACCGGCCGACGAGCCGCCGGTGGCCGGGGAAGTTCACGACGCGGTTATTCGAGGTGCGGCCGGCGAGCTCGTTCGGGTCCTTCCTTGCGCGGCCCTCGACCAGCACCCGCTCGGTCGTGCCGACCATCGCCCCGGCGATCCGCCGGGCATGCGCCGCGAGCGCTTCCTGCAGTCGGTAGAGACGCGCGAGCTTCACCTCGTGCGGGGTCTCGTCGGCGAGCGCCGCCGCCGGCGTGCCGGGGCGGCGGCTGTAGAGGAACGCGAACGAGGCGTCGAAGCCGACCTCGTCGACGAGCGCGAGCGTGCGCTCGAAGTCGGCCTCGGTCTCGCCCGGGAAGCCGACGATGAAGTCCGACGAGATCGACACGCCGGGCCGCGCGGCGCGCAAGGCGCGCACGATCGCCTTGTACTCGAGCGCGGTGTAGCCGCGCTTCATCGCCGCGAGCACGCGGTCCGACCCCGACTGCACCGGCAGGTGCACGTGCGAGGCGAGCTTGTCGATGCGCGCGAAGCGCTCGGCGAGGCGCGGGGTGAATTCCTTCGGGTGCGAGGTGGTGAAGCGGATGCGCTCGATGCCGGGCATCTCGGCGAGATAGTCGAGGAGCAGGGCGAAATCGGCCCATTCGACACCCGCCGGCGCGGTCCCATCCGTGGACGCGGCGCCTGCACCCGCGATCCGCCCGCGGTAGGCGTTGACGTTCTGCCCGAGCAGCGTCACCTCCTTCACGCCCTGCAGGCTCAGGTCCGCGAGCTCGGTGAGCAGCTCCTCGAAGCCGCGCGAGACTTCCTCGCCGCGCGTGTACGGCACGACGCAGAAGCTGCAGTACTTGCTGCAGCCCTCCATGATCGACACGAACGCGCTCGGGCCCGCGACCCGCGGCGGCGGCAGCCGGTCGAACTTCTCGATCTCGGGGAAGGAGACGTCGACCTGCGGCCGGCCGGTTGCCCGGCGCGCGGCGATCAGCGCGGGCAGGCGGTGCAGGGTCTGCGGGCCGAACACGACGTCGACGAAGGGCGCGCGCGCGACGATCGCGCCGCCCTCCTGGCTCGCGACGCAGCCGCCGACGCCGATCAGAAGCTCCGGCCGCGCGCGCTTCAGGTCCTTCACGCGCCCGAGGTCGGCGAACACCTTCTCCTGCGCCTTCGCGCGCACCGAGCAGGTGTTGAAGAGGATGAGGTCGGCGTCCTCGGGCCGCGCGCAGGCCTCGTAGCCGCCGGACGCCGCGAGCAGATCGGCCATGCGGGCCGAGTCGTACTCGTTCATCTGGCAGCCGTATGTGCGGAGGTAGACGCGCTGCGCCATCCGGTGCGTGAGGGGAAGCGCGGATCAGTTCGCCGACGCGGGCGGCGCTTCGGGCGGCGCGGGCGGCTTCTCGCCGAAGCGCGGCGGCGGGGTGTCGTACCGCGGCAGCACTTCCTCGATCGGACGGCCCTGGAGGGCGGCGGGGGCGCTCTTGTCGGGCCGGGCCGCCTCGTCCGCGGTGAGGATCCAGGCGCGGTAGAGGGCGCCTTCCCGGTCGGTCTGGTACTTCACCAGCGAATCCTTCGGCAGCGCGGCGGGCAGCACGAGCAGGTTGTTCCGCCCGCGGATCTGCGCGCCGGGCGCGAGCAGCGTTTGAACGCCGTCGAGGCTGACGAGGTTCTCGCGCAGGTGGGACAGCACGCCGCGCTTCGCGTCGTCCGGAAGGGTGCGGAGGCTCGGCGCCTGGGCGGCGGCGCTGCCGGCGGCGGCGAGCAGGGTCGCGAGCAGGGCCGCGAGCAGGGGGGCGGCGAAATCGGGCCGGAGGGCGAATCGCATCGTTTCGGGGCCGGTTCGGGTGGCCGGTATTCTAGCCGGGAGCGGCGCCGGCGCGGCGTGCGGGAAGTGCGGAAAAGTAGTGGCGAGTCAGGGATTTGAATCCCGCAACGAAGAGCAGGTGGTAGTGATGGGTGGGCTCGAACCACCGACCTCGGCATTATGAGTGCCGCGCTCTAACCAGCTGAGCTACATCACCGGATGCAGAGAGAGCTTAGCCGACGATCCACCCCACTCGCGACGGCGGGGCGGCATTCTCCGGCCGCCCCCATGGGGTGTCAAGGCGGGGTGGGCGGGGTGTCGAGGCGAACGCCCCTGACACGGGGTATTGCTGCGACGCAGTCAGGTCTGCTACTTATCTGCCCCACGCGCGCGCGACTACTCCCACTCCGCGACGTGCGCCAAGGCCAAGGGGAACCCGCGATGAAAATCTGCGTCGTCGGCGCCGGCTCGATCGGCGGCTACGTCGGTGTCAAGCTCGCGCTCGCGGGCGAGGCGGTGACGCTCATCGCGCGCGGCGCGAACCTCGAAGCGATCCGCGCGCGCGGGCTTCGGCTCACGATGGCCGACGGCACCGGCTTCATCGCGCCGGGCATCAAGGCCACCGCGAGCCTCGCCGAGGCGGGTCCGCAAGACGTGGTGATCCTCGGCATGAAGGCGCACCAGGTCGCGGCGGTCGCGCCGGACCTGCACCAGCTCCTCGACGCGGGGACGGTGATCGTGCCGATGCAGAACGGCGTCCCGTGGTGGTACTTCCAGCGCCACGGCGGGCCGTTCGAGGGGCGCCGCGTCGAGAGCGTGGACCCGGACGGGGCGATCATGCGCGCGGTCGACCCGGCGCGGATCATCGGCTGCGTCGTCTACCCGGCGTGCGAGCTCGCGGCCCCGGGCGTCGTGCGCCACATCGAGGGCGACCGCTTCCCGCTCGGCGAGCTCGACGGCGCCGAGTCGCCGCGCCTGCGCGCGCTCGCGGAGACCTTCCAGCGCGCCGGGCTCAAGGCGCCGGTGCTCGCCGACATCCGCGCCGAGATCTGGCTCAAGCTGTGGGGCAACCTCACCTTCAACCCGATCAGCGCGCTCACGCACTCGACGCTGGTGGACATCTGCACGTTCCCGCCGTCGCGCGAGCTCGCCGCGGCGATGATGCGCGAGGCGGAAAGCGTCGCGAACGGGCTCGGCATCACTTTCCGCGTTTCGCTCGAGAAGCGCATCGCCGGCGCGGAGAAGGTCGGCCGGCACAAGACCTCGATGCTCCAGGACGTGGAGGCCGGGCGCGACACCGAAATCGACCCGCTCGTCGGCGCGGTGATCGAGCTCGGGCGCCTGACCGGCGTGCCGACGCCGCACATCGAGACCGCCTACGCGCTCGTGAAGCTCCTCGGGCGGACGATGCAGGCGGAGCGGGTCTCGGTCCGCGCGCAGGCGGCGCGATAGCCGGACGCCGCGAGCGCCGGCACGGGAGCCGCGCGCCGCTAGAATGGCCGGCGTGGACTGCCACGTTGCGATCGTCGGCGCCGGTCTGGTCGGCGCGAGCCTCGCCGCTGCGCTCGGACGCGCGGGCCTCGAGGTCGTGCTCGTCGAGCCCGCCCCGCCCGCTGCGCCGGCTGCGCAGTGGGACGCCCGGATCTACGCCATCAGCCCGGCGGCGCGCGATTTCCTCGGCGCGCTCGGCGTCTGGGATGCGCTCGACGCAGCCCGCATCCAGCCGGTCGCGCGGATGGCGATCTTCGGCGACGCGGCCGGCTCGCGCCTGGAGTTCTCCGCCTATGAAGCGGGCATCGGCGCGCTCGCGCACATCGCCGAGAGCGCTCGCCTCGCGCACGCGCTCTGGGACGCGCTGGGCCGGACTCCCGGCGTCCGGCGCCTCGCGCCCGCGCGCTGCGCGGACCTCGCGGTCGATGCGCGCGGCGCCACGCTCGCGCTCGAGGGCGGCGCCACCGTGCGGACCGAGCTCGTCGTCGGCGCGGACGGCGCGCAGTCCTGGGTCCGCCGCGCCGCGGGATTGACCGCGCGCGCCACGAGCTATGGCGAGCTCGGCGTGGTGGCGAACTTCGCGGCCGCCGCCCCGCACGGCGCGACGGCCTGCCAGTGGTTCCGGCCGGACGGGGTGCTCGCCTGGCTGCCGCTGCCGGGGAACCGGATGTCGATGGTGTGGTCCACAGCGGATGCCCATGCCCGCGAGCTGCTCGAGTTGCCCGCCGACCGGCTCTGCCGCAGGGTCGGCGAGGCCGGGCGTGCGGCCCTCGGCGGGCTCGAGCTCGTCACCCCCGCGCGAGGATTCCCGTTGCAGCGATTGACCGCCGAATCGATGATCGCCCCGCGCGTCGCGCTGGTGGGCGATGCGGCGCACGTCGTCCACCCGCTCGCGGGGCAGGGAGTGAACCTCGGTTTCGGCGACGCGCAGGCGCTTGCACGCGCGCTCGAGGGGCGCGAGCCCTTTCGCGATTGCGGCGACCGCGCGGTGCTGCGGCGCTACGAGCGCTCGCGCGCGGAGGCTATACTGGCGCTGCGCTCGGTGACCGACGGGCTCGCGCGGCTGTTCGCGGCACCCGGTGCGGCTGCGGCGCGCGCCCGCAACCTCGGCCTCAGCCTCACCGACCGGTCCGCGCTCGTCAAGAACCTGCTCGTCGCGCGCGCGATCGCCTGACCCCCCGGAAAGAGCGAACCGAACATGCTGCGAATCTTCATTCTCTGCCTCGCGCTCGCCTGGGCCGCGGCCACCTCCGCGAGCGAAGAGGCGATCCGCAAGGCGGTCGAGGCGATGCTCGGGAGCGAGGTGAAGGTCGAGGGCATCACGAAGACCGGCATCCTCGGGCTGTACGAGATCCGCCTCGCCACCGAGGAGGGCGTGAAGATCATCTACACCGACGAGGGGGCGAACTACTACTTCCTCGGCAACATCGTCGACAACAAGACCCAGACCGACCTCACCGAGGCGCGGCTGCGCAGGCTGAACGCCATCCGGTTCGCCGACCTGCCGCTCGCGCAGGCGTTCAAGATCGTGCGCGGCAAGGGCTCGCGCCCGCTCGCGTACTTCTCCGACCCGCGTTGCTCGTTCTGCAAGCGTTTCGAGCAGGAGCTCGCCAAGCTCGACGACGTGGCGGTGCACGTCTTCCTGCTGCCGGTCATCGCGCCCGACTCGGCGGCGATCTCGAAGGCGGTGTGGTGCGCGCCCGACCGCAGCAAGTCCTGGCTCGACCTGATGCTGAACGGCGTCGCGCCGCCGCCGGCCAGGGCGAACTGCGAGGCCCCGCTCGACAAGAACATCGCGCTCAGCCAGAAGTACCGGATCAACGGCACGCCGACGCTCGTCTTCGCCGACGGTCAGCGCGTAGCCGGGATGATGTCGGCGGCGCGCCTCTCGAAGATGCTCGACGAGGCGAGCGGGCGGAAGTAGCCCGGGCGGGCAGCCGGCCCCACGCTACTGCGGCGCGGGCATCCCGCGCGGCAGCAGCACCCACATCCGGCCCTGCTGGCGCATCCGCCCGGCGAGCGCACCCGGCTCAGCGCCCGTCCCCCAGAAGAAGTCCGCCCGCACCGGGCCGCGGATCGCGCCGCCCGTGTCCTGTGCCAGCACGAGCCGCTCGAGCGGAACCTCCGTGTTCGGCCGCGTGGTGGCGAGCCAGACCGGCGCACCGAGCGGCACGAACCGCGGATCGACCGCGATCGACCGCCCGGCGGTGAGCGGGACGCCGAGCGCGCCGATCGGGCCGCCGTCGCCGGGCGCGAGCTCGCGGAAGAAGACGTAGCTCGGGTTGCGGTTGAGGAGCTCCGCGAGGCGCGCGGGGTTCGACCGCGCCCAGGCCTGGATGCCCTGCATGCTCGCCTCGCCGGGCTTGAGCTCGCCCTGCTCGACGAGGACCCTGCCGATCGACTGGTAAGGATGGCCGTTCTGGTCGGCGTACCCGACGCGCACCTCCTCGCCCGATTCGAGCCGCACCCGGCCCGATCCCTGGATCTGCAGGAAGAACGCCTCGATCGCGTCGTCGACCCAGACGAGCTCCCTGCCGGCGACCCCCGCCGCGCCGCCCTCGATCTCCGCGCGCGAGTAGTACGGCACGACGCGGCGGCCGTCGAGACGGCCGCGGAGGCGAAGGTGCTTCGTCTCGGGTGCGACGGCCGCGAGATCGACGACCAGCAGGTCGTCCGGCGGCGCGTACAGCGGATGCACGAACGGCGCGCGCCGCTCGCGGCTGCCGCGCAGCAGCGGCTCGTAGTAGCCGGTGACGAGCCCCTGCGTGCTCCCGTCGGGGTTCGCCGCGCGGTAGGGCACGAAGTTCGCCTCGAGGAAGGCGCGGACCGCGGCCGCGTCGGGCGCCTCGAGCGCGGCCGCGCGCTCGCACGGCGTACGCCAGTGCTCGCGGAAGCGGAGTGCGCGGCAGCCGGCTCGCAGCGCGCCCCAGGCTTCGGCAACGTCGTCGACGCGCCAGCCGGGCAGCTCGTCGAAGCCCGCCGGCGCGAGCGGCGGCACGCTCGGGGGGACACTCGGGGACACACTCGGGGACACACTCGGGGACACACTCGGGGACACACTCGGGGACACATCCGGCGGCTGCGGGCGCGCCTCGGGGCAGGCGGGACAGGCCGGGCACGGCGCGGCGGCGGGGCACGGCGGGGGCGCCTTCCCGGCGCACCCCGTGACGAGCGCACCGAGCGCGGCGAGCGCATACGCTAGGATCGGCCCGCGGAACGCGTGCATGGAAGGCTTCTGGATCCTCCTCGTCGAGATGGCGGTCGCGCTGGCGATCGCCGCCCTCATCGTGTGGTGGACGACCAGGAAATGACGCGCGTCCGGCTCAATGCAGGGTGCGCGGAATGGAGAGCGTGAACTCCGGGATCGCCGCGTCGAACTTGGTCCCGTCCTCGGCGACCATCTGGTAGGTCCCGCGCATCGTCCCGACCACGGTCGCGATCGCCGCGCCGCTCGAGTACTGGTAGCTCTCCCCCGGCGCGAGCAGCGGCTGCTCGCCGATCACCCCGAGGCCGCGCACCTCCTGCACCTGGCTGTTGGCGTCGGTGATGAACCAGTGGCGGCTGATCAGCTGCGCCGCGACGCTGCCGGTGTTGCGCAGCGTGATCGTGTAGGCGAAGACGTAGCGCCCGGCCGCCTCGTCGGACTGGTCGGGGAGGTACTGCGACTGCGCACCGACGCTGATCTCGTACTTCTTCGCCTGCGACATGCGCGTATTGCACCCGAAAACCGGGGGGCGCACAACGCCGGGCGCGCATCCGGGCGCCGCGCGGCGCTCGCCTCCGGGCGCCTGCTAGACTCGCGCCGGTGAGCCCCCGCAGCTACCGCATCGCCCCGTCGCTCCTCGCGGCCGACTTCGCGCGGCTCGGCGAGGAGGTGCGCGCGGTCGTCGACGCCGGCGCCGACTTCGTGCACTTCGACGTGATGGACAACCACTACGTCCCCAACCTCACCGTCGGGCCGCTCGTCTGCGCGGCGCTCCGGCCGCTGACGAAGGCGGTGATCGACGTGCACCTGATGGTGAAGCCGGTCGACCGCATCGTTCCGGACTTCGCCAGCGCGGGCGCCGACATCATCAGCTTCCACCCGGAGGCGAGCGAACACGTCGACCGCACGATCGGGCTCATCCGCGACGCGGGCTGCCGGCCGGGCCTCGTCTTCAACCCGGCGACGCCGCTCGCCTGGCTCGATCACACCCTCGGGGCGATCGACCTCGTGCTCGTCATGTCGGTGAATCCCGGCTTCGGCGGGCAGCAGTTCATCCCCGCCGCGCTCGACAAGCTGCGCGAGGCGCGGCGGCGGATCGACGCTTCGGGCCGGGCCGTGCTGCTCGAAGTGGACGGCGGCGTGAAGCTCGACAACATCGCCGACGCGGCGCGCGCCGGCGCCGACACCTTCGTGGCCGGCTCGGCGATCTTCGGGACGAAGGACTACAAGGCGACGATCGCGGCGCTGCGCGCGGCGCTGGCAGCAGCCGGGTGAACGGGCCGGACGTTCGCGCCGTCCTGCTCGATCTCGACGGCACGCTCCTCGACACCGCGCCGGATCTCGCCGCGGCGGCGAACGCGATGCTCGCCGACCTCGGGCTGCCGGGCCGCCCGGCCGGGGTGATCGCGACCTACATCGGCAAGGGGATCGCCGGGCTCGTCCACCGCGCGCTCACCGGCGCGCTCGACGGCACCGCCGAGCGCTCGCTCTTCGAGCGCGCGCTCCCGGCGTTCGAGCGGCGCTACGCCGAGGAATCCGGCCGCCGGGCCCGGCCCTACCCGGGCGTGGTCGACGGGCTGGAGCGGATGAGCGCCCTCGGCTTGCGCCTCGGCTGCGTCACCAACAAGGCCGAGCGCTTCACCCGGCCGCTCCTCGCCGCGCAGGGCCTCGCCCGCTACTTCGGCTGCGTCGTCAGTGGCGATACGCTCGCCGCGCGCAAGCCCGATCCCCTGCCGGTGCGGCACGCCTGCGCGCTGCTCGAGGCGAGCCCGGCGAACGCGGTCGTGATCGGCGACTCGCTGAACGACGTCCTCGCCGCGCGCGCCGCCGGCTGCGCGGTGTGGTGCGTGCCGTACGGCTACAGCGAAGGCCGGCCGGTCGACGAGCTAGGCGGCGATGCGATCGTCGCCGATCTCGTCGAGGCCGCGCGTCGGCTCGGCGGGCACCGGCGCGTGCGCGGCGGCGGCGAGCGGCCCTGACGGGTTCGCCGCGGGGTGCGCAAGCACGGCCCCGAGCGCGACCGCGAGCGCGACCGCGAGCTCGGCCCACATCCGCGTGAGGTTGCCGACGAGGCCGGCGAGGTCGCGCACCTCGGTCGATCCCGGCATGCGCTCGGCGACCCTGCCGACCAGGCCGTCGAGCTCGACGACCATCGCGCGCTTCTCGTGGTCGCGGATCATGCTCTGGATCCAGAACACGACCGCGAGGCGCTCGCCGCGCGTGACCGGCGCCACCCGGTGCAGGGTGGAGGCCGGGTAGAGGAAGAGGTCGCCCGCCTTCAGCTTGATCCGCTCCTCGACGCCGACGCGGGCGAAGCAGAGCTCGCCGCCGTCGTAGTCGGCCGGGTCGGAGAGGAAGAGCGTCGCCGACAGGTCGCCGCGGATGCGTGGCCCGTCCGGGGTGGGCAAGAACGGCAGGTCGTAGTGGGCACCGTAGGTCATGCCGGGGCCGTAGCGGTTCACCAGCGGCACCGACAGCTCGAGCGGCAGTGCGGTGCGCGAGAAGTCGCGGTTGCGGTGGAGCGCGCCGAACACCGTCTCGGCGAGCCGCTGGTGATCCTCGCGCGAGCACTCGAGCTGCTGGTTCGCCTTGACGTCCTTCGCGGCGCCGTGCGCGCTCGCGGCGCCCTCGGCGAAGCGCGAGCGCCGGACGATGCCGCGGACCGCGTCGAGTTCCGCGGCGGTGAGGACCTGTTCGAGTGCGTGCATCGGCCTTCTCCTCTCGAGCGCGAACGGCGGCCCGGCGTGGCGCGTGCCGGGACGCACCGCACTATGCCGCACCGGCCCTGCGCGGAGCAAACGCGGCCGGCGCGCGTTGTGCGGGGCAACGGGCCGGTGCTATAGTCCCGGCGACCTCTGCTCACCGACCGGATCTCCTCCGCTACCGCATCATGAGCCGCCCGCGCTTCGCGTCCTGGGGGCCTTGGCGTAGCTGGCGCACCTGGCGCTAGCTCCCGCCGAATCGCCCGTGCGCGCGTGCCCCGCGCGCACCCCGCAGGTCCCGCAGCACGCACGACGGAACGCTCATGACCGAAACCGAATTCAAGCGGCTCGCCGCCGCAGGCTACAACCGGGTGCCGCTGGTGCTCGAGACCTTCGCCGATCTCGACACGCCGCTCTCGATCTACCTCAAGCTCGCCGCGAAGCCGTACTCGTATCTGCTCGAGTCGGTGCAGGGCGGCGAGCGCTTCGGCCGCTACTCGTTCATCGGCCTGCCGGCGCAAGGACGGATCGTCGTCCGCGGCCGCAAGGTGCTGCTGCTCCACGGCGAGACCGTCGCGGAGGAGGCCGAGCCCGACGACCCGCTCGAATGGGTGCGCGGCTATCTCGCGCGCTTCCGCGCAGCGCCGCTCGCCGGCCTGCCGCGGTTCGCCGGCGGGCTGGTCGGCTGCTTCGGCTACGACACCGTTCGAACCATCGAGCCGAAGCTCGCGCGCCTGCCGGAGAAGCCCGACCCGATCGGCACACCCGACATCGTGCTCCTCCAGTCCGAGGAGATCGCGATCGTCGACAATCTCGCGGGCAAGCTCTATCTCGTCGTCTACGCCGATCCCCGCAACCCGCACGCCTTCGCGCACGGGCGCGACCGGCTGCGGCAACTGCTCGCGAGCCTGCGCGAGCCGGTCGCGATCCCGCCGCACGGCCCGGTCGTCGCGCACGCGGCGCAGTCGGGCTTCGGCGAGGCGAGCTTCCTCGCGGCGGCGGCGAAGGCGAAGCGCTACATCCACGACGGCGACGTGATGCAGGTGCAGATCGCGCAGCGGCTCTCGCGGCCGTTCGCCGGCGAGCCGCTCGCGCTCTATCGCAGCCTGCGCACGCTGAACCCGTCGCCGTACATGTTCTACTTCGACTTCCGCGAATTCCACGTCGTCGGCGCCTCGCCCGAGATCCTGGTGCGGCTCGAGGGCGACAAGGTGACCCTGCGGCCGATCGCCGGCACGCGCCCGCGCGGCGCGACGCCGGAGGCCGACCGCGCGCTCGCCGAGGAGCTCCTCGCCGACCCGAAGGAGCGCGCCGAGCACGTCATGCTGATCGATCTCGGCCGCAACGACGTCGGCCGCGTCGCCGCGACCGGCTCGGTGCGCGTCACCGACCGGATGGTGATCGAGCGCTATTCGCACGTGATGCACATCGTCTCGAACGTCGAAGGACGGCTCAAGCCCGGGCTCGACGCGTCGGCGGTGCTGCGCGCGACCTTCCCGGCGGGCACGGTCACCGGCACGCCGAAGGTGCGGGCGATGGAGATCATCCACGAGCTGGAGCCGGTGAAGCGCGGGATCTACTCCGGCGCGGTCGGGTACATCGGCTACCACGGCGACATGGACCTCGCGATCGCGATCCGTACCGCGGTGCTCAAGGACGGGTTGCTGCACGCGCAGGCCGCCGCGGGCATCGTGGCCGACTCGGTGCCGGAGTCCGAGTGGAACGAGACCAACATCAAGGCGCGCGCGCTGCTGCGGGCGGCGGAGATGGCGAGCGCCGGGCTCGACTCGAGGCTGGAATGAGGGC